>Ga0307513_10000057_pt1 | contig 146564 bp, 139 predicted proteins | sample 15_EM_MG_FD_202174 | JGI IMG/M metagenome (GOLD analysis project Ga0307513, IMG submission 202174) | Populus trichocarpa ectomycorrhiza microbial communities from riparian zone in the Pacific Northwest, United States - 15_EM | ecosystem: Host-associated > Plants > Roots > Unclassified...
CACGTCTATCACTCCTAAATTCCCCCTGCTTTTAAAACAAGCAGGGTAGTGCCTACGTGGGTCAGTTTTGGATGGAAATTACTGCGCTAAGTGGATCAGATTTCGATGGAATTCAACAACTGGCGGAAGTTCGCGCAAAAGTCCGCAAACCGAACCATTGCGGTGATCGAGCTGACGGAAGCGTCTGAGGTCCCGGAGGCCGGAGGCGCTGGGCCGAGCAGTGTGGTGCGCATAAGCGAGGCGGAGGTTCCAAGCAGGCTGGTTTCCACAATCATGTTTGAGCTGGAGCAGTTTGCCGAAGCCTAAGCTTCTCGGGGGTCGGGTGTCTTGAATGCGATGGGCAGGAAAAATTGAGTGGGCCGTGGCGCGCGCTGCGATAGCTGACTCCTATTCCGCCGGTGCTTAAATGGGGGCTTTTTAGCGAGCGGACAAGTTCCTCCGCATTGGATTTGTTGCGTGACCAGCGGTCGATGATCGAACGTGTCAGTCCGGCACATCGCCGTCACTTCGATCTCAATGCGCACTTTCTTCACCGGAGCGATGACCCGCACGCAAGAGAAGAACAGCTCCAGCGATAGGCGCGCTTGGTAGGTTCTGAGCCTCGCCCATGAATGGGGTCGCTCATATCCGATGGTTCAAATGCCACCGCATTCTCGACTCTGCGAAATACCGGTTGCGTATTTAAGGCATCACGCCGAATCCAGAATGTCGAGCGATATCCGCGAGCTTGCCCGATAATCAGTCTGGCACAACCGCCGTCACTTCAATCTCCACCTTGGCGCGATCCTCGACCAAGGCTGAAACTTCAACGCAAGTCATGGCCGGAAAGTTCTTCCCCATGACTTCGCGATAGACGCCGCCCAGCGCCTTGAGGCTGTCGATGTACTCCAGGCGGTCGACCACGTACCAGGTCATCCGAGCCATGTGCTCAGGCCCGGCGCCGCCGGCCTTGAGAACGGCGGCGATATTCAGCAGCGCCTGGTGGGTTTGCGCAACGAAGTCATCGCTTTCGAATTGCTGCTGGGCATTCCAGCCGATTTGGCCGCCCACGAAGAGCAGTGCGCCGCGCGCCAAAATGCCGTTGGCATAACCTTTGGGTTCTGCCCAGTCGGGGGGCTGTATTTTTTTAAGCATGTGTCTCCAGCGGTGTTTGTAAATAAGGCATCAAGGCGCTGCGCATGTCATCTGGTATGCGCACCGGTTGGCCATGTGGAACTTGTGAATAGACCACCACGCCATGGGCCCTCAGCCTGATGGTTTTCGTGTTGCCCGGTGCGGGTGCGGCGCTATGGATTTCATACTGCATGCCCATGCTCGCATTGCCGATGCGCGTCAATTCCAGCGTCATGGTCAGTTGGTCGCCATTGCGGCACATGCCGAGAAATTCGGTCTTCAGGTCCACAATCGGCACACCAGTACCGCCTGCAATCAAGAGATGTTCTGGAAACCCGATATGCGCCAAGAAGTCTTCCTGCACCTCATGCAGCAGATAGAAGAACTGCGGATAAAAAACGATTCCCGCCGGATCGCAGTGGTGGAAGCGAACCTGCTTTTGAACGGTGAACTTCATGATTGGCGCAGCTTGAAACGTTGCAGCTTGCCGGTCTCTGTGCGCGGCAACTTGTCCACGAACTCGATCTGGCGCGGATACTTGAACGGTGCAAGCATCGCCTTGACGTGATCCTGCAGGATCTTGGCCGTGCCATCCCCGCTGGCCTCTCCAGGCTTGAGCACCACAAAGGCCTTGACGACCATCCCGCGTTCGTCGTCAGGCAGGCCGATCACACCGCATTCGGCAACAGCCGGGTGCTTGAGCAGTGCGTCTTCTACTTCCGGGCCGGCCACGTTGTAGCCGGCGGTAATGATCATGTCGTCTGCGCGAGCCTGGTAGAAAAAGTAACCGTCAGCGTCCTGCATGAAGGCATCGCCCGGGTAATTCCATCCGTCCTTCACATAGTTGCCCTGGCGCGCATCGTCCAGATAGCGGCAACCGGTCGGCCCCACCACGGCCAGCTTGCCGATGGTGCCGCGCGGCACTTCAACTCCGTTGTCATCGACGACCTTGGCTGTATAACCAGGCACCACTTTTCCGATAGCTCCTCGGCGCACGTCTTGCCCTGCAGCCGATATAAAGATATGGAACATCTCGGTCGCACCAATGCCGTCAACCATTTCAATGCCCGTGGCATCCTTCCACAACTGCCGCGTGGCATCCGGAAGGCTTTCGCCGGCGCTCACGCACAGCCGCAGGCTGGGCACGCCATGTTGCTTGGCGAAAGCGGCCATCTGCCGGTAGAAGGTAGGTGCGGTGTAGCAAACGGTGGCGCCCACCTGGTTGATGAGCTTGACCATCGCCTCTGGCGTATAGCCGATGGATGGGTAGTACACAGAAGCGCCGGCCCACATCGGAAAAATCAGCATGCCGCCCAGGCCGAAGGTAAACGCCAGCGGCGGCGAGCCGACCACGATGTCGTCGGGCCTGGCTTTCAGAACATGGCGCGGCCAGGCCTCACAGGCGGCGAGCACATCGCGATGCGTATGCACCGCGGCTTTGGGCTTGCCGGTGGTGCCGGACGTAAACGCCATCAAGGCAATGTCGTCCGCCGCCACCGGGCAAGGCGTGAACTTGCCGTCTTTTTGTGCCGAGAGAACAGCAAGCGATCCCGGTTCATTCATCAGATTGAACGGCACGATGGTCTGCAGGGTATTGCTTTGTGCTTTTGCGGTTTGCAGCTCTTCCAGCAAGGTGGCGTCGCACAAAGCCAAGGCCGGCTTGGCCTTCTCGATGACCTCTCCCAACTCTTTGGCGCGCAGCAAGGGCATGGTGGCAACTGCAACCAGCCCGGCCTGCACCACGCCCAGCCACGCCAGTGCCATGCCGATGGAGTTGCCGCCGCGCAGCAGAACGCGGTTGCCCGGCTGGAGCTTGAAGTCTTCAGTCAGCACCTGCGCGATCCGGTTAACCCGCTCCAGCGCGTCGGCATAACTCAGGGTGATCTTGTCCGAGCGCAGCATGGGCTTGTCCGCACGCCCTTCGCGGATGGCTTTGGCAAACAGGGTCTGGACCAGGTTGGCCTGCGCCGGAATGCGCAACTCCGGCATGGCGTACACCATGCGAGGCAATTCTTGCGGTGAAGGCAGGCGATCATGCACAAACCGGTCGGCTTGCGCGGACGGCGCGGTCGCAACCGCTTCCGTGGATGCGGCAACGGGGTCGAATACGGTATCGGAGACAGAGGTACTCATGATTGCAATACAGTCTTTCCAATGATGAGTTGCTGCACTTCGGTCGCGCCTTCGTAAATTCGCAGGGAGCGGATATCGCGGTAGAGGCTCTCCACCTTGGTCCCCACTTTCACGCCCAGGCCGCCGTGCATCTGCAGCGCCATGTCGATGACCTTCTGGGCGTTCTCGGTGGCGGTCATCTTGGCCATGGCCGCTTCGGCGGTGATGCGCGCGCCACTGCCCAGCCGTTCGCTTTCGTCACGCATCCAGGCGGCGCGGTAGGTCAGCAAGGCGGCTGCATCCACCAGTGCCGCCATCTCGCCGAGCTTGGCCTGCGTGAGCTGGAAGTCCGCCAGCGTCTGGCCGAACATTTTTCGTTCTTTGGAAAAATGCACCGCCTCGGCCAGCGCGCGTCGTGCCATCCCCAAAGCAGCCGCTGCTACTGATGCGCGGAAAATATCCAGTGTCTGCATCGCCAGCTTGAAGCCGCCATGCAGCGCGCCCAACTGCGCATCTTGCGGCAGCTTGCAGTGCGTGAACTTCAGCGTGGCCAGCGGATGCGGCGCCATCACGGCGATGTGCTCGCTGGTGTCCAGGCCTTTGCTGTCTGCATCGACGATGAACGCCGTGATGCCGCGCGTGCCGGCCTGCGGATCAGTCTTGGTGAACGTGACATAAAAATCCGCAATACCGCCATTGCTGATCCAGGTCTTGCTGCCGTTGATGGCCCAGCTGCCACCCGTGTTTACGGCCGAAGTGACCATGGCGCCCGCATCCGAACCAGCATCAGGCTCGCTCAAGGCAAACGCGGCAATCTTTGCACCGCTGGCAACCTGCGGCAAATAGGCCGCCTGCTGCGCGGGCGTTCCCGCCAGGGTGATGGCGCCGCTGCCCAAGCCTTGCATCGCAAAAGCGAAATCGGCCAGAGGCGAATGAAAAGCCAGAGTCTCCCGCAGGATCACCAGCGCACGGGAGTCAAGCTTTTCAAGCGCGCCGCCCAATGCGCCGTCCTTGCCGGCCGGCACGCAGTAGCGAAGCCACTGGTTGGCGCCGAGCAGCTTGACCCACTGCTTGCACGCCTTGCGATCATCGCTCTCGTCGATGTGCTGCTGCGGCATCCAGTCGGCCAGCCGCTGGCCCAGGTCGCGGTGGACATCATCAAAAAAAGGCAACGCCAGATGGGCGGTAGTCGATCTCATGCGTGAAACATCCTTGCCTTGTTGGCTTGTCGAGGGCTTTGGTCAGTCGCCGCGAAACACAGGTTTTTGTTTGGCTGAAAACGCCTCATAGGCGCGCGTGAAATCCTGCGTCTGCATGCAGATGGCTTGCGCCTGCGCTTCAGCCTCTATCGCTTGGTCCAGCGTCATGGCCCACTCCTGGTGCAGCATGGTCTTGGTCATGCCGTGCGCAAAGGTCGGGCCCTCGGCCAGACTGAGCGCCAGCTTCTGCGCTTCCGCCAAAACGTTCTCGGGTTCATGCAGCGCATTGAAAAATCCCCACTGCAGGCCTTCCTGCGCGGTCATGGCCCGGCCGGTGAAGAGCAGCTCCGACGCACGACCCTGGCCGATCAGGCGCGGCAGCAAAGCGCAAGCGCCCATGTCGGCACCGGCCAAACCCACGCGGGTGAACAGAAAGGCGGTCTTGGCCTGGGCCGTGCCCAACCGCATGTCAGCGGCCAGCGCCATCATGGCGCCCGCACCGGCGCAGATGCCGTCAATCGCCGCGATGATGGGTTGCGGGCACAGGCGCATGGCCTTGATGAGGTCACCTGTCATGCGGGTGAACTCCAGCAGTTCAGGCATGCTCATTTTGGTCAGCGGCCCGATGATTTCATGCACATCGCCGCCCGAGCAGAAGTTGCCGCCGGCGCCGGTGATCACCACCACCTTCACATCCGTGGCGCTGTTCAGCGTGCGAAACAGGTCACGCAACTCCGCGTAGGAATCAAAGGTCAGCGGGTTCTTGCGCTCGGGACGATTGAGCGTCAGCGTGGCCACGCCCGCGTCGAACGAATACGCAAAGTGCTCCGCCTGATGATGGGCCAGCGCATCGAACTGCGCGTGCATGGGATTGCCCAGCTTGATGTAATGCTTCATGTCGTTTCCAGTTTGGCGTCGGCGAGGGCGTTGTGGTGCTGCTTGACCTTGCCCAGCAGCTTGTGCAGCGACTCCACTTCGCGCGCGGACAGGCCTTCGAAGGCTGCCACGATCCAGGCTTCATGTTCGGCCGCCATCTCGTCGAAGAGCTTGCGGCCGCGCGTGGTCAGGCGAACGCGGTAGGCGCGGCGGTCGCCTTCCACGTCCACACGCTCCACCAGCCCTTCGGTCACCAGCTGGTCGGTGATGCCGGTCACGTTGCCGCCGGTCACCATCATGCGGCGCGACAGCTCGTTCATCTTCAGGCCTTCGGGGCTGCGCTCGAGCTGGGCCATCAGGTCAAAACGCGGAAGGGTGGTGTCGAACTGCTCGCGCAACTGGGTGCGCACCTGCTTTTCCACCAGCTGCGTGCAGGTGAGCATGCGCAGCCAGAGCCGCAATGCCTCGGGGTGTTCGCTATGGCCTCGTGCTTCCATGTCCATGGTGGGTCTCCTTTGTGGTCTTTGGTGATATTTGTATTTGCTATCGATTTAGTAGCTACTTATCCACGTGCTGTCTGGGCTGCAAGCTCTTTTTGCTTGGAGATTTCACGGTAGAGCTGATCGCGCCCGCTCAGATAGGGCTGGGGCCAGTTCACATGCCGGCTTTGCAGTTTGGCGGCCTCGTGCAGCGTCCAGGCCGGGTCGGCCAGGTGTGGACGGGCAATGGCGCACAGGTCGGCGCGGCCGGCGGCGATGATGCTGTTGACGTGGTCAACTTCCGAGATCGCGCCGACGGCGATGGTCTGGATGCCGACCTCGTTGCGGATGCGGTCGGCAAACGGTGTCTGGTACATGCGGCCGTAAACCGGCTTGGCAGCGCGCGTGGTCTGGCCTGACGACACGTCGATGAAGTCGCAGCTCGCAGCCTTGAACATCCGGGCGATCGCCACGGCGTCATCCGCCGTATTGCCGCCGGGCGCCCAGTCATGCGCCGATATCCGCACGCTCATGGGCAGGTGGGCCGGCCAGACTTCGCGCATGGCGCTGAATACTTCGAGCGGAAAGCGGCAGCGGTTTTCCAGGCTACCGCCGTAGTCGTCGGTACGCTGGTTGGTCAACGGCGTGATGAAGCTCGACAGCAAGTAGCCGTGTGCGCAGTGCAACTCCAGCCAGTCAAACCCGGCTTCGGCGGCGTAGCGGGTGGACTGCACGAACTCCGCCTTGACGCGGTCCATGTCAGCGCGCGTCATCGCTTGCGGAAGCTGGTTGGTCGGGCCGTAGGCCACAGTGCTGGCTGCCAGCAGCGGCCAGTTGCCGGTGAGGAGCGGCTCGTCGGGCTGTTCCCAGCCGACTTGCGTCGAGCCTTTGGGCCCGCTGTGGCCCAGCTGCATGCCGATTTTGGCGCCTGCGCCCGAGGCATGCACAAAATCCACGATGCGCTTGAACGCTTTGGCTTGCGTGTCGTTCCAGAGGCCCGGGCAGCCGGGAGTGATGCGGCCCTCGGCGCAGGGTGCAGTCATTTCGACAAACACCAGCGCGGCGCCGCCCAAGGCGCGTGCGCCCAGGTGCACCAGATGGAAGTCTTGCGGCACGCCGTCGATAGCGCTGTAGGTGGCCATGGGTGAGACGACGATGCGATTCTTCAACGAAAGCTCGCGCACCTTCAAAGGCAGCAACATCGGCGGTGGCGCATGCGGCGCATTGCTTTTCGCCAACCACTGCTCGTAGCCCTGCAGCCAGGCGGCATCGCGCACACGCAGGTTCTCGTGGCTGATGCGCTGCGAGCGCGTGAGCAGCGAGTAAAAGAACTGCTCGGCTTCCATGCTGCTGTAGCGGTCTACGTTCTCAAACCATTCGGTGGAATTGCGCGCCGCGTTCTGGATCTTCAATACTTCGACTGAACGCAGGGCCTCATAGGTGTTCAGCGCCGCAGCGGCATCGCCATGCTGCGCAAAGCAATTGGCCAGTTCAATCGCATCTTCCAGCGCCAGCTTGGTCCCGCTGCCGATCGAGAAGTGCGCCGTATGCGCTGCGTCGCCCATCAACACAATAGGCACCTGTTTGCCGTTGATGGAAGCCTCGTGGACCCAACGCTCGCACACCACGCGCGGAAAGCGGATCCAGATCGCCGAGCCGCGCACATGCGTGGCGTTGTTCATCAGCGCGTTGCCGTCCAGGTACTTGGCAAACAGGCGCTCGCAAAAGGCGATGCCGTCTTCCTGGCTCATCTGGTCCAGGCCGTGGGCTTTCCACACTGCCTCGGGCGTCTCGACGATGAAGGTCGAGGTGTTCTCGTCAAACTTGTAGGCGTGCGCGGCAAACCACCCGTGCTCGGTCTGCTCAAACGCAAAGGTGAAGGCGTCAAAGGTCTTGCGTGTGCCCAGCCACACAAACCGGCAGGCGCGCAGCTCGACGTCGGGCTTGAAGGTGTCTGCGTAGCGGTTGCGGATGCGGCTGTTCAGGCCGTCGCTGGCAATCACCACGTCGGCGTTGTACTGCGCCGCAATGGCCTGGTCGTCCTGCACGTCGGTTTCAAACACCAGGTCAACACCCAGTTCGATGCAGCGTTCCTGCAGGATATTGAGCAGGCGCTTGCGGCCAATGCCGCAAAAGCCGTGGCCGCCCGAACGCACCGAGCGGCCCTTGAAGAACACTTCCACGTCGTCCCAGTGGTTGAACGCATCGCCGATCAGCTGAGCGCTGACCGGGTCGGCCACACGCAGGTTACCCAGCGTCTGGTCAGACAGCACCACGCCCCAGCCGAAGGTGTCAAAAGGCCGGTTGCGTTCGACCACCGTCACCTGATGCGCCGGGTTTTGCAGCTTCATCAGGAGGGCGAAATACAAACCTGCGGGACCACCGCCCAGGCAAAGAATGTGCATGAATTGCGTACTCTCTGGATTAATCTAGCTTTAATTGTTTAGGTTTAAACTAAATTCGTCAAGCGGGTTTTTCCGCAAATCCGGAAACTGTCTGCAACAGGGTGAGAGAAGGGGCCGGCCTTTCGGCCCCCGAGGCGTCAGGGCGCCTGGAAGCCAGCCGCTCTGTAAGTGAGCACCAACGTGTCCCGAAAGCCCTTTTCCGGTTGATCATCTGCCGGCAGGATGGGCGTGGTCTCGTGGATGACCCGGGCGTCGTCCAGCAGCAGCGCCGTCAGCGGCTCCTGCATCACAAAGCGCACACCGTGCGGGCCGTTGGCGTCAAACACCCGCGTTTCGCCGCCCTTCACGCCGTGCCGAGCCACCATCATCACCACCACAAAATCAACGCCGTCGCGGTGCGCCCCTTCCGGGGTGGGGCGCCCGACGCCGCCTGCGGTGTCGATGCGGAACTGGTGCGCTTCAATATGCCAGCGCCCGGCGGGCTGCACTTGCGCAAACAGCTGGCCCAGGCCGGCCAGCAAATCCGTCCACGCCGGGGCTGCGGCTACCGCCGGCTCGACTGGATCGAACCATCGCTCGAAACCGCCGTGCAGGGCGTTGTAGTCGGTGGGTTGCCAATGGGCGCGGTGCGGGGTTTGGGTGAGCGCGCCCGTGGCCAGCTCCTGCACGAAGCAGGAATGGCGGCGCTTGCGGTAGTGCCCGCCGTCTTTCAGATGTGCGTCAGGCGGCAAACGATTCCAGGAGTCCGTCAGCGCCTGCCAGCCTGATGTCCATGCCGGCGTCGGCAGTTCCAGCGTGGCCGTCAGTTCGGTGGGGTTGAGCAGGCTCAACCCGTCCTGGCTGAGCGCCTGGCGAGCCGATTTGGGAACAGTGGCGATATTGAACATGGCGCTATTTTGCTTGAGCGGCGGGGCCTGCATTGGCGCCCCGGCCGAAGCCCGGAAACCCAAGAGGTGAAGCAGGCCTACATACGCACGCCCGAAAACTTTTCATAATGAGGGGTCTGTCCAACTTGAGGAGCCACCCATGCTTTACAAATTCAAATCAAAAGACGCCGGCGATGTGATCATGCTGGAAGCCAACGGCCGCAAGGTTCTGGAGATCATCGGCAAAGACGCCGGGCCCAAAGGCATCATCCTGCCCGAGCAAATGCCGGCGGCAATCGCGGCCCTCAAGGCCGCGATTGCCCATGAGGAAGCCCACGACGCCAATGCCGAGGATGGCGTCGTCCCCGGCGACGGCCTGGGCCTGCGCCAGCGGGCCATGCCGTTTATCGACATGCTGCAGCGCAACCAAAAGAACGGTCACGAGGTGGTCTGGGGCGTGTAGGCATCAGTCCCTTGTTCCACCCATAAAAAAGCCCCGGTGACGGGGCTTTTTTGCTTTCGCCTGGGTGCGAGGGCGATGCTCAATCCACCTTGGCCCCCGAGGCCTTCACCACCTGGGCCCACTTCTTGTGTTCGGCGTTGATAAAGGCCGTGAACTGCTGGGGCGTGTTGCCGCTGGGGATTGCTCCTTGCGCCAGCAGTTTTTCCTTGATGGCGGGTGTGTTCAGCGCCTTGGCGGCTTCCTGCTGGATGCGATTGACGATTTCGGGCGGCGTGCCCGCTGGGGCCAGCAGGCCAAACCACGAGCTCGCATCAAACCCCTTGAGCGCTGGGCCGCCGGCCTGCTCTACGGTGGGAACGTCTGGCACCGCCGCCGAACGCTCGGAACTCGTCACGGCCAGCGCCTTGAGCTTGCCGGATTTGATCAGCTGCATGGACGAAGGCAGGTTGTCGAACATCACGTCCATATCGCCGCCCACCAGCGCCAGCAGCGCCGGGCCGGAGCCGCTGTACGGGAAGTGCGTCATGTAGGTGCCGCTCATGGTCTTGAACAACTCGCCCGCCAGATGGATGGAAGTGCCGTTGCCGCTGGAAGCCATGTTGAACTTGCCGGGGTTGGCTTTGGCCACCCGGATGAAATCAGCCACGTTATTGATGCCGGCCGCTTTGGCTTTTTCGGTGTTGACCACCATCACGTTCGGCACGCCCGCTACAAGCGTGATGGGGGCAAAGTCCTTCTGCGGGTCGTAGTTCATCTTGCTGTAAAGCGACTTATTGATGCCGTGCGTGCCGACGGTGCCCATCAGCAGCGTGTAGCCGTCGGGTGCGGACTTGGCCACCACATCGGCGCCGATGTTGCCGCCGGCGCCGGCGCGGTTCTCCACCACAAAGGGCTGGCCGAAGGCTTTGGAAAGCTCGGGCGCCATGGCTCGGGCCAGGATGTCGGTGGTGCCGCCGGGTGCAAAAGGCACGACGATTTTGACCGGCCTGTTGGGCCAGGTGGTTTGTGCGGATGCTGGAGTTGCTATGAAATTAATAGCTGCAAGTGCAATGGCGGCAAGGGCAACCCTGCGATTTTGCCTAAGGATTTTTCTCAAAATTGGCTCCAGAAAGAAAAGGCCGGCATGGGGCCGGCGGACAGTCAGGCGACCTTACCGCGCCCCGGCAGGAGCTTCAAGAGGGTTACACCTAGCGGGCTGGGCATGAAAAAAGCCGCCCGGCAATGGCGGGGCGGCTTTAGCAGAGAGCGCCAGATCGTTCAGTCGGCAAACTTGCCGGCGGCTTCGATCACGGGCTTGAGTTTGTTGATCTCGGCGGCCACAAAAGCCTTGTGGGCGGCAGGCTCGACACGCTTGTCTGTCACCACCACTGCGCCAAGGCCTTCCTGCTTCTTGATGAAATCGGGGTCCTTCAGGGCAATCTTCAGTGCGGTGTTGATCTGGGCGAGTACGGCGGGCGGGGTTCCCTTGGGTGCGTAGAGGCCGTGCCAGATCGTCAGGTCGAAACCTTTGAGGCCCATCTCCTGCAGGGTGGGGTAGTCCTTGAGCAGCTTGTTGCTTGTCAGCGGCTTGGCAGTCGTCACGGCGAAGGCCTTGACGCGACCGGCTTCGATCTGGCCGGTGGTGTTGGTGGTCTGGTCGCACATCATGTCGACCTGGCCGCCGACCAGTGCATTCATTGCCGGGGCCGTGCCGCCGAAGGGAATGGTGGTCATCGCGTCTTTGGCGTTGATCGCCGCTTGCCACATGAGGCCGCACAGGTGCGAAGCAGAACCCAGGCCCGCATGGGCGATATTGAGCTTGCCGGCGTTGGCGCGGATGTAGTTCTCGAAATCGCGGTAGTTGTTGGCGGGCAGCTGAGGCTTGCCGATGATGGTCATAGGCACTTCGTTGATCATGCCCAGGAACTCGAAGTCTTCCAGCACCTTGTAAGGCAGCTTGCGGTACAGGCCCGGCGCTGCGGCCATGCCGATGTGGTGCAGCAGCAGGGTGTGGCCGTCGGGTGCGGCCCGTGCCACTTTGGCCGCACCAATGGTGCCGCCGGCGCCGTTGACGTTTTCGACCACGAAGTTGGCGCCGCCACCCATCGATTTGCGCATGGCTTCGGCCAGGTCGCGGGCAACGCGGTCGGTCGGACCGCCGGCCGCGAACGGCACCACGAAGGTGACGGGCTTGGAACCGGGGAATGCGGGTGCTTGCGCGTGGGCAGCAAAAATGGCCGTCGCAGCGGCGGCGAGGACTAGCAGGCGTTTCATGAGCGTCTCCTTGTAATGAACGCGCCAAGTTTACGGTTCCATTACCAGTAGAACATCGCGGGAACTACGTAAGGGCTATCCCGTTCCTCCGCGAGGTTCCGACAACTTTCCGCTTATTTGTAGCTCCGCGCATCCTCAATAACCTTCCCATCGTTGGGGAGACTTCCGGGCGCCATCAGCTGCACGGTGCCGCGCAGTTTGGTGACGTCGCGGATCACCTCGCTGATGCGCTGGTCCAGCCCGCTTGGAGCCGAGGCCGTCTCGACCTGAAAGTGCATGCTGTCATTGGCCATCTCGCCGCTGACCACCAGCCTGGCCTTGAGCACCTCCGGAAAGCGCCGGGCAATGTCGGCGACCTGCCCGGGGTGCACAAACATGCCGCGCACCTTGACGGTCTGGTCGGCCCGGCCCATCCAGCCCTTGATGCGCGCATTGGTGCGTCCGGTCGGACACGTACCCGGCAGGATGGCAGAGAGATCGCCCGTGCCGAAGCGGACCAGCGGATAGTCAGGATTGAGCGTGGTGACGACCAACTCGCCGACTTCGCCTTCGGCCACGGGGTCGCCGGTGCCGGGCCGCACGATCTCCACGATCACACCTTCGTCCAGCACCAGGCCTTCGCGGGCCTCGGTTTCATAGGCGATCAGCCCCAGGTCGGCCGATGCGTAACACTGGTAGCCGGCAATGCCGCGCTCGCCCAGCCAGTCCCGCAAGCTGGGCGGGAAAGCCTCGCCCGAGACCAGTGCCCGGGTGACAGTGGGCAACGCCACCTTCATGTCGGCAGCCTTTTCCACAATGATCTTCAGGAAGCTCGGCGTGCCGATGTAACCCGCGGGCCTGAGCTCGGCCATGGCCTGCACCTGTTGCTCGGTCTGTCCGGTGCCGCCCGGAAACACCGTGCAGCCCAGGGCGTGAGCCCCGGTTTCCATCATGGCGCCCGCCGGCACGAAGTGGTAGCTGAAGCTGTTGTGGATCAGCTGGCCCGGGCGAAAGCCCGCGGCAAACATGGCCCTGGCCATACGCCAATAATCCTTGCGCGTGCCGCCGGGCTCGTAAATGGTGCCCGGGCTGGCAAAAACGTGAGGCATATGCGCGCCATAGCGCAAGGCGCTGAAACCGCCAAAGGCATCGCCGCTGCCGCCGGGCCCGCGCTCGGCCTGCTGGCGCTCCAGCAGCTCATGCTTGCGCGTGACGGGCAGCTGCGCCAGCGCGGCGCGTGACGTGACGGCTTGCGCGTCGACGCCTTTGAGGATGGCGGTGAAGGCCGGGGCTCTCGTCTTGGCGTGGGCGATCTGCTGCGGCAAGGCCGTCAGCAGGGCCGCTTCGCGCTCCGCGGGCGAGCGGGTTTCGAGGGGGTCGTAATGTGTGGTCATGTGTGAAGCAAACCAAGGCTAGGTGAGGTCTTAAACCAGCATGAGCCGCGGAACCGGCTTTGCCGGGCCGCAGGGCGGGCGGCCCCCCCGGGGGGCAGCGCAGTACACGAAGTGACAAGCGTGGGGGCCATGTTTTAGGCCAGCCACCGCTTGCGGCGCTTATAGCTCTTCACGTCCTTGAAACTCTTGCGCTCGCCGCCGCCCACGCCGAGGTAGAACTCTTTCACGTCTTCGTTGTTGGCCAGGTCACTCGCTGCGCCATCCATCACCACGCGGCCGCTTTCCATGATGTAGCCGTAGTCGGCGTACTTGAGCGCCATGTTGGTGTTCTGCTCGGCCAGCAGGAAGGTCACCTGCTCCTTCTGGTTCAAGTCTTTCACGATGTTGAACACTTCTTCGACGATCTGCGGCGCCAGGCCCATGGAGGGTTCGTCCAGCAGCACCATCGACGGGCTCGCCATCAGCGCCCGGCCGATGGCGCACATCTGCTGCTCGCCGCCCGAGGTGTAAGCCGCCTGCGAAGTACGCCGGGTTTTCAGGCGCGGGAAGTAGTTGTAGACCTTCTCCAGATTGGCGGCCACTTCGGCCTTGCTGCTGCGTGTGTAGGCGCCCGTCAGCAGGTTTTCTTCAATGGTCAGGTGGGCAAAACAATGCCGACCCTCCATCACCTGCACCACGCCGCGCTGCACCAGGTCTGCGGGCGAGAGGTTTTCGATGCGCTCGCCGCGCAGCTCGATGGAGCCCTTGGTGACCTCTCCGCGCTCGCCTTTGAGCAGGTTGGAGATGGCGCGCAGTGTGGTGGTCTTGCCCGCGCCGTTGCCGCCCAGGATGGCCACGATGCGGCCCTGCGGGACCTGTAGCGAGACGCCCTTGAGCACCAGGATCACGTGGTTGTAGATAACCTCGATGCCGTTGACGTTGAGAACGATGTTGGGTGAGTCACTCATTGTTTGTATCCGTTGGAGCCAATTGAAAAGGCAGGTGCACCGGCCTTTTCAATTGGCGGCTCATTCGAAGAGCCGCTGCACCCTCCCATTGCTGGGAGGGGCTGTATCAGGACTGGCAGTCTGCAGGTGTGCGAGCCGTCAGTTTTTTCTCTGCGGCGTACTTGGCGGCGGTGGACTTGACCAGCGGCTTGATCACCTGCTCGTCAGCCTGCAGCCAGTCGGAAGTGAACTTCCACTCTTTGCCGTCCCAGGTGTGGATGCGCGCCCATGCCGAGCCCATGTGGTCGGTGCACGAGGTGCTGATCGGCCGCATTACGCCGGCAAAACCCAGCGCGTCCAGTTTGGCCTGCGTCAGGTTCAGGTTTTCCAGGCCCCAGCGCACTTGCTCGCCAGTCATGATTTTCCCTTTACCGAAACGGTCTTGCGCGGCGCGCAAGCCCTCCACGCCCAGCATGGCGCTCATGGCGCCGCGCATGTAAAGCACCTGGCCGACTTCATCCTTGGGGCCCGTGCCCTGGCCTTTGCCGTGCACCAGGGTCAGCATGTCCTTGGCCAGCTTGGAGTTCGGCTCGGCGCCATGCTGCATCGTCACCGCGTTGTAGCCCTTGGCGCCTTCAGCCACGTCTTTCACGTCAGGCTCTGCGCCGGCCCACCACACGCCGTACATCTTCTCGCGCGGGTAGCCGGTGGCTTGCGCTTCCTTGATGGCGGTGGTGTTCATGATGCCCCAGCCCCACAGCGCCACATAGTCAGGACGCGATTGGCGGATCTGCAGCCAGGTGGCTTTTTGCTCAACGCCGGGCGCGGTGACGGGCAGCAATTGCAGCGTAAAGCCGTGCATGGCGGCGCGCTCCTGCATCAGCGGGATCGGTTCCTTGCCGAATGGCGAGTCGTGATAGACCAGGGCAATGCGTTTGCCCTTGAGCTTGTCAAAGCCGCCTTCTTTTTTGGCGATGGCCTGGAGGATGGCATCGGCTGCGACCCAGTAGGTGCCGGCGATCGGGAAGTTCCATTTGAAAATGGAGCCGTCGGCGCTCTCGCTGCGGCCATAGCCCACGGTCACCACCGGTATCTTGTCGATGGGCGCTTTTTCGGTAATGGCAAACGTGGCGCCGGTCGACAGTGGCTGCACCAGCGTGGCGCCGCCGTTCTTGCCCTTCAGGCGCTCATAGCACTCCACGCTGCGCGCGGTGTCATAGCCGGTCTCGCATTCCTCATACGAAATCTTCACGCCGTTGATGCCGCCGCGGGCATTGACCAGCTTGAGGTAGTCCACATAGCCGTTGGCCCAAGGCACGCCGTTAGGCGCGTAAGGCCCGGTGCGATAAGACAGCACCGGAAAGAACTGCTCTTTGGCCTGGGCGAATGCGCCGGTCGTCACCAAGGACGAGGCGCCGGTGGCCAGGACGGCCACTGCCAACATCAATTTACGAATCTTCATTGTTGTCTCCTGGAAATATTGAATAAACACCGTGAAAAAACTGGCACCTCAGTAAACGACCTAAGCATTCGCCGCGCATTGGTGATTTCGAGTAATCCATAACCCTATGCGCAATGACGCCAACGACTTCAGTGGGGGAACGGCCACAGCCTCAGCTTCTGCTTGCCGATGGCCCACAGCTTGGCCAGCCCGTGTGGTTCGACAATCAAAAACCACACGATCAGGCCACCAAAAATCATCAGTTCGGCGTGCGAGACGCCCGCCGTGGAGATCGAGATTCCCAGCCAGCCTGCCAGCACCGGCAGCAACTGGCTCAGCACAATGGGCAGCACCACGATGAAGGCTGCACCGAAAAAACTGCCCATGATCGCGCCCATGCCGCCGATGATCACCATGAACAGCAGGCGAAAGGAGTAGTCCACCGAGAACGCGGCGGGCTCCCAGGCGCCCAGGTAGATGAAGGCCCACAGGCCGCCGGCGATGCCGATGATGAAAGAGCTCACCGCAAAGGCGCTGAGCTTGGCGTACATCGGGCGTATGCCAATCACGGCAGCTGCCACATCCATGTCGCGAATCGCCATCCACTCGCGGCCGATTGCGCTGCGCACCAGGTTTTTGGCCAGCAGGGTGATCACCACCACGATAGCCAGGCAAAAAAGGTATTTGCTCAGCGCGCTTTCGATGGGCAGGCCGAACACCTGCAGGTTGGACACCGACACCGAACCCGAGGGCGTGTCCATCGTGAACCACTTGATCCGCAGGAACATCCAGTCGCTGAAGAACTGCGCGGCCAGCGTGGTCACTGCCAGGTACAGGCCCTTGACGCGCAGGCTGGGCAGCCCGAACAAGATGCCAAAGAGCATGGCGCATAAACCGCCCAGGATCAGCGCCGGGATCAGCGGCATGCCGGGAATGCGCACAAAGAAGTTGTAGGCCCCATAGGCGCCGACCGCCATGAAGGCGCCCGAGCCCAGCGAGATTTGTCCGCAGTAGCCGACCAGGATGTTCACCCCGACCGCAGCTAGCGAGAAGATCAGGAAAGGGATCAGGATGGCGCGGAACAGGTAGTCGCTGGCCATCAGCGGCACGGCAATGAAGGCAAACGCCAGCAGCAACCCGATGGCGATGCGGTCCTGCAGGATAGGGAAGATCTGCTGGTCTGCCCGGTAGTTGGTTTTGAACTGGCCGTTTTCTCTGTAAAACATGATTTTTCTTTAGATAAAAGCGGCGTCAGACACGGTCAATAATTTTCTCGCCGAACAACCCCTGAGGCCGAACAAGCAAGACGCACAAAGCCAGCACATAGGCGAACCAGATTTCGATACCGCCGCCGACATAGGGCCCCAGAAAGACTTCGGCAAGCTTTTCGCCCACGCCCAGAATCAGACCACCCACAATCGCGCCGGGCACCGAGGTCAGGCCACCCAGAATTACCAGCGGCAGCGCTTTCAGTGCCAGCACCGACAGCGAAAACTGCACGCCCAACTTGCTGCCCCAGATGACGCCGGACACCAGCGCCACGAAGCCTGCCACGCTCCAGACGATCACCCAGATACGGTTCAGCGGAATGCCGATGGATTGCGCGGCCTGGTGGTCGTCTGCCACGGCGCGCAGTGCCCGGCCTGTGGCGGTGTATTGGAAGAAGGCAGCCAGTGCCGCCACCAGGGCGGTGGCGATCAGCGCGGCGACCAGGTCCTCCTGGTTCACCAGCAGGCCGCCCTGGAAGACACCCTCCAGCAGGAACATGGGGTCCTTGGGCATGCCCACGTCGATCTTGTAGATGCTGGAGCCGAAGATGGTCTGGCCAAAGCCGTCCAGGAAATACGAGATACCCAGCGTCGCCATTAGCAGCGCGACACCTTCCTGGTTCACGAGTTTGCTGAGCACCAGCTTTTCGATCAACCAGGCCACCACCACCATGATGGCCAGCGCAGCCGCGAAGGCCAGTGCATTGTTGATGAACTTGCTGTCCAGGCCCGTCCACTGCGGTATCCATTCGGAAAACCGCGCCATGGCCAATGCGGCAAACAGCACCATGGCGCCCTGCGCGAAATTGAAGACGCCCGAAGCCTTGTAAATCAGCACAAAGCCCAGCGCGACCAGCGAATACAGCATGCCCGACATCAGGCCGCCGATGATGGTTTCCAGAACCGAACCTAACATTTTGGGTTCCCCCCTGTTGCGGGCTCACTTTGTGTAGCCGCCTCTCCCCTTGCAGGGGACGCCGCTTGTGGCACGGCGAAGCTGGTTCCACTGCGAAGGCTTGAAAAATCCAGTTGGAATTTTTTGTTCATAGTTAGTGGCTGGTTCCGAGGTAAGCCTTGATGACTTCCGGGTTGTTGCGTACTTCGTCGGGGGTGCCGTCGCCGATTTTTTTGCCGTAGTCGAGCACCACCACGCGGTCGGAGATGTCCATCACCACGCCCATGTCGTGTTCGATCAGCACCACGGTGGTGCCGAACTCATCGTTCACGTCGAGTACAAAGCGGCACATGTCCTGCTTCTCCTCGACGTTCATGCCGGCCATGGGTTCGTCGAGCAGCAGCACTTGCGGCTCCATCGCCAGCGCACGGCCCAGGTCGACCCGCTTTTGCAGGCCGTAGGGCAGTTGCCCCACCGGGGTTTTGCGATAAGCCTGGATCTCCAGGAAGTCGATGATTTTTTCGACCGCCTCGCGGTGCATGATTTCTTCTTTTTCGGCGGGGCCTATGCGCAGCGCTTGCAGCAGCAGGTTGCTTTTGATCTTGAGGTTGCGGCCCGACATGATGTTGTCGAGCACGCTCATGCCCTTGAAGAGCGCCAGGTTCTGGAAGGTGCGCGCCACACCCATCACCGCCACCTGGTGGCTGTTCATGTGCTTGAAGGTCTGGCCGCGAAAGGTGATGGAGCCCTGCTGCGGCGCATAGACGCCGTTGATGCAGTTCAACATGGAGCTCTTGCCTGCGCCGTTGGGGCCGATGATGGCGCGGATCTCATGCTCCTTCACGTTGAAGGAAATATCGGAAAGCGCTTTTACGCCGCCGAAGCTGAGGGAGATGTTTTTGACGTCAAGAATGACGTCGCCGATTTTTTTCGTCATCAGGCTGCCGCCTTCACAGGCGCAAAGGTTTGGGTGTCACTGATCTTCAGCGTCGCGCTGACGCTGCCGCTGCGGCCATCTTCAAACTTCACGACGGTTTCAATGAATTGCTCGGTCTTGCCGCCATACAGCGCATCGACCAGCGGCAGGTATTTCTCGGCAATAAAGCCGCGCCGCACCTTGTTGGTCCGTGTGAGTTCGCCGTCGTCGGCGTCCAGCTCTTTGTGCAGCACCAGGAAGCGGCTGACCTGCGAGCCGGCCAGCAGGGCGTCCACGCTCAGGTCGGCGTTGACCTTCTCGACGCATTCCTTGATGAGCTGGTAGACCTCGGGCTTTTGCGCCAGATCGGTGTAGCCGGCATAGGGCAGGTTGCGGCGCTCGGCCCAGTTGCCCACCGCGTCGAAGTCGATGTTGATCATCACGCAGACTTGTTCGCGGCCGTCGCCGTAGGCCACGACTTCCTTGATGTGCGGGAAGAACTTGAGTTTGTTCTCCACATACTTGGGCGCAAACATGGCGCCGTCGTTGGCGCCGCCCTTGATGCGGCCCACGTCTTTCACGCGGTCGATGATCTTGAGATGGCCGCTGGCATCGATAAAGCCCGCGTCGCTGGTGTGATACCAGCCGTCGGCGCTAAGCACCTCGGCCGTCGCCGTGGGATTTTTGTAGTATTCCTTGAGCAGGCCGGCGGACTTGACGAGGATCTCGCCGTTCTCGGCCACCTTGATCTGCACGCCCGCGATGGGCACGCCCACGGTGTCGGCGCGCGCCTGGTTGTCCGGCTGCAGGCAGACGAACACGGCGGTCTCTGTCGAGCCATACAGCTGCTTGAGGTTGATGCCGATGGAGCGGTAGAAGGTAAAGAGGTCCGGGCCAATCGCCTCACCGGCGGTATAGGCCACCCGCACGCGCGAAAAACCCAGCGTGTTGCGCAGTGGGCCATAGACCATCGCGCTACCCAGCGCATACAGCAGTCTGTCCATGGCGACTACAGGTTTGCCGTCCATCAGGGCCGGGCCGGCGCGTTTGGCGACGTCCATGAAATAGTTGAACATGCCGCGCTTGATGCGGCCCGCGTCTTCCATGCGGATCATCACGGTCGTCAGCAGGCTTTCGAAAATCCGCGGTGGTGCAAAGTAATAGGTCGGGCCGACTTCTTTCAGGTCGATCATCACGGTGCTCGCGCTCTCGGGGCAATTCACCACATAGCCGCAGGCCAGCCACTGCGCATAGCTGAAGATGTTCTGGCCGACCCACGCGGGCGGCAAATAGGCCAGCACTTCCTCGGCGGAGGTGAGTTTGTCGAAGTCGGCGCCGGCCTTGGCGCGGTCCAGCAGGGAGTTGTGGGTATGGACCACGCCCTTGGGGTTGCCCGTGGTGCCCGAGGTGAAAAACATCGCTGCCACGTCGTCCGGCTGGGTTTTCTCGACCTCGGCCTTGAAGAAGCCGGGCTGGCGTGCGGCAAAGGCCTCGCCCTTTTCCAGCAAGGCGTCCAGCGACTGCAGGCCGGCCTCGGCATAGTTACGCAGGCCGCGCGGGTCGTCGTAGATGATCTGGTCCATCTGCGGGCACTGGCCGCGAATCTCCAGCAGCTTGTCGACCTGCTCCTGGTCTTCCACCAGCGCAAAGCGCACGTCGGCGTTGGTGATGGGGAAAACGCATTCGGCGCCCACGGCGTCCTGGTACAGCGGAATCGGCACCGCGCCCAGTGACTGCGCGGCCAGCATGGTGGCATAAAGGCGTGGGCGGTTGGCGCCGATGATCACCATGTGCTCGCCGCGCTGCAGGCCGGCTTCATGCAGGCCGCAGGCGATGCGCTCCACCAGCTGCGCCATGGCGGCCCAGCTATGCGCCTGCCAGATGCCGTACTCTTTCTCGCGCATGGCGGCGGCGGCGGGGCGTTCGGCCGCATGTTTGAGCAGCAATCGTGGGAACGTGGTCTGCATTCGCTTTCTTGTCTCCGTTCTTGTGCGGTTTTTCTTTGAAAACCGCTGGTATGGAATGAATAGTAGGACCAGCTTTGACGTTGCGGTGTCATTGCAACGACAATTTCCGGGTAAGTCCTACTGGGGTGTGCCCGGGGTCCGTCCGGTTTATCGGATAAAGCGCCCGTCGCGCGAAACCATGGTCAGCTCGACAAAGCGCGAGGCATTGTGGGCCGAGTCGCTGAAGCTCACTTCAAAGCCGCCGAGGTCGTAGCGCTTCAAATTCCAGGTGCTGTCGATGAAGCCGGCGCGTGTCGGGTTTTTCCCTGTGCGGCGCAGCGCCTCGGCAAACACCCGGGCATTGATATAGCCCTCCAGCGCCAGATGCGAAGGCTCCAGCGTGACGCCCGCAGCTTTCCAGGCCTGCTGAAATTCGCGCACCATGGGCACCACCGTGTTGCCCGGCAGCGGCACGACTTGAGACACGGCGATACCGGTGGCGTCGTCGCCCATGGCTTTGAGCGTGGCGGCGGCGCCCATGATGGATAGCGCATAGAGCGGCAAGCCCTTGCGCTGCGCGCGGACGGCCTTCACAAAGTCAATGGTCGGCTTGCCGGCCAGGCCCACCAGCACGGCCTCCGGGTTGGAGCCCGCAATTTTTACCGCCGCCGGGCCCGCGTCTGAAGAGTTGTTCTCCACGGTGACAATCGCGGTCGCTTCCAGTTTGTGTTTGGCCATGGAGCGCTGGGTGGCGTCAAACACCTCTTTGCCAAAGGAGTTGTTCTGGTAGACGATCGCGATGCGCCGGATGCCGATGGTCGCCAGGTGCTGCACTAGCTGCTCGGCTTCGTCGGCGTAACTCGCGCGGATGTTGAACACATTGCGCGCATTGGCGGGGCGCGCCGACAGCGCACCCGAAAACGGCGCGAAGAAGGGCATGCCCGACTCAATCACCTGCGGCAGCATGGCTTCGATCATGGGTGTGCCCATGCAGTTAAAGAGCGCGAAGTTGCTCTTGTCGTCGATGAAGCCTTTCACGTTGCCTAGCGCGCGCTTAACGTCATAGCCGTCGTCGGCCACGGTGAGTTCAATCAACCGGCCGTTCACGCCGCCTTTGGCGTTGATGCTGGCAAAGCAGGCCTTGGCGCCCTGGTGCATGGCTTGGCCCAGCTCGCCCAGCGGCCCGCTGAGCGCGATGGACTGCGCGATGCGCAAGGCGCCGGTATCTTGCGCGCGCGCCGGTCCGTAGAGGGCGGCGGGCACGGCAGCGAGGGTGCCCAGCATGCGGCGGCGCGTCAGCCGCGCATGCTGCCAGGCGGAGTCTGCGGGGAATAAATCGGGTGATGATCGTGTGCGGTTCTGGGTCATGGTGGAGTCTCCTGGCTGTAGTTGTTGGCTGTCTCTGCGGGGCAAATGCTATGCTTTGGATTGGCAATGAAATGTCTATCCGACGACAATCCAAGGGTTGCGCCCGCCCCGGACTTTCCCTGACCCTTCACTGACTTTCACCCGAATGTTGTGAGCCATGTCCACTGAACCGCCTCTTCACCAGCGCCGCAGAAACCCCACGCCCGACGAGTTGCGCGGCATTCCCTGGCTGCCCCTGCTGCAGCCTGAAGAAAGGGCGCGCGCGTTGGCGGGGCTGCAGGTGGGCGACGCTGCGCCGGGCGACTATGTGTGCCGCGTGGGCAAGCCGGTGACCTACTGGTTTGGCGTGGTCGAGGGCCTGCTCAAGATGAGCAGCGACAACGAGCAAGGCATGACCATGACGTTTACCGGCGTGCCGCCCGGCGGCTGGTTCGGCGAAGGCACAGCGCTCAAGCGCGAGCCCTACCGCTACAACATCCAGGCGCTGCGCAAAAGTGTGGTGGCCGGCCTTCCGGTCGAAACCTTCCACTGGCTGCTGGACCACTCCATCGGCTTTAACCGCTTCGTGATGAACCAGCTCAACGAACGCCTGGGCCAGTTCATCGCCGCGCGCGAGATCGACCGCATGAACAACCCCGACATCCGCGTGGCGCGCAGCCTGGCCTCGCTGTTCAACCCGGTGCTGTACCCGGGCGTGGGGGAGATGCTGCGCATCACGCAGCAGGAGCTGGCTTATCTGGTGGGCCTGTCACGCCAACGCGTGAACGAGGCGCTCAATGCCTTGCAGGCCCAAGGGTTCATCCGCATCGAATACGGCGGCCTGCGTGTGCTGGATCTGGGCGCGCTGCGCTCCAGCGTGTTTTCAAGCAAAAACGAGCTCTCGCCCAAGACCAACAAGGACGGATAGCTATCAAATTGGTAGCAAGCTGGATTTTCTCATGTCACCCGGCCCGCGCCGGAGGTGCACAAGGCTTCCACCAGCTTGAGCGCCGGCGCCGACAAATCCGCAAACCGGCGCGCGCACACCAGCAGTTCACGGTCCGCCCACGCATCGTCGAGTTTCAACACCCGCAGCTTGCCCGCGCCCGCATAGCGTTCAGCCGCAATAGCCGGCACCACGGCGACACCGACGCCGGCTTCCACCATCCGGCAGACCGCCTCAAAACTGCGAAGCCGTATGCGCGTGCGCATGCGCAAGCCCAGGCGCCCGGCTTGCAGGTCCAGGTGCTGCTGCAGCGCGCTGTCTTCGCCAAGCCCGACAAAGTCGTGATGCAGGGCGCCGGCGAACGAGATGTGACGCGAGCGCCCGGGACTGCTTTGGCGTGAGGTCACCAACACCAGCCGGTCGCGCCGGAACGGCCGGGATTCGAGCTGGGAGGTGTCGGCGGAATCCGCCACGATGCCCAGGTCGGCCGCCTTGTTCAGCAATTGCGACACGATGGCGTGGCTGGTGCGCTCTTCCAGTTCGACATCGATGGCCGGATGTGCGTTGAGAAACGCGGCCAGCGCTTCAGGCAGGTAGTCGGTAATGGCCGCCGTGTTGGACAGCAAACGGACCTTGCCCGCCATGCCGCCGGCGTAGTCGTCTATCTCGTCACGCATGCGCTCCAATTGCTGAAGCACCAGCCGGGCATGGTGAACGACGGCCAGGCCCGCCTTGGTCGGCTTGACGCCGGAGCGTAGCCGCTCCAGCAGGGAGACGCCCAACGCATCCTCCATGCCGCGAATGCGTGCGCTGGCCGACGCCAGGGCCAGGTGTGAGAGCTTGCTTCCCGCCGTGATGCTGCCCGTGTCCGTGACATGCAAAAACAGCCGGAGGTCGATGAGGTCAAAGCGTGTATTGGCGGGCATGGATAAGAACCTGTTTTTAGAGCCTTCGGAAATAACGAAGCCTGCAACGGAAATATTACAGCTTGAACCAGGCAGGTGCTGCCGCCCAAAATGGAGCGCATGAACACAAACAGCGTTGATTCAGGTGCCGCCGCCCTCATGGGCTCGGGGCATGACGTATTCATTCTCGGGGTGGTTGTAGCGGTGTTCCTGCTCGCCGGCCTCGTCAAAGGTGTGGTGGGTTTGGGGCTGCCGACGCTTTCCATGGGTCTGCTGGCCAGCGTGATGCCGCCAGCCCATGCCGCCGTGATCCTGGTATTGCCTTCGTTCCTGACGAACGCCTGGCAAATGTGGGACGGCGCCGCCCTGGGCCGCCTGGTGAAGCGCCTCTGGCCCTTGCAACTGGGCGTGCTGGCCGGTACCTTGTGGACGCCGGTCAGCCTTGTCACCCTCAATGCCAATGTGGCCTCGGCGGGGCTGGGGGCTGCATTGATGGTGTATGCCGTGATGGGGCTCGCCGCCGTTACGCTGTCGGTGCCTCGCCGCGGCGAGGGGGTTTTATCCGGCGTCATCGGCTTGATCACCGGCGCCATCACGGCGGCCACGGGTGTCTTTGTCTTTCCGGCTGTGCCTTACCTGCAGGCCTTGTCGCTGAAGAAGGATGAGCTGGTGCAGGCGCTGGGGTTGTCGTTCACCGTTTCCACCGTCGCACTCTTTGGACGTCTGGCGCTCGAAGGCTCATTCTCTGCAGGCGCGATGCCTGGCGGCTGGGGCTGGCTGGCCGCCTTGCCTGCTGCATTGCTGGGGATGGCGGCGGGCCAGATGCTGCGCGGGCGGCTGGACGAGAAAAACTTCAAGCGGCTGTTTTTTGCGGGCCTGCTGGCCATCGGCCTTTATATGGTCATCGGCAGCGCCATACGCTGGCTTGCGGGGTAAAAGCGCATTGAAAGGAGCCTGAACCCGGGCATCCGTGCCCGGTTTTTACGCTTTCTTTATACCGGCCACCTGTCTTTCGTCCCCGTTTTTACACGCCGGATCCGACACTTTCTCCATCGTTATTCGTTGGAGAAAGATCATGGATCTCGCATTTATTCTTGGCGCCGCCGCCCTCTGGGGTGTGATGGTGCTGCTGGTCTGGGGCTTTCAGAGGCTTGAAAAGCCCGAAGGAGGCCGCTCATGATCAGCCTTGATGTCTTGTACGGCTTTGGCGGCGTCTGCGCCATCGTGCTGCTCACCTACCTCGTCTATGCGCTGATCTGCGCCGAGGAGTTTTGATGAGCAATTCTTCGTGGGGGCTATTGGCCCTCTTTCTGGGTGCGCTGCTGGCCACCGCCTGGCCGCTCGGTATCTGGCTGGTTCGCATTTATTCCGGCAACCTTCCGGGCTGGATGCACAAGGTTGAAGCGCCGCTGTACCGCCTTGCCGGCACCTCCGCCGATACGAACATGAAGTGGTCGCAGTACGCGCTGGCCTTGCTGGCCTTTAATGCGCTGGGCGTGCTGGCTGTTTACCTGCTCCAGCGCCTGCAAGTGTGGCTGCCGCTTAACCCGGCTGGCATGGCCGCCGTGTCGCCCGACTCGGCCTTTAACACCGCCATCAGTTTTGTCTCCAACACCAACTGGCAGGGCTATGCCGGCGAGTCCACCATGAGCTACCTCACGCAGATGCTGGCGCTGTCGGTGCAGAACTTTTTCTCCGCCGCCACCGGCATCGCGGTGGTGTTCGCGCTGTTTCGTGGTTTTGCCGCGCGGGCGACGGGGGCGATCGGCAACTTCTGGATAGACGTGACGCGTGTTACCGCCTGGCTGCTGGTGCCGCTCTCGCTGGTGTTTGCGATTTTCCTGGTGGGCCAGGGCGTGATCCAGAACTTCGACAGCTACAAGGAAGTGTCGGCGCTGGAGACCACCGCCTACCAGGTGCCCAAAGCCGGCGCCGACGGCCAGCCTGTGAAAGACGACAAGGGCAATCCTGTGATGGAAGACGCCAGGTCCGACAAGCAGACTCTGGCCATGGGCCCGGTCGCTTCGCAGGAAGCCATCAAGATGCTGGGCACCAACGGCGGCGGCTTCTTCAATGCCAACTCGGCCCATCCCTATGAGAACCCAACCGCGCTGAGCAACTTCTTTCAGATGCTCTCGATTTTCCTGATCCCCGCGGCGCTGTGTTTTGCGTTCGGCCGTGCGGTGGGTGACCAACGCCAGGGCTGGGCTGTGCTGGCCGCGATGACATTGATATTTGTGGTCGCCGTCGTGGCCATCACCCCGGCTGAACAAGCAGGCAACCCGTTGCTGCCGCCTTTGGGTGTGGACCAGACGGCCAGCGCGCTGCAGGCCGGCGGCAATATGGAGGGCAAGGAAACCCGCTTCGGCATCGATGCCTCCAGCCTGTTCGCGGTCATCACGACGGCGGCCTCCTGCGGCGCGGTCAACGCCATGCACGACTCCTTCACGCCATTGGGCGGTATGGTGCCCATGGTGATGATGCAACTGGGCGAAGTGGTGTTCGGCGGTGTCGGCACCGGCCTCTATGGCATGCTGATCTTCGCCATCCTGGCGGTGTTTATCGCCGGCCTGATGATTGGGCGCACGCCGGAATACCTGGGCAAGAAGATCGAGTCGCACGAGATGAAGCTGACCTCGATCGCCATCCTGGTCACGCCCATCCTGGTGCTGGCCGGTACCGCCATCGCCGTGTTGGCAGGCGCCGGTAAAGCAGGCATCGCCAACCCCGGTGCACACGGTTTTTCCGAAATCCTCTATGCGCTGACCTCGGCCGGCAACAACAACGGCAGCGCCTTCGCAGGCCTGTCGGCCAACACGCCCTTCTACAACACGCTGCTCGGCATGGTCATGTGGCTGGGCCGCTTCGGCGTCATCGTGCCGGTGCTGGCGATTGCCGGTGCGCTGGCCGCCAAGAAGCGCCTGCCGGTCACGGCCGGCACCATGCCCACGCACGGCCCGCTGTTCGTGACGCTGTTGATAGGCACCGTGCTGCTGGTGGGCTTGCTCAATTACGTGCCCGCCCTGGCGTTGGGCCCAGTGGTCGAGCATTTGATGCTCTGGCCAGGCAAGTAACCGCAAGCCTCAAAGAGAGACTTATATGAGTACCAAAAAATCTTTAGTGCTGCTGGACCCGGTCCTTTTAAAGCCGGCCATCGTGGCTTCGTTCACCAAGCTGAACCCACGCGTGCAATGGCGAAACCCCGTGATGTTTGTCGTCTACATCGGCAGCATCCTGACCACCTTGCTGGGCCTGCAGGCCTTGCAAGGCCAGGGCGAAGCGCCGGCAGGCTTTATCTTTGCCGTGGCCGTCTGGCTGTGGTTTACCGTGCTGTTCGCCAACTTTGCCGAGGCACTGGCTGAAGGCCGCAGCAAAGCGCAGGCCGCCTCGCTGCGCAGCTTGAAGAAAAGCACCTGGGCCAAGAAGTTCAAGGAGGCCCACAGCAAAGTCTTTCATGGCACGGCCTGGTTGCCTGAACAAGCCGAGAATTTGCGCAAGGGCGCCGTGGTGCTGGTCGAAGCCGGCGACATGATCCCGCTGGACGGCGAAGTCATCGAAGGTGTGGCCTCGGTCGATGAAAGCGCCATCACCGGCGAGTCGGCACCGGTGGTGCGTGAATCGGGCGGCGACTTCTCGGCCGTGACCGGCGGCACACGCGTGTTGTCCGACTGGCTGGTGGTGCGCATCGTGGTGAATCCCGGCGAGTCCTTCTTGGACCGCATGATCAGCATGGTCGAAGGCGCCAAACGCCAGAAGACGCCCAATGAAATTGCCCTCACGATTTTGCTGGTGGCGCTGACCATCGTGTTCCTGGTGGTCACGGTGACCTTGCTGCCCTTTTCGATGTTCAGCGTGGGCGCGGCGGGCTCAGGCACGGTGGTCAGCATCACCGCGCTGGTGGCGCTGCTGGTCTGCCTGATCCCGACCACGATTGGCGGCCTGCTGTCGGCCGTGGGTGTGGCCGGCATGAGCCGCATGATGCAGGCCAATGTGATCGCCACCTCAGGCCGTGCGGTGGAAGCTGCCGGCGACGTGGACGTGCTGCTGCTGGACAAGACCGGCACCATCACCCACGGCAACCGCCAGGCGTCCACTTTTCTGCCTGCTCCTGGCGTGACAGGTGCCAGGCTGGCCAATTGCGCGATGCAGGCCTCTATGGCCGATGAAACGCCTGAAGGCCGCAGCATTGTGGCGCTGGCTCAGCGAATGGGCGCGAGTGAGCCGCTTGTGGGTGAGAGTCACGAAGTACCGTTTACGGCCCAAACCCGCATGAGCGGCATCGACGTCAAGCGGTCCGACGGCAGCACGCGCGAGTTGCGCAAGGGCGCGGTCGATGCGATCCGCAAGCATGTGGAGTCACTGGGCGGCAGCGTGCCGGTGGAGGTGATGCGCGTGTCTGACGAGGTGTCGCGCCGCGGCAGCACGCCGCTGGCGGTAGCTGACGGCAACGTCGTGCTGGGCATTGTCGAGCTCAAAGACATCGTCAAGGCCGACATCAAGGCCCGCTTTGGTGAACTGCGCCGCATGGGCATCAAGACAGTGATGATCACCGGCGACAACAAGCTCACGGCGGCCGCCATCGCGGCCGAGGCGGGTGTCGATGACTTCCTGGCCGAGGCCACGCCCGAAGACAAGCTCAAGCTGATACGCCAGTACCAGGCCGAGGGCCGGCTGGTGGCGATGATGGGCGACGGCACCAACGATGCGCCGGCGCTGGCCCAGGCCGACGTGGCGGTCGCCATGAACAGCGGCACCCAGGCCGCCAAAGAAGCCGCCAACATGGTGGACCTGGATTCGAACCCGACCAAGCTGCTGGAGGTTGTGGAAACCGGCAAAGCCTTGCTGATGACGCGAGGCTCGCTCACCACGTTTTCGATCGCCAACGACGTGGCCAAGTACTTCGCCATCATCCCGGCGATTTTTGTGACCACCTATCCGCAGCTGGCCGCGCTGAATGTGATGCGCCTGGGCAGCCCCTCGTCGGCGATCTTGTCGGCGGTGATTTTCAACGCGCTGATCATCATGTTTTTGATCCCGCTGGCACTCAAGGGTGTGAAATACCGGCCCGTTGGCGCTGCGGCACTGCTGCGCCGCAACCTGCTGATTTACGGCCTGGGCGGCCTGATCGTGCCTTTCGTCGGCATCAAGGCGATTGACCTCGTGCTGGTCGCCATGAACCTCGCCTGAATCACATCCATCAAGGAACTGTCATGACAAATATTCTCAGACCCGCACTGGTGATGTTCACCGTGCTGACCCTGGCCACCGGCGTGGCCTACCCGCTGGTGGTGACCGGTGCGGCGCAGTCGCTGTTCCCGGCGCAGGCCGGCGGCAGCCTGATCCTGCAGGGCGGCAAGCCCGTCGGCTCCACGCTGATTGGACAGAACTTCAGCGACCCCAAACACTTCTGGGGCCGTCCATCCGCCACTGGCCCCATGCCCTACAACGCCTCGGCTTCCACTGGCGCCAATCAGGGGCCTTTGAATCCTGCGCTGGCCGATGCCGTCAAGGGCCGCATCGAGGCGCTGAAGGCGGCCGACCCGGGCAACACCGCGCCGGTGCCGGTCGATCTGGTCACCGCTTCCGCCAGCGGGCTGGATCCGCACATCAGCCCTGCTGCGGCGCGTTACCAGGCGGCCCGCGTGGCCAAGGCGCGCGGCGTGGCGCTGGAGAAAGTGCAGGCCCTGGTCGAGCAGCGCACCGAACAGCCTTGGCTGGCCGTGCTGGGCGAGCCCCGGGTCAACGTGCTGCAACTGAATCTCGCGCTGGAAAACCTCCGCTAAGCCGGGCCCGATACCATGAGGTATTCCTGAAGAACCCATGGCCAGTTTTCCCGACGCCCGTCCTGACCCCGATCAGCTCCTCGACCGCCTGCGCGGGGAGGATGAAAGGTCGCGCCGGGGCCGCCTGCGCATTTACTTCGGCGCCAGCGCCGGCGTGGGAAAAACCTACGCCATGCTCAGCGCGGCCCAGCGCGAACGCAAGGCCGGGCGCGATGTGCTGGTCGGCGTGGTCGAAACCCATGGCCGCAGCGAAACCATGGAGCTGCTGGCCGGGCTGGAGCAACTGCCCTTGCAGGAAGTGGGCTACCGCGGGCGCACGCTCAAGGAGTTCGATCTGGACGCGGCGCTGGCGCGCAAGCCGGCGGTGCTGCTGGTCGATGAGCTGGCGCACAGCAATGTGGAGGGCTCGCGCCACGCCAAGCGCTGGCAGGACGTGCACGAGCTGCTGGAGGCCGGCATCGACGTGTGGTCGGCGGTCAATGTGCAGCACCTGGAAAGCCTCAACGGCACGGTGGGCGCCATCACCGGCATACGCGTGCACGAAACCGTGCCCGACACGGTGCTGGACGGCGCCGATGAAATCATCCTGGTCGACGTCACGCCCGACGAGCTGATGGCGCGACTGAAGGCCGGCAAGGTCTACATGCCGCAGCAAGCCGAACGCGCGGCGCAGAACTTTTTCCGCAAGGGCAACCTGATTGCGCTGCGCGAGATCGCCCTCAGGCGCACGGCCGAGCACGTGGAAGACGACGTGCGCAGCTACCGCGTCGAAAAATCCATCGCCCCGGTCTGGAACACCGAAGGCGCCATCATGGCCTGTATAGGCCCGCGCGAAGGCGCCGAGCAGACCGTGCGCACGGCGGCGCGGCTGGCCGGCCAGCTCAATGTGCGTTGGCATGCGGCCTATGTGGAGACGCCGCGCCTGCAGCTGCTGGAGGTCGCCAAGCGCGACCGCATCCTGGCCGTCCTCCAGCTGGCCGAAGAACTGGGCGCGGCCACGGCAGTGCTGACCGGCAGCGATGCCGCCACCGAACTGGTGAATCAGGCGCAGCAACTCAATTGCGCCACGCTGGTGGTGGGCCGCCCGCAATTGCCGGGCTGGCGCGCTCTGTGGGCGGGTCCCACCATGACGCGCAGGCTGGCCACGCTGGCGCCCACGCTGGACATTGTGGAGGTAGGTCATGCAGACAGCGCGCGGCGGCTGGCGCGCGCTGTACAGCGTTCGGCCGACGATGACGATGCGGCGGCCTGGCAAGGCAGACTGCCTGGTTATGCCTGGGCGGCGGCGGGCAGCGGGGCCGTCACGCTGCTGACCCTGCCGTTGCTGGCGTACTTCGACCTGGCCAACATCGTCATGCTGTTCCTGCTGGCCACGGTGCTGGTGGCGCTGAAGTTCGGGCGCGGGCCGGCAGCGCTGGCGGCCTTCCTCAATGTGGCGGCGTTTGACTATTTTTTTGTGGCGCCGCGTCTTTCCTTTGCCGTCAGCGATGTGCAGTACCTGGTAACTTTCGGTGTCATGCTGGTGGTGGGTTTGTTGACCGGGCAGCTCACGGCGGGCCTGCGTTTTCAGGCGCGCATCGCGGCCAGCCGCGAGCGCCGCGCGCAGTCGCTGTTTGAACTCACGCGTGATTTGTCGGCGGCGTTGTTGAGCGAGCAGGTCACCGAGCTCGGCGAGGCGGCTGCGCAGCGCAACTTCGGCGGGCAGGCGCTGGTGATGGTGACCGACAGCCACGACCAGCTGCTGCCGCCCGCCAAACCGCCCGAAGACTTTGACGCCAGCGTGGCCGACTGGGTGTTTCGCAATGAGCAGCCGGCCGGGCTGGCCACCGCCACCTTGTCGGCCCAGGCCTGGCACTATTTGCCGCTCAAAGCGCCTATGCGGGTGCGCGGCGTGCTGGCCGTCAAGCCGGCGCAGGCGCGCTGGTTGCTGATTCCGGAGCAGATGCAACAGCTTGACACGCTGGCGCGGCAGATCGCCATCGCGCAGGAGCGGGTGCACTATGTGGAGGTGGCCCAACAGGCGGTGGTGCAGATGGAGTCCGAAAAGCTGCGCAACATGCTGCTGGCGGCGATTTCGCATGACGTGCGCACGCCGCTAACCGCGCTGATAGGCCTGGCCGACTCCCTGCAGCGCACGGCGCCGCCGCTCAGCGAGGAGCAGTCGCAAGCGGCACGCGCCATCGCCGGCGAGGCGCGCCACCTGAGCGCACTGGTCAACAACCTGCTGGACATGGCGCGGCTGCAAAGCGGGGCTGTCAATCTGCGCAGCGACTGGCAGTCGGTCGAGGAAATCGTGGGTTCGGCGATACGCCAGGCGCAGCACGCGCTGGCGGGTAAGGCCGTGACAACGGCGCTGCCCGCCGACCTGCCGCTGGTGGAGTTTGACGCCGTCCTCATGGAGCGCGTGCTGGTCAATCTGCTGGAAAACGCCGCCAAGTATGGCCAGGCGCCCATCGAAGTGAGCGCCGAGGTGACGGGCCAGGCGCTGTTGCTGACGGTGCGCGACCACGGGCCCGGCCTGCCTGCCGCCCTCAAGGGCCGTGAGCATGAGCTGTTCGAGAAATTCACGCGCGGCGAGGCGGAGTCGGCCACGCCAGGTGTAGGCCTGGGCCTGGCCATTTGCCTGGCGGTTGTGCAGGCGCACCGTGGGCAGATCACCGCAGGCAATGCCGCGGGCGGTGGTGCAGAATTCACGGTAAGCCTGCCGCGCCGCCTACCGCCGGATCTGCCCGAAAACGTCTGAACCCTTCTTCCTCCTTGCCCATGTCTCACCCCGCGCCCGTTGCCGTTGTGATTGAAGACGAGCCGCAGATACGCCGCTTTGTGCGCGCAGCGCTGGAGGCCGAAGGCTGGCAGGTGTTCGAAGCCGACACGGCTCAGCGCGGGCTGACCGAAGCCGGCACGCGCAAGCCCGACCTGCTGGTGCTGGACCTGGGCCTGCCTGACGGCGACGGGCTGGAGGTGATACGCGACGTGCGTGGCTGGTCGGCCGTGCCTATCGTGGTGTTGTCGGCGCGCGCGGATGAGGCCGACAAAATCGCCGCGCTGGATGCCGGCGCCGACGACTACCTCACCAAACCCTTCGGCGTGGGCGAGTTGCTGGCCCGTGTGCGCGCCAACCTGCGCCGCCCGCGGGCCGCCAGCGCGGACGGCACGCCCGACGAGCCGGTGTTCAGCTTCGGCGAGGTGGCGGTAGACCGCCAGGCGCGGCTGGTGCGGCGCGGCGGTGTGGAAGTGCACCTCACACCCATCGAGTACCGCCTGCTCATGGTGCTGATCAGCCACGCCGGCCGGGTGCTGACACACCGCCAACTGCTGCGCGAAGTCTGGGGTCCGTCGCATGCCGGGCAAAATCACTATTTGCGCATCTACATGGGGCACCTGCGGCAGAAGCTCGAAGCCGATCCGGCGCAACCCAAACACCTGCTGACTGAAACCGCGGTCGGTTATCGACTCTGGGTGGCCTGAAGGCTGCAAAGGCAGAATTTAAGTGACAAATACGGCTGCAGCCCATGATTGGCATGGGCGAGTAGCTATAAAATAGATAGCAAATGACAGAACCCTTCAAACCCGGATCCGGCCCCAAACCTGTGGGCGCCGCCGTGCGAATCCAGAAGGCCATCGCACCTGCGCCCGTCCCCGGTACGCCGGCGGCCACCGTGCGGCTGAACAAGCGCATGGCCGAGCTGGGCCTGTGCTCGCGCCGCGAGGCCGATGACTGGATTGCGCGCGGCTGGGTGCGCGTGAACGGCGCGCCTGCCGTGATGGGCCAGCCTGTGGCGGTGGACGCACGCATCGAGATTGACCGTCAGGCCGAGCAGCAGCAGCGCCAGCAAGTCACGATTTTGATCAACAAGCCGGTGGGCTACGTCAGCGGCCAGGCCGAAGATGGGCATGAGCCCGCCGTGGTGCTGGTGCAGCCGCAAAACCGCTGGCACGAATGCAACAGCCGCATGCGCTGGGGCCACGAGCAACTGCGCGGGCTGGCTCCGGCCGGGCGGCTGGACATCGACTCCATAGGCCTTCTGGTGCTGACGCAGGATGGGCGCGTGGCGCGGCAACTTATCGGTGAAGACTCTGAAATCGAAAAAGAGTACCTGGTGCGTGTGAGCTACAGAACTGAAAGAGGGGACGAAACCGCCAACGTGCAGGCGCTGTTCCCGCCCGAAAAACTGGCCCTGCTGAACCACGGCCTGAGCCTGGACGGCCAGCCGCTCAAGCCCGCACAGGTCTCATGGCAAAACCCTGAGCAGCTGCGCTTTGTGCTCAAGGAAGGCAAAAAGCGCCAGATCCGCCGCATGTGTGAGCAAGTGGGGCTGTTTGTGACAGGGCTTAAACGCGTGCGCATCGGGCAGGTCAACCTGGGCCACCTGCCGGTGGGCCAGTGGCGCTACCTGGCGCCGCACGAGCACTTTTAACCCTGTCCGCTGCGTGCCTTTCAGCGCCTGCAGCGCCATCTGACGCTGGCCGTCAGTGCGCTGTCCTACCCCGATGTGGGCCAACGGATGGCAACGCCCCTCAGCCTGCGGCCTAAAGTGAGTTGTATGGCACTCATCACTTACCTCGTCGAAGACAACAAGATTGTTCTGGAGAACCTCGTCGAGGCGCTCCAGGAGATCGCGGCTGTCGAAGTCACCGGGCACGGCGCCACGCAGGCTGAGGCTACCCATTGGCTGAAGGTGCACAACGGAGAATGGCACCTGGCCATCGTCGATCTTTTTCTCAAGGAGGGCAGCGGCCTGGGTGTGCTGGCAGGTTGCCGTAACCGCAAGCCTGATCAGAAGGTCGTTGTGCTGACCAACTACGCGACGCAGGAAATCCGACGGCGCGCCGCTGACCTGGGGGCCGATGCCGTGTTTGATAAATCCAGCGAGCTGGACGGCCTGTTTGCCTACTGCATGGAGCAGACGGCCCGCCACGCGGAGCCGGACGAGCCGCAGGCGCAGCGCAAGAACGCCTTGCGCAACCACGAAACGCCTTCTGCCGGAACGCGGCGCAGGACACCCGGCAGGCAAGGTTGATTCAGGTCCTTCCGTCGTCTCCTCACGTCTCCTCAATCACAGCACCCCTCCGGGCTGGCTTACTGATAAAACGCCAGGCGCAATGGTTTCGCTGGCGTGCGTGCGCCCCTACCCCCACAATCGCGCTATGCGTACACCAGACCCGACAGACGCCGCAGCAAGCACTTCTTCATCGAAGCTGCTGCCCACCTGGCTGCATGTCTCCGACATTCAGGGGCTGGCGCAACTGGCGACGCAAGCCACCCTGGGTATCACCGGCCTGGCTGAAACCGTGCAAGGCAATGTGTACAAAGCTGTTGCCGCACCTTTTGGGCCGTTGGGCGCGAAGTTTATTGACCGCATGCCGGGCGGCAGCGGGGTGAGGCGTGCGGGCATCACAGGCCTTGTCTACGGAAGCATCAAGGGCGTGACGCGGCTGGCAGGCGGCGCGGCCAATGCCTTGCTGTCGCGCGCGGCGCCGCTGGCGGGCCAACAGGCTTCGACACCGCAGCGCGAGGCCATGCTGTCTGCATTGAACGGCGTGCTGGGCGACCAATTGCAGGAGACCGCGAACCCGCTGGCCATTTCCATGAGCCTGCGCAGCGAAGGCCGGCCCCTGGTGCTGGAGCCGCATGCGCTGGCCGCGCGGCTGCCCGGCGCGACGGGCAAAGTGCTGGTGCTGGTTCACGGCCTGTGCATGAACGACCTGCAGTGGCTGGGCGACCCGGCGAGCCCGCAAGGCCATGGCGCTTATTTGGCGCGCGAGCTGGGCTACACGCCGGTCTATCTGCACTACAACACCGGCCTGCACACGTCGGCCAACGGCGAGCAGCTGGCCAACTTGCTGCAGCAATTGAGCAAAGCCTGGCCGCAACCAATAGAAAAAATGACGCTGCTGGTGCACAGCATGGGCGGCCTGGTCGCGCGCGGCGCTTGCCACCACGCGGCTGCGGCCGGCCACAGCTGGCTGGCGCAGCTCAAGTCGCTGGTGTTTCTGGGAACGCCGCACCACGGCGCTCCGCTGGAGCGCCTGGGCAGCTGGGTCGACGGCGTACTGGGCAGCAACATCGTGACGCGCCCCTTCGCCAAAATCGGCCAGGTGCGAAGCGCCGGCATTACCGACCTGCGCCACGGCAATGTGCTGCAAACGGATTGGCACCACGCCGGGCGCTTCGAGCGCGGCCCCGATGCGCGGCAGGCCTTGCCTTTGCCGGCAGGTGTTGACTGCTACGCTGTAGCGGCCACCACCCTGGCTGCCGGCAGCGGGCCGCTGGTGCCGGTCAAAGAAGCGTTGAGCCGCAAGATGATCGGTGACGGGCTGGTGTCATTGGAAAGCGCGCTGGGCCAGCACGCGGAGCCGGCGCGCACGCTGGCGTTCGCGCCCGCAAACCAGTGGATCGCGCAGGGCACGAACCACATGGCGCTGCTGCACCGGACTGAAGTGACGCGGCAGCTGGTGCGATGGCTGGGTGCGTCGGCGGGTGGCTGATGTCCTGTTGCTCAGGGCGCTATCAAATCAGGAGCTGCTTGCCTAGATACCGTCTGGGCTAGAGGGCTAAATGATGGTGAGAGTGGCTCGGAGACGGGGCGGAGGTGAACTACCAGGAGATGGTCAGTTCAACCGGTCCTGAAGAACTCATGGGCTTGCCCGCTACAACGGCAAGACGGTCTTGCTCGGGCTGGCCGGTCATTGCATTCATACGCTGGAGTTGCCCTGCTTTTCTGCTGGAGGTGCTGGCAATGGCCTGCACGTCCACTGTGGCGGGGCAGCTGATCCGCAAAGTGTCTTTTTGACCTTCGGCCTGTCCGCGGTGGGCGCAACGGTGATCCGCCGTCGCGGCCTCACTGAAAGTGCGCAGCACGATGGTGACGCCAAATGACGCGGAAGCGGTTTGCGCATGGAGTGCGGGGCAGGTGCCGAGTAAAACCTGGAAGGCAACCAGGAGGCCAAAAGCAGTTTTGATGGTTCGCATGGCACATGCTCCCTGAACTTCAAAGAGTTCAAGTCCATCGTAGTTAAATTGATAAATTTGTGCAATTAATCATTTTTCGCCTATCGATTCTTGAAAGACGATTGATTTTGTCGGATTTATCAATTTAACCCACTCGATAGCCTTGCATTGCCGTTTGGGCTGCCGCCGGGCCTCTCAGTAGGTAATGGTGAGTGTATGGGTCTGCGGCGCACTGGCGCAGTTGGCGCCCGAGCAGGTGCCAGAAAGGCCCGCCGCGATGGAGCCGTTGATGGTGTAGTTTTGCGGCAAGCCATTGGCGGTGACCCCCGCTGGGTTGCTCAAGGCCAAGGTGTAGGGCAGGGCCAGCAAGGTTCCTCCCGCAGCATTCAGTGATGGTGTATAGGGCACGCCACTGGTGCAGCGCACGCTGTAAGGCGTGTTCGTTGTGGCTGCGGTGGCCTGAAATGAGATGTAGTTGAAAGTAATCGTGCCCGGCGGTGTGGTGAATTGGCACGATGCGGTGTTGATGATAGTGACCGCCATTGTGCCGGTGTCCATTTGAACGGTGCCTGTTGAATTAAACAGGGTCATGGTCACGGTATCGGTGAAGGTTGATGCCTTGACATTTTGCAGCGCAGTGATGCGGGCGTAGAAAGGCTTGCTGTCGCTGGCGCTCATGGTGGTGCTGGTGCCGAAATTGACCGTGCCGGCAAAAGCTGTTGCTGTGGTGTTGTTCCATGACCCTGTGCCGGGGGAAGTCCGGTAGAGCTCGTAGTTGATTCGGTTGGCGCCCCCTCCCGTAGCGGCGGCGCGATTGGTAGGTGGTGCGGTTGAATTGAGGCCGTTATTGGCCTGCAAGGTATAGGCAAATGAGATGGGATCGGTCGTCAACCCACGCGTGCAGGTGACGGTGTAGCTGCCGGTAGTGTCGTTGGCTGTGGCGATGTTTTCGGAGTAAACCGACGTGAAACCGGATGACGTGACCTGGCAGGTAATGGCTGCCCGAGCCTGTAGCGCGCAAGTGCACAGCAGGGCCGCCAAGGCAAAGCGCAATACGGAAAAAATACTCATCGATTGCCTCCGTAACCCACGCAGGCCGCGCCTGCGTGAAGACTTCAACTGCTGATAGTAACGTCTTGTAGCAGTATCGGGGATGCCGCGCCAATTGACACGTTCCGTCGGCCCAGAGGCCTCGAACTCGTGACAAAAGGCGCACCGTGCTGCGCCTGCTGGTCACTGGTTTCCTGAAAAGTCCGGAAGAAGGACGCTTGGCTGTTTTGCCGGTCTTCAGGGAAACGACTGGCGTCTGCCTCAGTAAGTGACCGTCAGGGTGCGCGATTGCGGCGCACTGATGCACACGCCTGTGGCGCAGGTGCCGGACTGCCCACCGGCAATGCTGCCATTGATTGTGAAGTTCTGCGGGAAACCCGTGCCCGTCTGGCCCGCAGGATTGCTCAGCGCCAGGCTGTACGTGAGATTGAGCAGGGTTCCTCCTGCCGCGTCCAGCGCCATGGTGTAGGTCTCGCCGATGGTGCAGCGCACGGCATAGCCCGTGCTGGCCGTGGCAGGGCCAGCCTGGAACGAGGTGTAGTTGAATACGATGTTCCCAGGCGGCGTGCTGAGCAGGCAGACGGACTGGTTGTTGATGGTCACGGGGAAGGTGGGAAAGACGTCCACATTGCCGGGGCCGTTGTCGTAGCGCAGGCGCATGGTCACGGTGTCGGTGAAGGTCTTGGCGTTCTTGTTGAGGCCGGCTGCAATACGGCTGTAAAAGACATGGGTAACGCTGGCCGTCAGCGCGCTGCCGAAGTTGACCGTCCCTGCGAAGTCCGTGGCATTGGTCTCACCCCATGCCCCGTTACCTGGCGCTGTCCTGAAGAGGTCATAGGCCATCTGGTTGGCCGTGCCGGTGCCGTTCACCGCCTGATTGTTGCTTCCGGTGCCCGGGTTGAAGCCATCGTCGGCGCGCAAGGTGTAGGCTGACGTGGCGGGGTCTGCCGGGCCGCGCGTGCAATTGATCGACACGCTCCACGCGCCGTCCGTGGGGTTCGGATCGTTTTCAAAGTACACCATCTGGACGGGCGTCGCCATGGCATTGCAGATCAGAGCGGCCGAGGCTGGCGTGACATACAGGTACAGCGTGAATGCCGCGGCGAGGCACCATGGGTTCTTCGGATTCACGGCTTGACTCCTTGGCAGCGGACAGGGCCTACCCGCGTAATGTCTTCCAGGTTGCCGGGAGGCAACTCCACGTTGAACGTGCAGCTTGCCCCGTTCCACTTCAGGCGCAGGCGGTTCATGGTTTGCAGCCCCGTGACGAAGGCCTCACCTCGGCGAGCGACAAAAAACTCTTTCTTGTCGCCTATCAGTTCGACTTCGGCGCCAGCCGGTGCCGGCTCACCGTTGTCGAGCACGATCTTGATCAGGGCGCCCCGGCCTGATCGCACAGGGAAGGTGATCTTGACCGCACTGCGCAGTGCCGGCACAGCCTCCTGCTCGATCGAATCGAGTTCAGCGCTGATGGGCAGTTCGGTGGGGTCCAGCCGCACGCTGTTGCGCTGAAACGGCAGCAGGCGGGGCAGCAGTGCGACCCCTTTCTCGTCAGTACGGGTCAGTGTGCTGCCCTGAAAGCCTACGCCTACGTTGGCGTAGCCTGGAACCTCGACAATGGCGAAACTGTCTTGCACCCTGCGCGTTCCAAAGACCTGCCCATCGGCCATGACCATGCCCCCTATCAGGCCCAGACGCAGGTTCTGCTGGGTTTGCCCCGCGTTCAGGTCGGCTGAAAACAGGCCTTTGCTGCCTTGGTAGTAGGCGCCGCCCTCCGCGTAGCGGCCCTCCGCACGCGAGCCCAGCGCCGTGCGCCAGCCCCAGCCGGTTTCGGCGCTCAGGGCTTGGCTGGCGTTCACATAGCTTTCAGTGGTGCCGCTGCGACTGGTGACACCGGAGGAGATCGTGATGCGGTTGTCCAGCGGCACGATCAGGGTTGCACCGATGGAGGTGCCTGATGAGATCCCGCTGAGCCGTGTGGTGCTGAGGGTCAGGGCGCTGTGCGCGCCCAGGCGCATGGTGTAGTTCAGGCTGAGCGTATTGAGCTTGCCCAGGTCGTAGTTGTCAAAGCCCGCATAGCTCAGGTTGAACGCGCCAAATTTGTCAGTGCTGTAGCTGTAGCTGGCGGTCGTCTGCAGGCGCGGCAAGGAGGCCGCCGTGTCAATGCCCAGCTGCCGGTAGCCACGCGATGCGCCTTCCGCGCTGAGCGAAACACCGTGGCGCAGGCCGGTGCGCTCGACGCCGACCAGCCAGTTTTGGCCGCTGCCGGCGGTGTCACTGCGGCTGAAAGACATCGCGGTTTGACCCAGCATCTGGAAGGGCAGCTCATAGCTGGCCCCGGCGCCCACCCGCTTCAGGGACCTGGACCATTCGCCGTTGGCTTCTATGGTGATGCTTTTGGTCAGGCCCTGACGCCAGAGACCCGATACAAACCGGGGGCCGTAGTCGGCGTTCTCTGTCCCCAGCTGATTGCGAATGGCCCCCAACTCGAAGCTCCAGTCACTCAGGTTTTCCTCCAGCAGATTGGCATTGCTGAAGAAGGACTGGGTGATGACGGTTTCGCGGCCCAAAATGTCGCGCACCACCATCCGCGCCTCGCCGGCGCCCGTCAGCGCGGGAAAGTTGTCAATACTGAAAGGGCCGGAAGGGACTTTGGAGGTCTGCCGGAGCGCGTCATTGACGTATAGCTCCACTGTGCTTGGGGCCGCCGACAGCCCGGTGACTGTAGGAATGGGTTGGGTGACGAAGCCCGGCTGCAGGGAAAAGTTCTTGGCAAACTGCACGCCACCAAAATAAACCTGACGCCCCGAAATACCGGTGCGCGTGGTGCTGTCGCCCAGGCGCAGGGTGCTGTTGTCGTCGAGGAAATTGCGGGTGTAGGTGGTTTCCAGCCGCCGCCATGACGCCTTGATGGTGGGGTCCTGGCTGATGAGATTGCGGCCTACGTAACTGCTGGTCAGCAGGCCCCATTGCCCCGAAAAACCCAATTCGGTCAGCGCGCCCAGATCGCGGGCATCTGCCGCTCCGCCGAGGCCGCTGCGGGTATGGGTGGTGAGATAGTTAAGGTCGTAGTTGGCAAATACCGCCGGGATAGACGGCGACAACGGGGGCCGCATCGCGGCCTCCTGCGTCAGGCGCACAGCATTGAAGGCTGCCGGTGAAAAGATCAGGTCAACCGATTGGTCGGCAAAATTAAGGCGCGCTTCGAATCCCGGAATCGACGAGAGGGCGTACCAGCGCTGCCCCTGGAATTGAATCTCCTGCGCGCCGGCGCGGCGGATCAGGCGCCATTCCTCAAAAGCGTCATCGGGCGCATACAGAACGCCGTTTCGCTCGAGCAGGGTCCAGACCCCACCTTTGGTACTGTTGATGAACACTTCCAGCGGAAGGAGGCGGTCATTGGTGGCGCGGGCCGCCGGTGCAACGTTGGAGGGGGGGGCGGTCTGGGCTTGCGCCACCATGGCGCAGCAAAGGCTTGCAATGCCAACAGCCAGGGGATGCATTCGTAAGACCCGCCAACACCTCCTGGTCATGGGATACCGGGTCAGGGCAGGGTGATGGCGGTGGTCTGGCTTTGCCCGTCATCAAAGGTCACCACCAGTTTGGCCTCACCTGCGGGGAGTGGCTGTTCGCTTTTGAGGCTGACAACTTTGCTGGCGCCTGGCAGGATGTAGCTGCCGCCTTCGAACTTCGCCAAGGCCTGCTCGCCCCGCATGACCGTAGCTTCACGGATCTGCGCGTAGGCCGTGCCTGTGTTGCCACACTGTAGGCCGAGGGTTTTGGCTTCCGGACGCTGGACGGTGCAACTCACCTGGCGCTTGGCCACGGGAGGAGTGATAAACACCGGCATGCTGAGGGCCAGGGCGATGGGCACCTGGATGCCGGTTGCTGGCAGGGCTTCCGGCACCTCGCGGATGATCATGCGATAGGTCAGCTGCCGGCTTGCATCTGCGGGTTTGAGCAGGGCCAGGCGGACCACCTGCCGCGCCTTGGGGGCCAGCTTGATGATGGGAGGCGCCAGAATCAGGTCTTCCGTAAGAACCAGTTCGTCCGTGCCGTCCGGCTTCTGGCTCCAGGTATTGATATCAGCCTGCAGCACTACTTCGGTGTCTGCTTCGTTGGTCAGCGTGACGGCGATGGCACGGTCACGCGGTGTCATGTAAAGACGGACGGGTGTCACGGAAAATACGCCGGCCGTCGCAGCGGCCCAAGGCCCAAGCAGACTCAGCAGGAGAGCGTAAGTGACAAGGCTGCTTCGGCGCTGTGAGACGTTCATCCTCAGAAGGATACCAGCATCTCGACTGATCTCGGTTGATTTCCGGCATGGGCCAGGCGCACTGCGGTGAGCGTTCCCCAGGCATCCTGAAGGCGTAACCGGGCCTGCGTTTCGATGGCTGCAGCTTCGGGGCCCATGGCGTAGCGCCGGTTTTCGACTTCCCATCCGTCGTCGTCTTCATCGCCCGCCGTGGCAAGACCGCGGTCACCAAGGCGGCAAGTGAGGCGTGCCGCACGGTCGACAGGGGATGCTTCGTTACGGCAATAATCCGGCAGCAGGGAATCCCGGGCAGGGCGGTAGCCCGGCAGGAATCGGGCATTTCCCAAGGTGTTGGAGTTGCTGACTTGTGCAATGTTGACCGGTGCAATATTGACGAAGACGTCGGTGTTGCAACGCACTTGTACTGAAGTACTGCCAGTTCCCGCGCCGCTGGCGCTGGTGCAGGTGTTGCCGTTTCCGGTGGTGTTTTGGGGATTGATCAGCGTGATCTGAACCGAAAACTGGCCGGCTGCCGTGCCGGCAAGGCTGGCCGCCGCCATCAGCAGGAATGAAACACCGAGAGCGGATTTGCCGAACATACGAGAAGCCTGATGGAAGCTCGAATGGGAACTAGTTTTCGGTCAATGAGATTAATACGTCACGTACAGGGTGTATCCCCTGTTGGTCGCGGTGGCATTGGTACAGGGAGCGGCACTGCTTGAGCAGGTACCGGCTTGGCCGGCTGCCATCGAGCCAGTGATCGAATAGTTCTGCACGGTTCCGTTCGGCGCAGTCACCGGCGTTGGCACAGCGACCGTGTATTGCAGGTTGACGAAGCTATCCGTCGTGGTCACGGTCGCGGTTCCGGGGCCTGCTGCTGCTCCGAGGGTCAAGCCGAGCGTAGGCGCGGCCAAGCCATTGGTGCATTGCAAGGTGAAGCCACCGCCTGTGGCGGTCGCGGCCGCGCCCTGCAGAGCGGTGTAGTTAAATTGCACCGGGGCAATTGTTCCGATCTGGCACGCAGCGGTCAAATTGATATTGACATTGAAGGTGCCCGAGGTGACTGCGGCATGCGCAGGCAGGGTTGCAATGGCGGCGAAACCGAGGGCGATTACTAAAATAAGCTTTTTCATGACTGTTCTCCAGTTAAAGAAACGAATAACAAACAAGGGAAATGTGAAGGTGAGTGAACTGTAACGAGGTATTTCAAATTCGTGCCTATTTGTAACTTCGATAAGGCTTCGGAATGGGGAATTTGTCACATCAGATCGTTGAAATAATTGAGTTTTTTCTAAAATTAGGCGAAAAGGACTACACGTAACAGACGTAAGTCCAACGGTAAAAATTACCCCAAGCCTGCCAATCGTGAAATAAGTAACAAGTCAGTAACAACTATGACCCGAACCATGCAAAAACAAACTCTTTCCTTTCAGGCGGAGGTCGCCCAGCTGCTCAAGCTGGTGACTCACTCCCTGTATTCGAACCCCGAGATCTTTCTGCGCGAGTTGATTTCCAACGCGTCGGACGCCTGCGACAAGCTGCGTTTCGAGGCGCTCAACGACGCGTCGCTGTACGAAAGCGATACCGAGCTCAAGGTGCGGGTGAGCTTTGACAAGAAGGCCGCCACCCTGACCATCTCCGACAACGGCATAGGCCTGTCGCAGCAGGAGGCCATCGACAACCTGGGCACCATCGCCAAAAGCGGCACGCGCGACTTCATGGCCAAGCTCTCGGGTGATCAGAAAAACGATGCGCAGTTGATCGGCCAGTTCGGTGTGGGTTTCTACTCGGGCTTTATCGTGGCCGACAAGATCACGGTGGAAAGCCGCCGCGCCGGCCTGCCGGCCGGCGAGAGCGTGCGCTGGGTCAGCGACGGCACCGGCGAATTTGAGGTCAGCGAGATTGAACGTGCCGAGCGCGGCACCGGCATCACGCTGCACCTGAAAGAAGACGCGCTCGACTACCTCAATGCCTGGAAGCTCAAGGGCATCATCAACAAGTACTCCGACCACATCTCGCTGCCCATCCTGATGCAGAAGGAAGAGTGGAAAGAAGGTGAAAACGACCAGCCCGGCGAGATGGTGTTCACCGGCGAATGGGAAACCGTCAATCAGGCTGCGGCCTTGTGGACGCGCGCCAAGAAAGACATCACCCAGGACCAGTACGACGAGTTCTACAAGCAGATCAGCTACGACAGCGAAGCGCCGCTGGCCACCACGCACAACCGGGTGGAAGGCTCGACCGAGTACACGCAGTTGCTGTTCATTCCGGCCAAAGCGCCCATGGACATGTTCAACCGCGACAAGGCCGCGGGCGTCAAGCTCTATGTCAAACGTGTGTTCATCATGGACGACGCCCAGGCGCTGATGCCGACCTACCTGCGCTTCGTCAAAGGCGTGGTGGATTCGTCCGATCTGCCGCTCAACGTTTCGCGCGAGCTGCTGCAGGAAAGCCGTGCTGTCAAAGCCATTCGCGAAGGTTGCACCAAGCGCGTGCTGTCCATGATCGAAGACATGGCCGCCAACGATGCGGAGAAGTTCACGGCCTTCTACGCTGAATTCGGCGCGGTGCTCAAAGAGGGCCTGGGCGAAGATTTTGCCAACCGCGATCGACTGGCCAAACTGCTGCGTTTTGCGTCATCGACGACTGACACCGTGAGCGTGGGTTTTGCCGACTACAAGGCCCGCATGAAGGACGGCCAGGACGCGATCTACTACATCACCGCCGACACGCTGGCCGCCGCGAAAAACAGCCCGCAGCTGGAGATCTTCCGCAAGAAGGGCATTGAAGTGTTGCTGATGGCCGATCGCGTGGACGAATGGGCGCTCAACTACCTGCATGACTTTGACGGCACGCCGCTGCAGTCGGTGGCCAAGGGGGCGGTCGACCTGGGCAAGCTGCAGGACGAAGACGAGAAAAAAGCCGCCGAAGAGGCGCAGACGCAGTTCAAGCCCATTCTCGACAAGCTCAAGGAAGCGCTGAAAGACAAAGCCAAGGACGTGCGCGCCACCACGCGCCTGGTCGACTCACCGGCCTGCCTCGTGGTGCAGGACGGCGATATGTCTACCCAACTGGCCCGCATGCTCAAGCAGGCCGGCCAAGCCGTTCCCGAATCCAAGCCGATTCTGGAAGTCAACGCCCAGCACCCGCTGGTGAAAAAACTGGAAGCCGGCGTAGACGGTGCGCACTTTGACGATCTGGCGCACATCCTGTTTGATCAGGCATTGCTGGCTGAAGGCGGCATGCCGGCCGATCCGGCTGCGTACGTGCGGCGTGTGAACGCGCTGCTGGTGTAAAGCCCGGGTCTTTACACAAGCGCTCCCCCGAAAAGCCCGCTTCGTGCGGGCTTTTTTCATCGCACCGTTTTCTTTCTCCGCGCTTTCGGTGCCAGCGCAGCCATCTGGTCATAGAGCTGCTGCGCGGCCGACGACAGCGGGCGGCCGCGGCGGCGGATCAGGCCCACGGTGCGTGAAATCACGGGGTCCACCAGCGGCACGCTGACCAGCACCGGATGGCCGTCCGGCGGCATCGACAGGCGCGGCACGGCGGCCACACCCATGCCGGCCTCGACCAGGCTGACCAGCGTCGAGACGTGCTGCGCTTCGCAGTACCAGCGCGGCCGGTTGGCGTTTTCACTCAGAGCCAGGTCCAGTAAGAACCGGTTGCCGCTGTTTTTGGTGACCGACATGTATTCGTGCGAGGTCAGGTCCGACCAAGTGACTTTTTTCTTGCGCGCCAGCGGGTGCTCCACACGGCATGCCACCACAAAAGCCTCTTTCAGGATGGGTTCGAACTCCAGGTCGGGCTCTTGTGTGCCGATGTAGTTCAGGCCGAAGTCCGCCTCATTGCGCAGCAGGGTCGTCAGCACCTCGTTGGCGCCCTGGTCAATGATGCGCACCATGATTTGCGGATAGCGCTCATGGTAGGCCTTGAGGATGCCCGGCAGGAAGTAGCGCACAGCCGATGGAATGCAGGCGATGGTGACCTCGCCGCTCACGTGTGTGGCGACGTCGCGTATGCCCATTAACGATTGCTCGAGATTGCTGAGCAGTTCGTTCGCCCGGTGCGAGAACTCGCGGCCCACCGTCGTCATGTCCACCTTGCGGGTGGTGCGGTGGAACAGGCGCACGCCCAGCGCACCCTCCAGCTTCTCGATGCGCCGCGACAGCGCGGGCTGCGACAGGTGAAGCTCCTCTGCGGCGGCTCTAAAGCTGCCCAGCTTGGCCACCGCCACGAAGGCGCGCAAATCGGGTAAATCGAAATTCATGTGTCGGACGCATTAATCATAAGAAAGATTGCATTTTACAGAGCAATAGTGTTGGAACATCATTCGTCCATGCCGTTTTCGAAGTTGTTGCCCGCATGCGCATGCGCCGCAGCACCGTCGAAACGGCGAAGGTGCCGGAATCTCCTGCAGTAAGAAACCTCCGGTGAGGCATGAACCCATTTTCGGAAGCTGTCTGGCGGCTTTGCGCTGAAGCCGCTGGCGGGCTACCGCCCAAAAATCATCTTGAGGGCCCCCCGGGTTCCTCAAACGTAAAGGAGATACCCATGAGCCGAATAGTCCATCTGTCGCTGAAAGTCGACGACATCCAGAAAACCGGTGACTTCTACCAAAAGATGTTCAACTTTCAGGACGCCGAAACCAAAAAGACGCGCGACCACACCTCACGCCACATGACGGACGGTGAAATCGATTTCACGTTGCTCACCTATGACGATGACGCCACTTCGGCCGAATCCACCGCGGCCGGCGACGGCCCTTGCATCCACCACTTCGGCATCGAGGTGGAAGACCTGGCCAAGTCGACGGAAGAGATCAAGGCCAACGGCTGCGTCGTGGTGAGCGACCCCGGCGTCATCCCGGTCAAGTTCCGCGCACCGGGCGGCACCATCGCCGAACTCGTGGAGATCGGCCGCTACAAGACGGACAAGCAGGGTCAGAAGATCAGCCGCATCACCCACATCTCGCTGAAGGTCGAAGACATCAAGGCCGTCGGCGATTTCTACATCAAGCTGTTCGACTTTCGCGACACCGAAACCAAGAAGACGCGTGACCACACCTCGCGCCACATGACCGATGGTGAAATCGACTTCACCCTGATCAAGTACGACGCGGGAACGACCTCCGCGGAATCCACCGCCTCCGGTGAAGGCCCGTGCATCCACCATTTCGCCGTCGAGGTGGAAGACCTGGAGAAGTCCACCCGCGACATCCAGGCCATGGGCTGCGAGGTGATCAGTGACCCCGGTGTGATTCCGGTCAAGTTCCGCGACCCGGGCGGCACCATTGCCGAGCTGGTGGAAATCGGCCGGTACGCGCAGTTGGGCCGCTGAACCATCGGGTAGCAGGCCAAGAGAAAAGGCAAGCCCGCGAGGTCACATCGTGACCCGCGTGCATGCCGCCAGGGATCATCCGCTGCCCGCGAAGAGGCAGTGAGAAAAACAAAAGACGACAAAAGTCGGCATAAGTCGGAAGAGACGGAGACAAGCAATGAACACATTCACCCGAAAGGGCGATTTCTGGGCCGGCCTGGCATTAGCGGCGCTGGGCATCTACATCGTCAGCCAGGCCTGGGGCTGGAACTACATGACTGAAGAAGGACCGGGGCCGGGATTCTTTCCGCTCTGGTACGGCTCGGTGATGGTGCTGCTGTCGCTGGCCCTGGTGGCCGGCACGGTATTGAAGAATGACCCCAAAAGCCAGAAAGTCCTGCGCTGGTCGGAACTGCGCCGCGCCATGACCTGCTGGGCTGCGCTGGCGGTGTGTGTGGCCATCATCAAATACGTGGGCTTCATGATTTCTTTTGGCCTGCTCACCTGGTTCATCATCGCCATCATGTTCAAGCGCCCGCAAAAAGTGGCGCTGGCCTATGCCATCGGTGGGGCAGTCGGCTTTTATGCGTTGTTCTCATGGGGGCTGGAACTCCAGCTTCCCGTCGGCACGCTGTTCTAAGAATACAAAGAGACAACCACCATGGATATCTTCAATGGATTGATGCAAGGGTTTTCGGTCGCGTTGACGCCGATGAACCTGGGCATGTGCTTTCTGGGCTGTTTTCTGGGCACCGTCGTCGGCGTGTTGCCCGGCCTTGGCCCCCCGGCCACCATCGCGATGCTGTTGCCGCTGACCTTCAAGATGGACCCGACCGGCGCGATGATCATGCTGGCCGGCATTTACTACGGCGCCAAATATGGCGGCTCCACCACCTCCATTTTGCTGAACGTGCCGGGAGAGACCTCCTCTGTTGTCACCTGCCTGGACGGCTACCAGATGGCGCGCAACGGGCGAGCGGGCGCGGCGCTGGGCATCAGCGCCATCGCCTCGTTTGTTGCCGGCACCATAGGCACCGTGCTCTTGATGCTGGTGGCCCCGCCACTGGCCAAACTCACGCTGGCCTTCAGCGCGCCCGAGTACTTTGCCCTCATGGTGCTGGGTCTCACCATGGTGGTGCTGCTGGCGGGTGATTCACTGACCAAGGCCTTGCTGTCCATGATGGTGGGCCTATGGATCGCCAGTATGGGAACCGACCTGTTCACGGCCACCTCGCGCTTTACCTTCGGCCAGACCGAGCTGCTGGGCGGCATCGAGTTCGTTATCGTCGCCATCGGTATTTTTGCCGTCGGCGAAGTGATGTCCAACATGGAGCCGGAAAAACCGCTGGACATGCTGCCGGTGCCCAAGGGGCTGAAGAACCTGCTGCCGACCTGGCAGGACATGAAGGACTGCAAATACGCTTTCCTCAACGGTTCGCTGATCGGCTTCTTCATCGGCATCCTGCCCGGTGCGGGCGCCACGATCTCGTCCTTCCTGAGCTACGGCATCGAGAAGTCATATTCGAAGCACCCTGAAAAATTCGGTACCGGTGTGATCGAAGGTGTGGCTGCCCCCGAAGGCGCCAACAATGCCGACACCGCCGGTGCGATGGTGCCTCTGCTGACCTTGGGCATTCCAGGAAGCGGCACAACGGCCATCCTGCTCGCGGCGCTGGTGCTCTGGGGTTTCAAGCCCGGCCCGCTGTTCATCGAGGAAAGCCCCGCGCTGTTCTGGGGCTTGGTGGCCAGCATGTACATCGGCAACGTGGTGCTGCTGATCCTGAACCTGCCGCTGGTCGCGCTGTTTGCGCAGCTGCTCAAGATGCCAGGGTATGTGATGTATCCCCTCATCCTGGGTGTCTCCATCATCGGCGTCTACACCTCCGACTCCAGCATCTTCCAGCTCAGCCTGCTGGTGCTGTTTGGCCTGGTGGGCTATGTGATGCGCAAGCTGGACTTTCCGACGGCGCCCCTGGTGCTGGGCCTGGTGCTCGGAGACTCCATGGAAAAAGCGCTCAGGCAGGCGCTCATGATGTCGCAGGGACACCTGTCCATCCTGTTCCGCCCGATCCCCGCCGTGCTGCTGTGCATCGCCGCTTTCCTTCTGATCGTTCCGCTGTTCAAGAAATTCAATTCGGCGCGGGTGCAGATGATCGACGCTGAAGCCTGATTTCCCCCAGCATTCTTTGCCATACATAAACAGGAGACAAACCATGAAATTTTCCAAAACACTTTGCGCCGTCGGCATGATGGCGCTGGCGGGCTTTAGCGGCCTGGCCCAGGCCCAGTGGAAGCCGACCAAGACGGTCGACGTCATCGTGCACACCGGCCCCGGCGGCGGCAATGACCTGCTGGCCCGTGCGGTGGCACAAATGCTGGAGAAGGAAAAGCTGCTGCCGGTGCGCATGCAGGTGGTCAACAAGCCGGGCGGCAACGGTGCCGTGGCGGCCGCGGCCATTGCCGAGCGCAAAGGCGACTCGCACACGATAGGCTTCATCACCAGCGTGTGGATCGCCAACCCCCTCACGACCAGCGAAGCCAAGGTGACGCTGCATGACCTGACACCCGTCGCGCGGCTGCTGCTCGAGCCCGCCGTGTTCGCGGTGCGCGCTGACTCACCCTACAAGACGCTGAAGGACTTCATCGATGCGGCCAAGGCCAAACCGGGTGAACTCAAGCAGTCCGGCGGTTCGGTGACCTCGCGCGACAACATCGTTCGCCAGCAGTTGCAGCAGCACACCGGCGCCAAATGGGCTTTTGTGTCCTTCCAGGGTGGCGGTGAGCGCCTGGCCGCCTTGCTGGGCGGGCATGTCGACATGATGGTGATCGAGCCCCAGGAAGCGGGCGAGCAGATTCGCGCCGGCAAGCTGCGCGTGCTCGCGCAGATCGCGGACACCCCGCTGCCCGGTTACCCCAACACGCCGACGCTGAAGCAAGCCGGTTTTGACATCGTGGCCACACCGCAGATCCGTGCTGTTGTCGCGCCTCCCGCCATTCCCAAGGAAGCGCTGGCCTATTACGAAGACCTGTTCAACAAGCTGCGCCAGACCGCCTCGTGGAAGAAATACGTGGCCGACAACCAGCTGGAAGACAGCTACGCCGGCGGCGCGGAACTGGCCAAGGCGATCGAAGCGATCGAGAAAGACATGCGCACCCAGTTCCAGCTCGCCGGCATGAAGCTGGTGCGCTGAGCGGCGATTATTTAACCGGTCGATTTTCTGAAACAACGGGGGGTGCGGCGAGAAGCCGCACCTCGCCCGTGGGTGGACCTGCGCCCTTCGTGGCGAGCGGCAACGCGATAGCGACAGCAAAAAGACAACGAAGAAGATCATTTTGGAGAGATGCTTGGAAGCTCTTAATATTCTCAGTGCCGGGGCCGCGCAGGCCGTGGTCGCACGGCTGGTGGACGCACTCCGGCTGGAAAACCCCGGTACCGTCAATGCCTGTTATGGAGCTGTCCAGTCCATGAAGTCGCGCGTGCTGGTGGGCGAGCCGGTCGATGTCATCGTGTTGACCGATGGGCTGCTCGATGAGTTGGTGCAGAAGAAACTGGTCGTCCCCGGTTCGCGTGCTGAACTCGGCACCGTGGGCACAGGCCTGGCCGTGCGTGCAGGGACGCCTGTGCCCGATGTCGCCAGCCTGCAGGCCTTGCGTGAGAACCTGCTTGCGGCTGAAAAAATTGTTTGCCCCGATCCCGCTGTGGCGACTGCCGGTATGGTGCTGCTCAAGGTGCTGGAACGGCTGGAGATTCTGGAGCAACTGCGCCCGCGGCTGCTTTACTGCAGCAGCGGCCACGAGGCCATGGCCCAACTGGCCCGCGGCACCGGCCCGCGCGAGCTCGGGGTCATGCAGATGACGGAAATCATCGCCGGCGCCGGCATGGTGCTGGCAGGCCCGTTGCCGGCCGAACTTCAAAGCAAAGTCATTTATTCCGCAGCCCTGGCGGTGCACGCCAAAAGTCCCGAGCGGGCACGCGACTTCATGCGCCGCCTCACAGGCGATCGCCAGGCGCTTCGCGTGGCCGGTTTCGGCGTAGCACACACCGCCAGCGCGACGTCGGCAACCCTTTAAAGAAATGAGGAAATACACACATGTCCAGCAGCCCTAAATTCACAACCACCTCCCCAACTATTTCCGAGCGCCTGGCTAAAGGCATCCTGGCCTGCGCCCCCGAGAAAGACGCGGGCACGCGCGCCGTCACCAACCGGTTGTTGCTCGACATCGCAGGCCTGTGCCTGGCCGCGCGCAGCCAGACTTATGTGAAGGCGGCGCTGGCCTCTCTGGACGGTGACGGCAATTGCACCGTCATCGGATTTCCGCGCAAACTCACGGCCGAGGGCGCCGCCTTCGTCAACGGCATCGCCGGCCACGGTGAAGACTTCGACGACACCTATGAAGGCGGCCCGGTGCATGCCGGCGTGGTAATCATTCCCGCGCTGCTGGCCGCCGCCGAGCGCCACCAGCTTTCGGGCGCCGACCTGCTGCGCGGTATCGCGGTGGGGCTGGAAGTTACCTGCCGACTGTGCAAGGTCGCACCCATGCGCGTACACAAGGCCGGCTTTCACCCGACAGCCATCTTCGGTGTCATGGGCGCCGTTGCTGGCATTGGCGCTGCGCTGCGCCTGTCGGAAGAAGAATTCGTCAACGCCTTCGGTATTGCCGGCAGCATGGCCGGCGGCCTGATCGAGTATCTGGCCGACGGTTCCTGGACCAAACGCATGCACCCCGGCTGGGCGGCGCAATCGGGTTACCGTGCCGTGCGGCTCGCGCAAGGCGGCTTCGTGGGGCCGCGCACGGTATTTGAAGGCCATCACGGCCTGTTCCATGGTTTTGCCAATACGCTGGACGGCAAGTTTGAGGAGATGATGGACGGCTTCGGCAAGCAGTGGCTGTGCAGCACCATCGCCTTCAAGCCCTATGCCTGCGGCACCATGTCCCATCCCTACATTGATTGCGCGCGCGAGTTCCGGGCCCGCAACATTGACCCCGAGCAGATCGCCACCATCGAAGCCGAAACCGCCGAAGGCATTGTTCACCGCCTCTGGGAGCCGCTGGCCATGAAGCAGTCGCCGCCCAACGGTTATGCCGCCAAGTTCAGCACGCCTTATGCGATTGCCGCGGGCATCCTCAAAGGGGACGCGGGTTTGGGCGAGTACGACGAAGACGTGGTGAAAGACCCGGCCATGACGCGCCTGGCGGGCAAGGTCTCTTACATCATCGACCCGGCGAATCCTTATCCCAACCAGTTCACCGGCCACCTGCGCGTGACCTTGAAAAACGGCGAAATCCATGAGCACCGCCAGGGCTATTTCAAGGGTGGCGCCGAGCACCCGCTCAGTGATGACGACATCAAACGCAAGTTCATGGCCAACTGTTTGTATGGCGGGCTCACGGCCGCGCAGGCACAGCAGATGGCCGACGTGATGGGCGGCCTGCTCGCGCAGCCCAAGGTCGACCTGTCACGCCTGCCTGTTTAAAGGTTTTTGAAGATTGAAGGACATTTCATGAGCAACTCAACAAAACCCCAGGCCGTCGCGCTGGTCACCGGTTCGGGCCGCAACATCGGTCGCGAAATTGCATTGGGCCTGGCCGCCTCTGGCGTGGCGATTGCCGTCAATGTGCGCTCATCCGCCGCCGAGGGGCAGGCCGTGGTCGATGAAATCATCGCCGCGGGCGGGCAGGCGCTGCTCTGCGTGGCCGACGTGACTGATCAGGCCTCAGTGGCAGCGATGGTCGCAAGCATCCAGTCGACCTGGGGCCGTCTCGACATCCTGGTGAACAACGCCGCCATTCGCCGCGAAGCTCCGCTCGACAAAATCTCGGCCAGCGACTGGCGCGACACGCTGTCCGTCATCCTCGATGGCGCCTTTTTCTGCACGCAGGCGGCGCTGCCGCTGCTCCGGGCATCCGACCGGGCGGCCGTCATCAATATAGGCGGCATGACATCCCACACCGGTGCGCCCGAGCGCGTGCACGTGGTCACGGCCAAGGCCGGCCTGGGCGGGCTCACGCGTGCGCTCGCGCATGACCTGTCGCCCGAAGGCATCACGGTCAACTGTGTGTCGCCCGGCATGGTCGATACACAGCGCGCCACCAGCAGCTCCACCGCCGCACCCAAGCATCACGCCACGCACCATCCGTTGCTGGGCCGGCGCGGCACGGCCGCCGAGATCGCCGCGTCGGTGGTCTGGCTGGCAGGGCCGTCGGCGCGGTTTATCACCGGGCAGACCCTGCACGTCAATGGCGGGACTTACTTGAGTGTCTGACAAGGCGGCCCCCCAGCCAGCCCCGCCGCCCGCTCAGCCTCCGCAGTCAGCCCTCCAGCTCTGGGGGCGCAGGCTACTGACGTTGGCGGCTGCGGCGGCCGGCGGTTATGCCGCGTTCTCGTTGAAGATCCCATTGCCCTGGGTGCTGGGCGCGATGATGGGCACGGCACTGGTCATGCTGCTGAGTGTGGGCGGGCGGCAGCCGCTGCAAGGCCGGCGCGCCGCGCAGATCACCATCGGTACGGCGCTGGGCCTGACCTTCACGCAGGAGGTGATTCGTGAGGTCGCGTCGCTGGGCCACTGGATGCTCGCCGGCGCTGCGTTTTCCATCATGCTCACCATGCTGTTCTCGCGCGTGATCCAGCGCCTGGCCGGCATCGACGGACCGACGGCGATTTATTCCGTGGCAGTCGGCGCTTCGGCCGAAATGGCGCTGCAGGCGCAAAAGGCCGGCGCCGATGGCGCGCAGGTCGCGTCGGCCCACGCCATCCGAATCATCCTGGTGGTCACACTGGCCTCGGTCGTCGCGCACTACAGCGGGGAAAAAGCCGGCCCGTATATTTCAGCGGCTACGCCGGCCATCGGCTGGCAGCTCGCGTTGTTGTTTGTTTTCCTGGCACCGGCCTGCGGCTGGCTGGCCGAGCGCCTGCGCGTACCCAATGCCTGGTTGCTCGGGCCGGTGATCATGGCGGGCTCCTTCGCCGCTTCCGGCGTCAATGGACGGATGTTTCCCGAGGCGCTGGTTGCGGCGCAGGTGCTGATCGGCTGGAGCCTGGGCCAGCACATGACGCGGCAGTTCTTTATCAAGTCGCCGCGCATGCTGGCTTCGGCCGCGGCGGTCACGCTCAGCATGCTGGCCATCTGCGTGCTGCTGGCCTGGGGTCTGAGCAAAACCGGCGTTATCACGCTGCTGACGGCTTTTCTCGCCGTGGCGCCGGGCGGTACGGCCGAGATGGCCATCATCGCCAAGACATTCGGCATAGGCGCGCCCATCGTGACGGCTTTTCATTTCTTCCGGGTGATCTCAACGGTGCTGTCGATACGCTGGGTGTTCAAGTTTCTCGTGCGTACCGGCTGGGTGCACGACAAGCCAGATGGAATAAAACCTTCCTAGCCGAACTTGCGGCGCGCATCGAGTGCCAGCCCTGCGCCAATGCTGCCGAACAAGTCACCCTCCACGTGCCGCGCATCCGGCAGCAAGGCGGCGATTCTTTGCCGTAGCAGCGGAACGCTGCTGGAGCCGCCCGTGAAGAACACGGTGTCAATGCCGACGGCCGGTACGCTTGCCGTGCGCATCAACTGGTTCACTGTGTGTTCGATGTCCGACACCAGGTGGCCGATGGCGGCGTCGAAGGTGTCCCGGCTCAACGTGAAGCTGCTGCCGGGTTGTATGCGGCCGAGGTCCATCTGCGTTGTGTCCGCGTCCGACAGCGCGATCTTGGCGGCCTCCACCTGCAGCGCGAGCCAGTGGCCGGAGCGCTGGCGCACCAGGTTCATCAGCCGCTCCAGCTTGTCTTTTTCCATCGCCTGCCGGTGCATGTCCTGAATCTCGGGCCAGGCCTTGCGCGTGTAGGCGAAGTTGATGGTGTGCCAGGTGGCCAGGTTGAAGTATTGGGCCGAAGGCATCTGGCGGCCGCTGATCAGCAAACTGCCCATGCCCAGCAAGGGCATGACGCTGGACAGGCTGAGGTATTTGTCGAAGTCCGTGCCGCCTATGTGCACGCCGCCGCTGGCCAGGATGTCTTCGCGCCGGTCGGCCTTCAGGGCGCGCGCGGGCGACAGACGCACCAGGGAGAAGTCTGAGGTGCCGCCGCCGATATCGACCACCAGCACCAGCTCTTCGCGGCTGATCTGCGACTCGTAGTCAAAGGCCGCCGCGATGGGCTCGAACTGGAAGGCCACGTCCTTGAAGCCAACCGCTTGCGCAATCTCGCGCAGCGTGTCTTCGGCGCGCCGGTCTGCTGCCGGACTGTCATCGACAAAGAACACCGGCCGCCCCATGACGGCGCGGCTGAAGGGCCGGCCCGCCGCCTGCTCGGCGCGCAGCTTGAGCTGGCCGATGAATTGCTCCAGCAGGCGGCGAAACGGAATGGCTTGGCCCATCAGCTCGGTGGACTCGTCCATCATGGAGGTGCCGAGCAGGCTTTTGAGCGAGCGCATCAGCCGGCCCTCGTGGCCGCCCAGGTAATCGGCCAGCGCGGCGCGGCCGTAGCTGGCTTCGAAGTCCTCCGCGTGGAAGAACACCACTGAGGGCAGGGTCAGCTTGCCGTCTTCAAGGGGCAGCAGCGCGAGCTGCCCGGGCCGGCTCCAGCCGACGGTGGAATTGGACGTCCCGAAGTCGACGCCGCAAGATGCAGAAACCATGGTCAGTTATTTGAGCGCCTTGATGATGGCGGCGGTGAAGGATGCGGTGTTGCCGCTTCCGCGGATGTCGCCGGTGCGTGCCACAGCATTGGCCAGCGCTTCAGCCGTGGCCTGGTGCATGGACTTCGCGGCGGCCACCGCCTGTGGAATGTTCTTGCGCCGGCCCAGCCAGTCGAGCAGCATGCGCGTCGACTCGATCATGGCGTAGGGGTTGGCGCGGCCGCTGCCTGCGATGTCGGGCGCCGAGCCGTGCGTGGCCTGCGCCATCGCGAAGTCGCCTTCGCCGATGCACAGGCCCGGCGCCATGCCCAGGCCGCCCACCAGCCCGGCCGCCTCGTCCGACAAGATGTCGCCGAACATGTTGGTGGTGACCACCACATCGAAGTTGTGCGGGTCGCGCACCAGGCGCATGGCCATGGTGTCGACGATGACCTCATTGACGGTGACGTCGGGATAGTCCTTCGCGGCCTTGTGGCACTCTTCCACAAACATGCCGCAGCCCAGCTTGAACACCGTGTTCTTGTGCACCACGGTCAGCAGCTTGCGGCGCGAGCGGGCCAGCTCCAGCGCGACGCGAGCCACGCGCTCGCTGGCGACGCGGGTGATGACGCGCACCGACAGCGTGATCTCGTCAGTCGGCCGGAACTCGCCGGTGCCGAGCAGCATGTTGCGGTCGGGTTGAAAGCCCTCGTTGTTTTCGCGCACGATGATCAGGTCCACGTTGTCGTAGAGGCAGCCGATGTCGGGGTAAGAGCGCGTAGGCCGCACGTTGGCAAACAGGTTGAAGTGCTTGCGCATGATGGGGTGCGGGTTGATGGCGCCCGGCCCCTTGGGGTAGTCGCGGTGACCGATGGGCCCCAATACAAAGCCGTCCATCTTCTGCAGGGTTTCCAGCGTGCCCTCGGGCAGGGTGGAGCCGTGCGTGTCCAGCGCCCTGCGGCCGACGGGCATGGGCCGCCAGTCGATGGTGAGTCCGTGCAAGGCGGCGGCGGCGGTCGCCACCTCTACCGAAGCCGGGACGATTTCATGGCCGATGTCGTCGCCGTTCAAGGCGCCGAGGACGAGGTGGGGTTTGTTTGTCATGCAGGCTTTGTCTCTTGATGGCCCGGCTGAGCGCATGCTTGCCAGGACTGTTTAAAGCGGCCGTGGCTAGGCCGGAGTGCCCGATGATGCTTGAGCGCTGTGTCTATGTAAATTGCAAAGATGCTGGAGTTTGATGCAGCACGCGCATCAAACTCTGCGAGACAGCGTCAGGGCTCGAAGCCGCAGGCCAGCCGTGTTGCGGTGTTGACGGGGCTGGCCAGCATGGCGATGAGTTCGTTCGCAGCCTGCGCGTTTTCCGAAGCGGTGCAGACCGCAGCCGTGTAGACCGTCGCCAGTTCAAATGCCTTGGGCAAGGTGGCCACCAGTTCCACGCCGGGGGTGAACAGGATTTCGGTCACCTGGGTGCAACCGAGAAGGCCGGGCTCGTCGCATTCCGCCATGGCCTTCATGGCGGCCGCGCCGTTGGGATAGGGCCGGAGCCGGCCGGCCAGTTCGCCCTCCACTCCCAGCTCTTTGAGCACCCGCATGAAGTGGATCCCTGCCGTGGCCTTGACCGGGTCGGGGAAGTAGATACCGCAGGCGGCTTGCAGCACTGCCTTGAGCGCGGCGGGAGCGCCCACGTCCACGAGCGGCTCGCCGGTCTTCACGGCCAGGCCGGTTTTGACGGCGCCCAGGGCGCGCGCGCTGGCGGCGTGCACGTGCCCACTCTCAGCCAGCTGCAAGATCAGCGCCTGGCTGAGGATAATCACGTCGCAGGGCTCGCCTGCCAGCAAACCGTCTTTCATCAGGCCCACCGCGCCGAAGGTACCGGCGATGCTGAAGTGGTGTTGTGCCAGGAAGCCGTCCTGCAGTTGTGTCACCAGCCCCTGCGCGGCGCCACCGCTGAGAATGTGGAGTACGGCGAAAGAGGGTTGCGGCATCAACGCGGCCTCAATCCACGGTGATGTGGGCGGCTTTGATCACACCCGCCCATTTGGCGATGTCGTCACGGGCGTATTTGTCAAAGGCCTCAGGGCTCATCACCATGGGCGTGGCGCCCTGTTTTCCCCAGAGCTGTTTGATTTCCGGCTGGCCGACAATTTTCGACACGGCCTCATTGAGTTTGTCGACGACGGGTTTGGGCGTGCCGCGCGGCGCCATCAGGCCCAGCCAGATGGTGGCCTCATAACCGGGCACGCCGGCTTCGTGAAGTGTCGGCACATCGGGCAGCACCTCGGAGCGCTGCTTGCCCGTGGTGGCCAGCGCTTTCACCTTGCCGGCCTTGACCTGCTCGGCCATGGTGGTCACGGCGTCGAACATCACGTCCACCTGGCCGCCTATGACGTCGGTTCGCGCGCCGCTGCTGCCGCGGTAGGGGATGTGCACCAGGTACACGCCTGCCATGCTCTTGAAGAGCTCGCCGGCCATGTGGTACGGCGTGCCCGGGCCGGACGACGCGTAGTTGAGCCTGCCGGGCCGCGCCTTCGCATCGGCGATCAGCGCTTTCAGTGTCGAAGCCGGCAGCGACGGCGTGGCCACCAGCACCAGGTCGGAATAGTTGATGGGCGCCACCGCCACAAAATCGCGCATCAGCTGGAAGGGTTTGTTGGCGATCAGTGTTTCATTCACCGTGTGCGCATTCGACATCAGCAGCAAGGTGTAGCCGTCGGGTGCGGATTTCGCGACCGCGTCGGTGCCGATTACGGAACCCGCGCCGGGCCGGTTGTCCACCACAAACGATTGCCCCAGCGCGTCCTGCAGGCGCTGCGCCATGAAGCGCGCATAGACATCGGCCGGGCCGCCTGCCGCAAAGGGCACGATGATGCGGACCGGTTTGACGGGGTAGTTTTGCGCCATGGCCGGTGTGAGCGCTGCCATCGAAACCAGGCCAAGCGCGAGCAGCGTGCGCCGAATGAAATGGGTGCCCATAAAGCCTCCAGTGGAAAAAAATTACTCGACTTTTCCGATGCGCTTGACCACCTCTGCCATGCGCTTTGCATCGGCCTGCACATACTTCTCGAAGTCCGGGCTGTCCTGGTACAGCACAGGGCTGCCGGCGCCCAAAATCACTTCCTTGACCTTGGCATCCTGCGCGGCCGCCCTGGCCGCGGCGCGCAGGCGCTGGGCGATGGGCTCAGGTGTTGCGGCGGGGATGAACAGCCCCGACCACTGCGCGTACTCGGCATTGAAGCCGGCGTTCTTCAGGCTGGCCAACTCGGGCAGCGCAGGCAACACCTCGCTGCCCCAGTGCGCCAGCACGCGCAGCTTGCCGGCCTTGACTTGTTGCAGCACGGTCGCCGGGCCGGTAGACACGGCGTCGATCTGGCCGCCCAGCAGCGCCACCACTGCCGGGCCGGCGCCGGTAAACGGGATGTGCGTGAGCTTGATGCCGGCGTTCTGCGCCAGGATTTCCATGGGCACGTGCATCGTGCCGTAGTTGCCGGATGAACCATAGTTGATCGCACCAGGGCGCTTTTTGGCATCGTCCACAAACTGCTGCACGGTTTGCCAGGGCGCATCGGCGCGCACGGCCAGCACCGTCGGGTCGGCGGTGTAGCGCGCAATCGGGCGCAGGTCGGTGAGCGCGAACATCGGGGCCCGGCCGAGCAGAATGTCGGCCTCGGGAATCACGGTGAAGGAGGAGAGCGCCATGACGACGGTGTAGCCGTCGGGCTTGGCCTTGGCGGTGTAGGCCATGCCGATGCCGCCACCGGCGCCGGCCTTGTTCTCGATGATGACGGGCTGGCCCAGGTCGCGCGACATCGCTTCGGCCACCGGCCGCGCCACCAGGTCGGCCAGGCCGCCGGGCGGGAAGGGCACGATCATGGTGATGGGTTTGATCGGCCAGGCGGATTGGGTGGATTGGGCGGAGGACCAGCCGTGGGTGGCCAGCAGCAGGGCGGCCAGCAGAAGCGGGCGAAGTTTCATGCATGTCTCCAGACGTGCCGCCGTCAAGGTGCGGGGCTGCTGGAAATGCTAGCGTCTGCCCGTTATTTCGGCCTCATCGCAATCCCTATGTGTACTTAGCAACTTTACACAATCAGCGGCGTTTCCTGCATGGCCTCGGTCTGCTCTTCCAGCATGTCGACCTGGCCTTTCCAGTAGTCGCTGGTGCCGAACCACGGAAAGTTGATCGGGAAGATCGGGTCGTGCCAGCGCTGCGCCAGCCAGGCGCTGTAGTGCACCAGGCGCAGGGTGCGCAGCGGCTCGATCAGCGCCAGCTCGCGCCGGTCGAATTCGCGAAACTCTTCGTAGCCGTCGACCAGCGCGCCGAGTTGCCGGGTGCTCTGGGCGCGGTCGCCCGACACCAGCATCCACAGGTCCTGCACGGCCGGGCCGGTGCGGGCGTCGTCCAGATCGACAAAATGCGGCCCCGCCAGCGGCAGGCCTTCGGGCGTCCACAAAATATTGCCGGGGTGGCAGTCGCCGTGCAAGCGCAGGTTTTTTACGTCGCCCACGCTTTCAAACACGGTTTGTGCCACCAGCATGGCCTCGTCAAAGGCCTTGCGCCAGCGCGACTCCATGTCCAGCGGAATGTAGCCATGGGCGCCCGGGCCGCCGCCCAGCAGGATGTCGCGGGGTGCATAGCCAAAGGTCTGCAAATTGAGCGCCGGGCGGTGCGCAAAAGGCTTGGCGCTGCCTACGGTGTGGATGCGCGCGAGGAAGCGGCCTATCCACTCCAGCACGTCGAGGTTGTCGAGCTCGGGCCGGCGCCCGCCGCGGCTGGGTGAGACGCTGAAGCTGAAGCCGCCGAAGTGGTTCAGCGTGTTGCCTTCCAGCACGAGGGGGCCGACCACCGGGATTTCGGCGGCCATCAACTCGGCGGCAAAGGCGTGTTCTTCGGTGATTTGCGCGTCGCTCCAGCGGTCAGGCCGGTAGAACTTGGCCACCACCACATCGCCCGCCAGGTCGGCATCGCCGACGGGGCTTTCCAGGTGGACCTGGTAGACGCGGTTCTCGTAGCTGGACAGTGCCATCAGGCGGCCGTCGCCCAGCAGGCCCACGCTGGCCAGCGCGTCGAGCACGCGGTCAGGGGTCAGCGCTTCGTACGCATGCAGTGCGGCGCTGGCAGGGGAGGGGCTTTTTTCGGTCATGCCCCGATTGTCCGCGCAGATGCATGTGTCCAACCAGCGGTGGCCTGTAAGCGCCTGTGTTTTAAGCGAAAAGTGCCTCTAGCCCAATAACTGCATTGGGTTGTAGCTATAAAAAATATAGCAATGTATTGATTCGCCGCTCCGTGGCGAGCGTATCAAGGCAGCAGGATATGGCCGGTGCTCGGGTCACCCTTGCCGGACAACACATCCTGGTAAACGGCCTGCATGGCCGCCTGGCCCGCATGCCGCTGTGCGATGAGCCAGGGCGGCTCGGCCCCGGTGACTTGTCCCGTGAAATCCTGCCATGCCTTGGCCAGCTGTTGGGCAAAAGCGGCGCCGCCCCAATCAGCTACGCGTTTTTTGATCTGCGCCGGTGCAAAGAACAAAGTGGGCTTTGGGCCCGGCAGGTCGCGGGTGCTGCCTTTGGCGGCGAGCTCGTCCACATGCGTGCCGCCTATCGAGCAGTTGTAGCGCAGCGCGCCAAAGCGGCTGTGGATTTGCTGGCGCAGGCCGGCGCTCCCGGCGAAGTCGACGTAAATGCAGGCGGTGCCGGCCGCGATGGTGTCCAGCTGGTCATATGTGACGACCCGGCTGTAGCACCCGAGGCTCTCACAAAACGCCTGGTTGCCCGGCGACGTCAGCCCGATCACTTCAATGCCAGGCCGCTTGGCCAGCTGAAATGCCGTGCCGTAAGCCGTCTTGCTGGAGGCGCTGGACAGCAGCATCGCGCCGGCGTCAAAAAACCCGTTGTCGGCGAGGAAGTCGTCAATCAGGAAGGAGGTGATGAAGAGCGGGCGCAGGAGGGACTGTATGTCTTCGGTGGCTGCGCTGTAGAACGGGTCGGTGCTGCAGCGCATGTACTGGTTGTACACGGCGGGCAGAGCGTGCCTGTGTTCGGCGCCATCCCAAAAGCCCGAAGGCGTGATGCGCGCCGGCTGCAGCACCAGCGTGTTGGCCATGGGGTAGTAGCCGTAGAATTTTTCCCCCACCGCAACGCCTTCGCATTGGGATTCGGCCACGGTGGCAAAACCCCACACCGGGATGCAGCCCCATGCCTCGTCGCCGGTCGGGAAAAACTGCCAGTAATTCATCGCGTCGCCGAAAGCCGCGTAGGTGATGTTGTTGGCGGTGAGCGCAAACGACTCCACGCGCAGCCGGACCTGGCCGGGCGCCAGCGGCACGGGCGCGTCAGTGTGCCAACGGGTTTCGGGCAGGGCGTCCTTGCGGACCTGGAAGGTGGTGGTGAGCGCTGCGGTGTTCATACACAACACCGTAAAGCAAACGGCCCGCCGGTTCAACACCAGCGGGCCGCTTTGGTGACACTGACGTCGTGATTACTTGAGCGTAATCGTCACGTCGATATTGCCGCGGGTGGCGTTGGAGTAAGGGCAAACTTGATGCGCTGCGTCAATCAGATCTTGGGCGGCGGCGCGGTCCATGCCGGGCAGGGTGATATCCAGGCGCACGGCGATGCCGTAGGCGTTGGGGATCTTGCCCAGGTCAACGCTGGAATCGATGGACACGTCGTCAGGGACGGCGATCTTCTTCATGCCGCCAACGGCCTTCATCGCGCCGATGAAGCAGGCTGCGTAGCCGGCGGCAAACAGCTGCTCGGGGTTGGTGCCCGTGCCGGCGGTGCCGGGCGAGCTCAGCGTGACGTCCAGGCGGCCATCGTCGGTTTTGGATTTGCCGTCACGGCCGCCGGTGGTGTGGGCGTGGGCGGTGTAGAGAACTTTTTCGAGCTTGGTCATGGTGCTTCCTTTGGGAGATACCCCGTTCGGGGCGGGTTAAAAATTCGGTGAAATAGTGAAAGAAATCAGGCGGTAAGCCGCTTGCGGAACGACTGCACCTGCTGCGTCAGCGACACCAGCTCGGGAATCGAGCATTGCGTGGCGCTCATGATGCAGCCCGGAATCTTGGCGGCCTTGGCCTTGAGCGCGCGGCCTGCGGCCGTGAGCGTGATGTGTACGCGGCGTTCGTCCTGCACGGCACGGATGCGTGACAGCAGGCCGGCAGCTTCCATGCGCTTGAGCAGCGGGGTGAGCGTGCCCGAATCGAGGTAAAGGCGCTCGCCGAGTTCGGACACGGTCAGGCCGTCTTGCTCCCACAAGACCAGCATGGCAAGGTATTGCGGGTAGGTCAGGCCCATCTCTTCAAGCATGGGTTTATAGAGCTTGGTCATGGCCAGCGACGTGGAATACAGCGCGAAACACAGCTGGTTGTCCAGCTGGAGCATGGCGTCAACGGTGTCGGTTTTGTTGGGCATGGTTGGATTGTAGCTCGCAATTAAATTGTGTGCAAGTTAATTTGTTGAAAGATGTTTCAAGCGCTTCAACTGCTGTGGGGGTGCCGGGAGTTTGGCCTGTGCACCCAGGCGCGGCCCCAAAAGAAAAAGGCTTCAAAACCGAAGTTTTGAAGCCTTTAGGCTTTGCTCAGCGCGAGGCTGAGTCAGCGGGTGTGCAGGGCTTAGTAGCCGCCGCGGCCACCGCCGCCGCCACCACCGTAGCCGCCGCCACCGGAACGACCACCACCGCCGCCGTAGCCGCCACCGCCGGAGCGATCGCCACCACCGCCACCGCCGCCGTAACCGCCACCACCGCCGCCGAAGCCGCCGGTACGTGGAGGACGTGCCTCCATCGGACGGGCTTCATTCACGGTGATGCTGCGGCCGCCCAGGGACTGGCCGTTCATGCCGGCGATTGCGGCTTGAGCTTCGGCATCGTTGCCCATTTCGACGAAACCAAAGCCTTTGGAGCGACCGGTGTCGCGTTCCATCATGACTTTAGCGCTGGTGATGGAGCCGAAGGCGCCAAAAGATTGTTGCAGGTCTTCGTCGCGGACCGTGTATGGCAGATTGCCGACGTAAAGTTTATTGCCCATTAAGGACTCCTCAAAAACACATAAAAACAAAAGCGATGGGGTCCCGAAAGCACAACAAACTCAAAAGTACCGCCGTAGCGCGCGAAACTGACCGATCACTAACCTGTGCGGGCTTTTTCAACCCGTACTGCCTGATTATGCGCCTAGAACGGCTAAAGCCGCATTTTTATTCCTTTTCCCGGATAAAGGGCATGCCGCCACCCGCCGGGCCGAGTGCTGCGCCAGAAGGGCTTTGCGCTGCCGCAGAGAGGGCCCAAAGCGCTCCCACTAAACTTGAGGCCATGCAAACCCCCAGCCCCGCGCGCGCCGCAAAACCCTCAAAAGGCGCTGGAAAGCCCGCCCCCGCCGCGCAGGTGATCGAAGAATTGCGCCCCGGCCAGTCCATCGAGCTGCTCAAGGAACTGCACATCCTGACGCGCGAAGGCAAGCTCAACCAGGACACGCGGCGCAAGCTTAAGCAGGTTTACCACCTCTACCAATTCATCGAGCCTCTGCTTAACGAAGTCGCAGCCTCGACAGCCGAATTCACACTGGCCGACCATGGCGCCGGCAAGTCTTACCTGGGCTTCATCCTGTATGACCTCTTCTTTAATGTGGCGCATGCGGGCGAGCCCATGGCTGGCCATGTCTACGGCATTGAAACCCGCGCCGAGCTGGTTGAGAAATCGCGCACCCTGGCGGCCCGCCTGGGTTTTACGCGCATGTCCTTCCTGAACCTGTCGGTGCAGGAAGCGACGATTTCGGCCGAGCTGCCGCCCACGGTCGACATCGTCACCGCGCTGCATGCCTGCGACACCGCCACCGACGACGCCATCGCCTTTGGTCTGGCCAAGCAAGCGCGCCACATGGTGCTGGTGCCCTGCTGCCAGGCGGAAGTGGCCGGCGTGCTGAAGAAAAGCCGCGCATTGTCGTTGGCCAAAACCCCCCTGGCCGAGCTTTGGCGGCATCCGCTGCACACACGCGAATTCGGCAGCCAGATCACCAATGTGCTGCGCTGCCTGCAGCTTGAAGCCAACGGCTACCAGGTCACCGTGACCGAGCTGGTGGGCTGGGAGCATTCGATGAAGAACGAGCTCATCCTGGCGAGCCGGCCCGCGCAGCCGCAAGCGGCCAAGACCCGCGCAGCGCAGGCGCGTTTGCGCGAAGTGCTCGAAGAGTTGGGCCTGGGCGAGCTGACCGCACGCTTCGCGGTGCAGGCCGAGCCCGCTTAAACCGGCGACTGGGCCTGGCCACGGCGTTGCGCCGCCAGCAGGCGGATATTGCCGATCAGCTGTTGCTGCGCCTGGGTGGCCGCCATGTCCGCACGCAGTGTCAGCCCCACCAGTTCTTCCGTGCCGACCATGCTGATGGGCAGCTGTGCCAGCATGCCGCTGTCCAGCTCGGGCCTGACCGCGCCCAGCGGCGACACCCACACCGCATCGCTTTGCAGCGTGTAGCCACGCGCGATGGAGACCGACAGCGTTTCGATGGTGCGCATCGGTGGCGCCAGCCCGCGCGTGAGGAAGAAACTGTCGGCTGTATGGCGAATGGCCGTGCCCTGAATCGGCAGGATGATGGCGAACGCCTCCAGCCCGGCCAGCGGATTGGTCTTAAGCGCACCTTTTTCTGCCAATAAGGGATGCCCTGGGCGCACCGCCAGCACCAGCGGGTCGGCATACAGGTGCTCAAAAGTCAGGCCCACCATATGGACCGGCTCGGCAAAGCGGCCAATGACCAGATCCAGCTCGCGTTGGCGCAGGCGAGCCAGCAGCTCGGGGTTTGAGCCGGTTTCGATGCGCAGGCTGGTATGCGTGTCTGGCTCAGCCGCGACATCCTGCCGCAGCAGCAGTTGCGGCATCAACCAGGGCGCCACGGTGGGCAGCACGCCGATCGCGATCACGGCATTGCCCTGCCGCCGGGTTTGCCCCACGCTGGCCACGGCCTCGCGCAGCGCGCTCACACTCGCCCCCGCATGGCGTAAAAAAGCCTCACCCTCCCGCGTGGGCACCGCACCCCGGCGGCCACGGTCAAACAGCCGCACCCCCAGCAGGCCTTCCAGTTCCTTCAGCGTTTTGGAGACGGCCGGCTGCGTGATGGCCAGCACTTCAGCGGCTTTTTGCAAACTGCCGTGCTGCGCCACTGCCAAAAAGCACTGCAAATGCCGGAATTTGATGCGTTCATCGACCATCCCTGAATTTAACCACTATCAGCCAATTTGGTTATGGATAAACCAATGAAATGTCAATATACATAACCATTTGATGCGATTAAAGTAGCTTCAAAGTTGAAATCGCCCGAACAACATCCGGGCAGCCACGGAGCCCCACATATGAAACCCGACCTCAGCAACAGCTTTCTTGCCCCCCGCGACTGGACCAGCCATTCGCCCCATATCTACCCGGGCTACAAATCCACCCTGCTGCGCGGCCCCAAGCAGCCCTTGGTTCCGATCAAACAAGCCCTTGCGCAACTCAACGCGCCGGTTTACGGCGCAGAGCAGCTCGGCCCCCTGGACAACGACCTGACCAAAAACGCCGTCATGAACGGCGACCCGCTGGGCGAACGCATCATCGTCACCGGCCGCGTGATGGACGAAGATGGCCGGCCCGTGCGCAACACGCTGGTGGAGGTGTGGCAAGCCAATGCGGCAGGCCGCTACGTGCACAAGGTCGACCAGCACGACGCACCGCTGGACCCCAACTTCCTGGGCGCCGGCCGCTGCATGACCGACAACGAAGGCCGCTACAGCTTCAAGACCATCAAGCCCGGCGCCTACCCCTGGGGCAACCACCCCAACGCCTGGCGGCCGCAGCACATCCACTTCTCGCTCTTTGGCGACTACTTCGCCAGCCGCTTGGTCACGCAGATGTATTTCCCCGGCGACCCGCTGCTGGGCTATGACCCGATGTACATGGGCGCCCCCGAAAGTGTGCGCGAACTGATGGTCTCCAAGTTCAGCCTCGACGTGACCGAAGCCGATCACGCGCTCGGCTATGTCTTCGACATCGTGCTGCGCGGCCCCAAGGGCACGCGTTTTGAATAAGCGGCAAGAAGCAAACACCCGAAGCACCATGAGCCCACTCAAACAAACCCCTTCCCAAACCGTCGGCCCCTTCTTCGCCTACGGCCTCACGCCCACGCAATACGGCTACGACCTCAAAAGCCTCTTCACGCCCGTGCTGGCCCAGCCGAACGCGCAGGGTGAGCACATCCGGATCACCGGCCAGGTGTTTGACGGCGCCGGCAACGCGGTGATGGACGCGATGGTCGAGATAAGCCAGCCCGACGGTAGCGGCCAGCCTATCGTCTCGGTGGTGGATGCCGAAGCCCGCAGCTTCACCGGCTTCGGCCGCTGCGGCACCGGCACCCTGTCGCAAAGCCATTACGAGTTCTTCACCGTCAAACCCGGCGCTGCGGCGGCGGGGCAGGCGCCCTTCATCAACGTCTGCGTCACCATGCGCGGCCTGCTGGTGCATACGTTTACGCGTATCTATTTTGATGACGAAGCAGAGGCGAACGGCAAGGATGCGGTGCTGGCCAGCGTGCCGGCGGCGCGGCGCGGGACTTTGGTGGCGAAGCGCGAAGTGACAGGCGCCGGGCCGGTGTACCACTTTGACATCCATATGCAGGGCGACAAGGAAACGGTGTTCTTTGATTTGTGAGTGGCGGACACCGTTTGCTATCAAATAGATAGCTGAAGACCAATGATTAGCATGGGCTAGAGCCCGTTTTCTCTTGGACTAGCGGCGATACCGCCACAGGTGGGGGCTCAATCTTCGCCGTAGTCGTGATCTGGATGGTTCACGGTGCCCAGCTTCCAGTACCCGCGGCCCACGATGCGGGTGCGGTCTATGCCTAGCTCTTCAATCAGCAGTGTCCGGATGCGGCGCATGGCGGCGGCTTCGCATGCCAGGTAGATGCGCGCGTCGGCTGCGGGCGCGCCCGCCTGACGCAGGGCCGCTTCCAGGGCCTGGCCGGCCTGGTTTTTGTCGGCGCCGCGTGTCACCCACTGGGTATCTACCTTCGCGGCGCTTTTTAGCGCGCGTTCTTCGGCGGCATCAACAACTTCCACGAGCACGCGTGCATGCGTTGAGGCGGGCAAGCTGGCCAGAATGGTTTCAAACGCGGGCAAAGCGCTGTCATCACCGATCAGGAAATGCGAAGGCGCGTCCAGCTGAAGCTTGTAGCCCGGCCCCGGGCCCATCAAAAACAGTACGTGATCGGGCTGCGCTTGCGCGGCCCAGGTGGATGCGGGGCCGACTCCGTGCAACACAAAATCCACGTCGACCTCGTGCACATCGCTGCGTACCGCCAGCGGCGTGTAAGTGCGCATGGATTTCGGGCGCGGCCCGTCGGGCAGCGGGCGCTCGGGCTCAGTCTGGCCGGGCTCCGGAAAAATCAGCTTCATGTAGCTGGCGGGGTCGTTCACTTCAAAACCTTCAAGCTCCGCGCCTTGCAAGGTGATGCGGCGCATCAGCGGGCTCAAGGTTTGCACGCGGGTGACTTGCACGCGGCGCGGTGGCCGGCGTTTGCGCGGTGCGGCGTCGGGAGATGGCATGGAGGCGGGCGTAGAGGGCGTTGTGGACATGGTGTCTTTCAGAAGGCGGCGCGTCGCGCGCCGCCAAGGTTGGATTGTTCTAATTGAGAATAATTATCATCTGATTGCAATGGGCCGGTGGCTCGCAGGGATAAGAAGGGCAACGGCAAGAGGGGCAGGCGTCCTACCCGGGGGCACCGACCCTGTGCAGTAAAGTAAGTGGCTGCGGGCCCGGCTTTGCTGGCCGTTGCCCTTCCGCCCTCACTCTCCCTTCATATTCAGCGCTTATGACCACCTTCGGAACCCCTTTGTCCCCCCACGCCACCAAAGTCATGCTGCTCGGCTCCGGCGAGCTTGGCAAAGAGGTGCTGATCGCACTGCAGCGCCTGGGTGTGGAGACGATTGCCACTGACCGCTATGACAACGCCCCCGGCCAGCAGGTCGCCCATCATGCGCGCACCATCACCATGAGCGATCCGGCGCAGCTCAAGGCCCTGATTGAAAAAGAAAAGCCCGACCTGGTCGTGCCAGAGATCGAAGCGATTGCCACGGCCATGCTGGAAGAGCTCGAGGCAGCCGGCACCGTGCGCGTGATCCCCACGGCCCGCGCCGCGCGTCTGACCATGGACCGCGAAGGCATACGCCGCCTGGCGGCAGAAACGCTGGGTGTGCCGACCAGCCCCTATGTGTTCTGCGATTCGCTGCAGGAGCTGCAGGCCGCCATCGATTCGAAAATCGGCTACCCCTGCATCGTCAAACCCGTGATGAGCTCGTCCGGCAAAGGCCAGAGCAAGATCGCCGGGCCCGACGACGTGAAGAAGGCCTGGGACTACGCCATGGCCGGTGGCCGTGTGAGCCATGGCCGTGTGATCGTCGAGGGCTTTATCGACTTCGACTACGAGATCACCCAGCTCACCGTGCGTGCTGTCGGCGCCGACGGAAAAATCGAAACCCATTTCTGCGAACCCATAGGCCATATCCAGGTCAGCGGCGACTACGTGGAAAGCTGGCAGCCGCATCCCATGCGCGAGGCTGCGCTCAAGAAGAGCCGCGACATCTGCAAGGCAGTGACGGACAACCTCGGCGGCCAGGGGCTGTTTGGGGTCGAATTGTTCGTCAAGGGCGACGACGTCTGGTTCAGCGAAGTGAGCCCGCGCCCGCACGACACCGGCATGGTGACGATGTGCACGCAATGGCAAAACGAGTTCGAGCTGCATGCGCGCGCCATCCTCGGTCTGCCTGTCAACACCGCGCTCAAGAGTCCGGGGGCTAGCGCGGTGATCTACGGGGGCGTGGACGCGCACGGCATCGTGTTCGACGGCGTCGCTGATGCGCTGCGCGTGCCCAACACCGATATTCGCCTGTTCGGCAAACCCGAAAGCTTTGTGAAGCGCCGCATGGGCGTGGCGCTGGCTTTTGATGCCGATGTGGAAACTGCGCGCGTCAACGCCAAGAAGGCCGCCGCGCTGGTCAAGCCGCGCAAGGCCGGTTGAAACGACGGGAACTCGAGTTCAGGCCAGGAATCGCTCCTAGATGAATCTCAACGAACTCAACATTCTTGAAGACTCCTCCTGGCGCGTGCTGTTCTCGGCAGTCGTGGCCGTGGTGCTGGCCCTGGTGGTGCACCGCGTCGGCGCGGCGGTGATCTGGCGCCTCACACGCAACCTGCCCATTTCCAGCGCGGTGGCGCGCCGCAGCTGGCGGCCTACGCGCTTTCTGCTGCCGCTGATTGCGCTGCAGGCCGTCTGGCAGGCTGCACCTGACGCGCTGCCGTTGATCTCACAGGTGCGTCACGGCAATGCTCTGCTGCTGCTGGCCACGCTCACCTGGCTGGCGTTGCGCGCGATTGATGGTGTCGCGCAGGGCGTCATCGGCCAGCATTCGGTGGAGGTCGAAGACAACCTCAATGCGCGCCGCATCCATACGCAGACGCGGCTGCTGGCGCGCACGGCCGACGTCATGGTGCTGATCGCGGGTCTGTCGCTGATGCTGATGACCTTTCCCGGCGCGCGTCAAGTGGGCGCCAGCCTGTTGGCGTCTGCGGGTGTGATCGGCATCGTCGCCGGTATCGCGGCAAGGCCGGTGTTCAGCAACCTGATTGCCGGCCTGCAACTGGCGCTGGCGCAGCCCCTGCGCATCGACGATGTGCTCATCGTGCAAGGTGAATGGGGGCGGGTGGAAGAAATCACCGGCACCTATGTGGTGCTCAAGCTCTGGGACGAGCGGCGCCTGATCATTCCGCTGCAGTGGTTTATCGAGAACCCCTTCCAGAACTGGACGCGCAGCAGCGCGCAGATCATCGGCACCGTGTTTGTGTGGGTGGACTACCGCATGCCGCTGGAGCCGCTGCGCAAGGCCGCGCGCCGCGCCTGCGAAGCCGCCCCTGAGTGGGACAAGCGCCTATGCCTGCTCCAGGTGGTGGAGGCGGGCGAGCGCAGCATGCAGTTGCGCGTGCTGGTGACCTCGGGCAACTCGAGCCTGAGCTGGGACTTGCGCTGCAAGGTGCGCGAGGCACTGGTGGATTTTATGCAGCGCGAATACCCGCAGTTCCTGCCGACGATGCGGGCCGAGGTCGCGCAGGCCGGCGAAGGCCCCGAAGAAGCAAAAAGCGCCGGCAAGCCGTCCGCGCAATCCTGAATTCAGGCCGCGGCGTCCAGGCAGCCCGCAAACACCGCACTGCTGACCAGCTCGAACTCTTTCGCTTCTGGCAACTGGTAATGCCACCACTCCGTGGGGTGATGCACGAAGCCGGCTTCCAGCATGATGGTCAGCAGGTACATGCGGTTCAGTTGCACCGCGGCAGGCAGGTCATCATAAAAATGATGCGAGACCGCTGTCATGGTATCGACCGGCGTGCCCATGTCCAGCTCCTTGCCCGCCGCGTCCAGCAGCGTCAGGTCCACCGCCACGCCGCGCGTGTGGTTGGAGCCTTTGGCCGGGTCGGCCACATAACCGGGCACGGGCAGCACCGCCCAGAGCGCTTCTTGCGCCTCGTGCGGCCGAAAGGCGTCAAAAATCTTCAGCTTGAAGCCGAAGCCGCGCGCCGCAGCCACCGCCCGGCGCAGGCAGGCCTCGGCCTCGGGATGCAGAAAGCAGAGCGTGTGGTCGTAGATCACCTTGCCGGTGAAGTTGTCTGCCCGCGCATACATCATGTCGATCACGACATCGTGCGTGGTTTCGGTGATCTGGATCAGGGGTGTGGACGGCGGCATGGTGAGACGAAATCGTGACAAGGGACGGGATGTGGCACAGGCGCCACAAGGCCGTCTGCCCCGGACAGTTTAGTCGGGCGCCAACTTATACTGCCGCGAGACCTATAACACCAGCCCTCCCAATGGGCACTATCGAGGAGACCCCCCATGAATCGACCCTTATCGGCGCTGCTGCGCGGGCCTTGCCTGCTGCTTGTCTTTTGCGGCCTGCTGCAAGGCTGCGCCCCCATGTTCAACAAGGCGCTGACCGCCGAAAACCGTACCCGTGTGCGCGATGTCGACGTACAAGTGCTGGTGCCGCAGGAGACCGTAATCTTCAGCGCCGACTCGCCCAACGTCTCCGCGGCCCTGGGTGGCGGCCTGATCGGCGCGATCATTGACGCGTCGGTGCAGAAGTCCCGCCAGGAGGCAATGAGCGCCGAAATGGGTATTTTCCTGGACCGCCTGGCCGACATCGACTTTCGCGGCGAGAGCAGGGCGGCGCTGGCTGACGGCACGTCCAACTTCGCGCTCAAGGTGAACGCCGCCGAAGTGCTGGCCCGCATCCCGACCAAGACCGCCCTCGATGCGCGCATTGCCAAGACAAAAAGCGGCAGCGCCTTCATGCGCCTGTTTGTCTACTACACGCTGGAGCCGAAGTCCCTCACCCTGACCACCCGCAGCTACGCGCAGATGTGGCAGGACGGCGCACCGGAGCGCAGCTATTCCGGCAGCTTTATTTACCAGGAGGCGGCACCAGCCACGGTCGCGGGCGCCGCGCCCGGCGCGGAAGCCGCCGCAGTGCGGGAAATGATGCGGCGCGCCATGCTGCAGACCCTGCGCATGGCCAGCCTGGATATCAACCAGCCGCAGTCCAGCAAGCCCGGCGCGCCGCCCCGCACGGTAGATACCAAGCCCCAATACATGTTTGCCATGGGTGGCACGCGTGTGGCCCTGGCTGGCGACCTGGTCGCCAGCGAAGGCAACCGCGTGGTCTTTCGCGACAAGGGCGGTGCCCTGTTCTCGGTGCAGAAGTAAAAGGATTTCCCATGAACTCACATCACATCCTTCGCGCGCTGCCTGTCTTGACGGCCCTTGCCTGCGGCCTGCCGCTGGCGGCCCATGCGCTCACCGACACCGAGCCCCTCAGCATGGTGTTTGAAGACCAGGCCCCCAACAGCTTTGGCAGGCCGGCTGTGCAGGCGGCTCCGGCTCCGGCAGCGGCCCGGTATTCGGGCGACTGCCGCCTCTATGTCCGCAAGGTGGAAGACCTGCGCCTGAACACCGAAACCGTGGGTGGCTCGATGTTCATCTTTCCGGGCCCGGCCGGGGTGCCGCTGGGTGGCGCGTCGCTACTGAGCGGCGACGGCATGAAGTGGACCACCAGCGCGCTCCCCTCGCTCAGGGTCTCCGGCGTGCAGACCCAGTCAAGTGCCGCAGCGGCGGGAGACCGTTCGGCGGAAGTCGCCCTGCGCCTGGCCCAGGCCTGGACCTCGGGCCTGAACATGCATTCGCACGTCATGCTGCAGGCCACCGTGCCCACGCCCGCAGGCGACGTCAAAAAGCGTTACCACGGCTTCGGCACCAAGATGAATTTTGCCAATGGCAACGCCGAGTACATGGCGACTTTGAACCTCGGCATGGCCGAGGCGCTCAAGGCCTATGCCGCCGACCTGCGCAGCGCCTGCGAGGGCAAGCCCGTCACCGCCGCGCCCTGAGGCGTTTTACTGGAAGGCGACTTCCGAGAAGCTGCGCAGCTTGCGGCTGTGCAGTTGCGTGATGCCTTCGGCGCGCAGCAGCTCGACGGCGCGTATGCCGATGCGCAGGTGCTGGTCGACGCGCTCGCGGTAGAAGTGATTGGCCATGCCGGGCAGCTTGATCTCGCCGTGCAGCGGCTTGTCGCTCACGCACAGCAAGGTGCCGTAGGGCACGCGAAAGCGAAAGCCGTTGGCGGCGATGGTCGCGCTTTCCATGTCCAGCGCCACGGCGCGGCTCTGGCTGAAGCGGCGCTGCGGCTGGTTGCCGGGCAGCAGCTCCCAGTTGCGGTTGTCGGTCGAGGCCACGGTGCCGGTGCGCATGATGCGCTTGAGGTCCGGCCCTGTGGCCTGCGTCACGTCCTCCACAGCCTGCTCCAGTGCCTTCTGGATTTCGGCCAGCGCCGGGATGGGCACCCACAGCGGCAGTTCTTCGTCCAGCACATGGTCTTCGCGCACATAGCCATGGGCCAGCACGTAGTCGCCCAGTTGCTGGCTGTTGCGCAAGCCCGCGCAGTGACCCAGCATGATCCAGGCATGCGGGCGCAGCACGGCGATGTGGTCGGTGATGTTCTTGGCATTGGCCGGCCCCACGCCGATGTTGACCATGGTGATGCCGGTGCGGTCGGCGCGCAGCAGGTGGTAGCCCGGCATTTGCGGCAGGCGAGGCGGCGGCACGCCGAGCTCGTCGTCAGGCGCAGCGGGCAGGCCGGTGCGGCGCGTCACCACATTGCCGGGCTCGATGAAGGCGATGTAGTCGCTGTCCGGGTCGGCCATGGCTTCATGGCCCAGGCGCACGAACTCATCGATGTAGAACTGGTAGTTGGTGAACAGCACGAAGTTCTGGAACCAGTGCGGCGAGGTGCCGGTGTAGTGGCGCAGGCGCTGCAGCGAGTAGTCAACACGCGCCGCGGTGAACAGCGACAGCGGTTGCGGCTCGCCGGGCAAGGGCTCATAAGTGCCGTTGGCAATGCCGTCGTCCATCGCGGCCAGGTCGGGCAGGTCGAACACGTCGCGCATCAGCATGCGGCGCGACGCATCCATGCTGCCTTCAATGTGGTCGTTTTCCGCGAACGAGAAATGGATGGGGATGGGCTGTGTGCTGGTGCCGATTTCCAGTTCCACATCGTGGTTCTGCATCAGCAGGCGAAATTGCTCCAGGTAGTAGTTGCCGTAGAGGTCGGGCCGGGTCAGCGTGGTTTCAAAACGGCCGGGCCCGGCCACAAAACCAAAGCTCAGCTGCGAGATGTCAGGTGTCTCCAGGATGGCGCGGGCTACCGTGTCGGTGTGTATGCGCACGAAGGGGTAGCAGGCGCGCACATGGCCGGGCAGTGTCTCGCCGGCCACGTAGCGCTGCATGGCATCGCGCAGGTGGGCGATCTGCTGGTCATAAATGGCGCGCACCTGCGCCAGCGCGGCGGCCGGGTCGCTGTAACGGGTGGGGGCGATAAAGGGAGGAAGATAGGGCATGCCCTCATTGTGCGGCAAGAGACCGCGAACAGCTTCTCCGCACCCTAGAATGCATCGATGAACCATTCCATGTCATCAGGGCGCCTGGGACGCCTGGGACGCCTGGGGCGCTTGCAAGCCACGTTGGGAGCCCTTGCGGTGGCCCTGTGCCTGCATGCGGCCCATGCCCAGACCCCCGCACCGGCGCGCGGGGCCCCGGCAGCCGCCCCCGCCGCAGCCCCGGCCCAGATTTCCCGCGACGCCCAGCGCGCCTATGAGACCACGCGCGACAAGCTGGTGCAGATACGCACCCTGCTGCGCAACTCCAACACCCAGGCCAGCGTGGGATCGGGCTTTTTTGTATCTGCCAACGGGCTGATCATCACCAACTTCCATGTGGCCAGCCAGCTCGCGCTGGAGCCCGAGCGCTACCGCGGCGTTTACGTGCCGGTCGACGGCAAGGAGGCCGAAGTCGAATTGCTTGCCTTTGACGTGCGCAACGATTTGGCTTTGTTGCGCGTGAAGGCGCCCGCCACCGGTATGCCGCAACTGGCCTTTCGCGGCGCCGACAGGCCCCTGGCGCGCGGCGAACGCATTTACTCGCTGGGTAACCCGCTGGACATCGGCTTTGCCGTCACCGAAGGGACTTACAACGGCCTGGTGCAGCGCAGCTTTTACCCGCGCATCTTCTTTGGCGGCGCGCTCAACCCCGGCATGAGCGGCGGCCCCGCGCTGGATGACTCGGGCCAGGTGGTCGGCATCAATGTCTCCAAGCGGCTCGATGGTGATTTGCTGAGTTTCCTCATCCCCGCCGAGTTCGCCCAGGCCTTGCTGGCCAAGGCCGCGCCGGCCAAGCCCATCACCAAACCAGCCCATGCCGAAGTGGCGCGGCAGCTCGGCGAGCACCAGGCGCTGTTGACGCAGCGCTTCACCGCTGCGCCGCTGACACCGCAAAAACACGGCGGCTACAGCGTGCCCGTACCCGATGATGCACTGGCCCGCTGCTGGGGCCGCGGACGCGAACCCGACTTCAAGGCCTTTGACCTGGAACGCACCGACTGCCAGATCGACAGCCACGTCTTCGCCGGAGATTTCAACACCGGCTACATCCGCCTGCGCTATGAAGCCTACAACGCGCCCAAGCTGGGGCCCCTGCGCTTTGCCGCCATGTATTCGCAAAGTTTTGCCAATGAATACTTCGCCACACGGGGTTCTCGCAAGGCCACGCCGGCCGAGTGCTCGGAGCGCTTCGTCGAAACCGGCGGCATGCCGATGCGCGCCGTGGTCTGCATGAGCGCCTATCGCAAGTTGCCGGGCCTGTATGACGTGTCGGTGTTGACCATGTCGGTCAACCAGTCCACCCGCGGCGTGCAAGGCCGTATGGACGCGCAGGGCGTGAGTTTTGACAATGGCCTCAAGCTGGTGGCGCATTACCTGGGCGGTTTCAAGTGGGAGGCCGCACCATGAGCGCCGGCATTCTGGGCCTATTGCAGGCAACCGATCGAAATGGGGCACTTGTGGCCAAGCTGGATGTGCGGCACTGGCCTGTCACCGTGGGCCGTGCGCTCACGGCTGACCTCGTGCTGGACGACAGCCACGTGGCCGGCGAGCATCTGCGCATAGACCGCACGCCGGAGGGCGTGGTCACCGTGCAGGTGCTGGACACCATCAACGGCGTGGCGCTTGGCCGCACCCAGCATGGGCGCGGCACGCAATTCAACTGGACTGACAGCGAGGCTTTGGCCTTGGGGCGGCTGAAGCTGGGCTTGCGCCTGGCCGAAGCGCCCATCGAGGCCGAAGAGCCGCTACCGCACTTTCCGTGGCGCGCCATGGCCTGGACGGTGCTGGCGGTGATGGGCATGCTTGCTTTGGTGGTGGGGCAGTCGTGGCTCACGTTGACCGAGCCGTCCCAATTGGCACGGCAGTTGCCCGGACTGATGGCTGCCGTGGCCATGGGCATCGCCGTTTGGGCGGGCCTGTGGGCCTTGGCGACCAAGCTCTTTACGCACCGCCTTCAGTTCTGGCGGCATGTGCGCATTGCCTGCGCCAGTGCGCTGGCGATTCAGCTTGCTTCCATGCTGGCCGGTTTGCTGGCCTTCATGTTTTCGCTGGAAAGCCTGGCGCGCTTTGAGTCGCAACTGGTTTTGCTGGGCGCCGCGGCGGCCATCTATCTGCACCTGACGGTCATCGTGCCGCAACGCCGCCGGGGCCTGGCGGGGCTGGTGGCGGGCGTGGCCGTGCTGGGCATGGTGGCCATGCTGGGCACCAACTGGCTGCAGAACAAGCGCTTGTCCAACAAGCTCTATATGTCGACTATTTACCCACCGTCCTTGCGCATGGCGCCGGCGGTGCCGGTGCCGCAGTTCCTTGATGAAGCCGGCGCCATTCGCGAGCGCCTGGCGGCAAGGCTGAAAGACCGCGAGCCGGATGCGGGCGCCGCGGACGATAGCGACTCGGACACAGACTGAGTCAGTCTTTGACTGGTTCGCGCATCGTCACAAACTCTTCGGCCACCGTGGGGTGGATGCCGATGGTGCTGTCAAAGATTGCCTTGGTCGCGCCCGCCTTCATAGCCACCGCAAAGCCCTGCACGATCTCCCCGGCGTCGGGCCCCACCATGTGCAGGCCCACCACGCGGTCGGTGGCGTCTTCCACCAGCAGCTTCATCAGCGTGCGTTCGGTGCTGCCACTCAGCGTGTGCTTGAGCGCCTTGAAGTCGGCGCGAAACACCGTGACCTTGCCAAACTTTGCACGCGCATCGGCTTCTGAATAGCCGACTGTGCCGATGTTGGGATGCGTGAACACGGCGGTCGGCACAAATTCATAACTCATGTTGCGCGGCTTCTTGCCGGCGGCGGGGCCGAAGAGCTGGTCCACCACCACCATGGCTTCGCCTGTTGCCACCGGGGTAAGCTGCAGGCGGGCCGTCACGTCGCCCAGCGCATAAATGGACGGCACTGAAGTCTGGTACTGGTCGTTGACCTGAATCGCCCCGGCGGCGTTCACCACCACGCCGACCTCTTCGAGCCCGATACCGTTCGCATTGGCCACACGGCCGGTGGCATACAACACGGTGTCCACCTCAAGGCTGGCGCCGCCGCCCTTGAATTCGACCTGCAGACCGGTGCCGGTTTTTTGGATGGCCGCAATTTCAGTGCTCAATTGCAGCTTGATGCCGGTCTTGCTTATCTCTGCCGCGATGAAGCGCCGCACGTCGTCGTCAAAACCCGTGAGCAGCATGTCGCGGCGGTGCACTTGCGTCACCTCCGAGCCCAGGCCGTTGAAGATGGAGGCGAATTCGCAGGCGATGTAGCCGCCGCCGACCACCAGCAGGCGTTTGGGGAAGGGATTGAGGTCGAACATGTGGTCTGAGGTCACCACATGTTCACGGCCCGGCACGGCAGGCACGATGGCGGTGCCGCCGGTAGAGATCAGGATGTGTTTGGCCGTGAATTTTTTGTCGTCGACTTCGATGGTGTGTTCATCCAGCAGCCGCGCCCAGCCCTTGATGATCTTCACGCCGGCCGTTTCAAGCAGCTGCACGTAAATGCCGTTGAGCCGCGAGATCTCGCGTGCGCGGTTGGCCTTGAGCAGGTCCCAGTCAAAAGTGGGCGCCTCACCCACCCAGCCGAAGCCGTGCGACTCTTCAAAGCTGTCGCCATAGTGGGCGGCGTAGCTGTAGAGTTTTTTCGGAATGCAGCCGACGTTCACGCAGGTGCCGCCCATGGCCGCGAACTCCGCCAGCCCGACACGTGCGCCGCGCTGGGCCGACATGCGCGCGGCGCGCACACCGCCGCTGCCGCCGCCGATCACAAAAAGATCAAAGTCAAAAGTTTGCATGCGCTGTATTCCTTCTTATCTTTTCTTCTCTTATCTGGTGCCGGAATGCCGGCCGTCAAGACTGGAACTCCCGGAGCTCCTTTTTCATCCACTCGATGAACACCCGTGTGCGCATGGGCAGCAACCGGGCGTGCGGATAGACGATGTTGATAGGCCGGGGCGGCGGCTCGAAATCCTCCAGCACGGTGCGCAGTTGCTTCGTTTTCAGAAATGGCGCCACCTGGTACGAGAAAAAAGAACCCAAACCCGCTCCTGCCGCACACGCCGCCACGGCCGGTGCGATCTGGTTGAACTCCAGATTACCACTGACCGCCAGACGCAGCGGCCGGCCGTTGTCATTGAACGGACCCCATGTGGGGGAATGGTCGGTGATGCGCACACAGTTGGCCTTGAGCAGGTCTTTTGGATGCTTCGGTACGCCATGGCGGCGCAACCAGGCCGGGCTGGCCACCACCAGGCGGCGGATATGGCCCACGTTCTGCGCCACGAGGGTGGAGTCTTCAGGCTCTCCGATGCGTATGCCTACATCGATGCCTTCTTCCAGCAAATTGACCACCCGGTCGTGCAGCATCATGGAGCAGCGCATCTTGTCGTGATGCTGCACAAAACGCGTGACGGCAGGCGCGACGTGCATTTGCCCGAACAGCATGGGCGCGGTGATGATGAGGTGGCCGGCGGGCTCGGCCGCGTCGGCCGAGAGCGCCGCCTCGGCATCAGCTAGCGCAGCCAGCACCTGGCGGCAGCTTTCCAGGTGGCGCCGGCCTTCTTCGGTGAGCGAGATGCGCCGCGTGGTGCGGTTGAAAAGCCGCACGCCCAGTTGCGCTTCAAAGCCGGCCAGCGTGCGCACCATGGCGGGCAGCGACGACTCCATGACTTGCGCTGCGGCTGTGAGGCTGCCTTCTTCGGCAATGTGAATAAAGGCCTGCATGGCCTTGAGTTTGTCCATGGCAGACATGCTACGCCTGTTGCGCTAATTCATCCATTTATCGGATTAGTTAAATGTGATATTGACCATTTATTCAAATTAACGGTTCAAAGAAAATCCACGACTGACAGGTCAATTCCACAATTCCACGCCGCCCACCCCTAAAAAAGAAAGATCACCATGAGCACACCCATCGCCAAAGCCACGCCAGCTCAAGCTATCCGTTTGCACCGCGTCGCCATCTCTGGCCATTCGCACCGGGTAGAACTCTTTTTGTCCCTGCTGGGCCTGCCGTTCGAACGCATCGAGATCGACCTGGCCACCAAGGGCCACAAAACGCCCGCCTTCCTGGCAATGAATGCCTTCGGTCAGGTGCCGGTGATCCAGGACGGTCATGTCACGCTGGCTGACTCCAACGCCATCCTTGTGTACCTCAATGCGCGTTATGCGCCGGATGCCGACCAGTGGCTGCCGCGCGATCCACTGGCCGCTGCGGCCGTGCAGCGCTGGCTGTCAGTGGCCGCCGGGCAGCTGGCCTATGGCCCCGCTGCGGCGCGTGTGATCCAGTTATTCAAAAGGCCCGAAAGCCCGGAAGTGGTTGAACGTGCCCACGCATTGTTTGCGGTGATGGAGCAGCAACTCGGCCAGTCCGCCTTTCTCGCGGGCAGCACACCCACGCTGGCCGATATCGCCAACTACAGCTACGCGGCGCACGCGCCCGAAGGCAATGTGTCGCTGGACGCCTACCCCAAGCTGCGAGCCTGGCTTGAGCGTATCGAGGCACTGCCGCGTTTCGTGCCCATGGTGAGGACCCCGGTGGGGCTGGCCGCATGACCCCCGCCACCTTTCACGAAGGCGAACGCGCTGTGCAGTCGCGCGTGAGCCCGGCCGTGCGCGAGCGCATGGAACAAATCGGCCCCCGCGTGATCCGCGACTTCATGCCCGACCAGCACCGCGAGTTCTTCGAGCAGCTACCTTTCGTCGTGGCCGGAACGGTGGATGATGCCGGCCAGCCCTGGGCCTCCATGCTGGCTCAACCGCCGGGTTTTATCCATTCACCCGATCCGCATCGCCTGGTGCTGCGCGCGCAACCCTTGGCTGGCGACCCCTTGCAAGGCACTCTGGCCGACGGCGCGCCCATCGGCCTGCTGGGCATAGAGCCACACACTCGCCGGCGCAACCGCATGAACGGCATCGTGCGCGGCCTCCATGCTTCGGGGTTTGCGGTGGGAGTGAGCCAGAGTTTTGGCAACTGCCCCAAGTACATCCAGGCGCGTGAGCCGAGGTATGTGAACCCGCCACGCATTGTCAAACCCGTGATTCACGAATCGCCGCAGCTGAACGATGCAGCGCGCCGCATGATCGCCCTGGCCGACACGCTCTTTATCGCCACCGCCTACGCTGGCGATGGCGAGCAAGCCGGCCGCGCCAGTGGCGTGGATGTGTCGCACCGCGGCGGCAAGCCCGGCTTTGTGCGGGTGGAGGACGACGGTACGCTCACCATGCCGGATTTTTTCGGCAACTTTTTCTTCAACACGCTGGGCAATATCGTGGTGAACCCGCGTGCCGGTCTGTTGTTTGCCGACTTCGACAATGGCGACCTGCTGTACCTGGCCGCCACGGCGGAAATCATCTGGGACGGCCCCGAGGTGGCGTCTTTCACCGGGGCGCAACGCCTGCTGCGCTTCAAGGTGCAATCCATGCGGCTGGTGGAGAATTCGCTGCCTTTGCGTTGGGGTGAGGCGGAGTTGTCCCCTGCGCTGGAGACGACGGGCGCCTGGGCTTAAGTGGCCGCTCGGCGTCAGCCGATGGCTTCCAGGGCCAGCTCGCGCTCCAGCCAGGCGCGAAATTTCTGCACCGCGGGCCGTTCGCTACTGTGGGCCGAGGTGACGATGCGGTAGGCCAGGCCCGCTACCGTCTCGCCGGGCAGGACCACCGTGAGCTGGGCGCTGCGAAGCTGCGGCAGCACGAGCGGCGTGCGCCCTATGGCGATGCCGGCACCCTGCACGGCGGCGGTCAGCACATGTTCATATTGCGAAAAATACAGGCAGGGCTGCTGCGTCGTCTGCTTCAGCCCCAGGCGCTCGTACCAGTCCGGCCACGACATCCAGGGAAACCGTGTGGCCGGGTCGTAATAGACAAGCAGCGGTGTGGCCAGAATGTCGGCGGCGGAGTTGATGCGCGCCGCGACGCCCGGCGCCGCCACCAGCAGGGCTTGCTCTTGCAGCAGAGGCGGTGGGCCCTCGTCGCCAGGCTGCACGGGATAGAGCCGCACGGCCAGATCCATGCCTTCGCGCTCCAGGTTAACGCGCGCTTCCGAGGCGTCCACACGTACGTCGATGGCGGGCTCCAACTGCTGGAACTTCGCGAGCTTGAGCGCCAGCCACAACGCGGCAAATGACGGCGTGGTGGTGACCGCCACCGATTCCCTGTCCGCCGCCAGCAGGCGATCCACCGCCGAGGCCAGTTGCGCCAGTGATGCGCGCGCGGCCTCAAAAAGCTGGCGGCCGTCTGGCGTGAGGCTCAGGCCTTTGCCGCCGCGCAGGAACAACGCCACGCCCAGCGCGTCTTCCAGGCTTTTGACCTGCTTGCTCACCGCCGACTGCGTGATGCACAACTCTTCGGCCGCGGCGGTAAAGCTCAGGTGGCGCGCAGCCGACTCGAAGCCGCGTATGGCGTCGAGTGACATGGCGCGTAACGCATGGGAAGAGGAAGGACTCAGCATGGCATGAACGATTGGAATACCTCGGATGACAAACCATCCGGCCGCGCGGGCCGGTTTCAAAGAAGAATCAAACCACACTTTTCAAGGAGTCCGCAATGCCTATCCTGCAAACCCCGCTGAGGGTCGGGTCCATCCCGAAACGCCTGCGCCTGCGGCGCGGTCATGCCCTGACCTGCACTGAGGGCACTCTTTGGATCACCAGCGATGCGCTGGCTGGGCTCGGTCCCGAAAGCGACGTCTTCCTGGAGACAGGCCAGTCCTTCATCACGCCGCAAGCCGCGACCTACTTTGTGGGCGCTCCGCGCGGTTGTGGTGGCCTTTCATTGCTGCCGCCCATCAACGTTGCGGCAAGGGCTCTGGAGACTGCATGCTGATAGAAACCGGTCGCCATGGCCAGCATGTGGTGCTCACCCTGAACCGGCCCGAAAAACTCAATGCGCTCAGTTATGAACTGATAGACGAACTCATGGACCGGCTGAACGCCCTGGAGCGCGATGACAGCGTGCGCTGCCTGGTGCTGACGGGCCAAGGCGACAAGGCCTTCAGCGCCGGGGCTGACATCGCGGGCTTTGCGCCCGACATCGCCACCTCCCCCGAGGCGGCCTATCGCCATTTTGTCATGCGCGGCCAGGCCATGACCCGCCGTATTGAAAACTACCCCAAACCCATCATTGCGGCCGTCAACGGCATCGCTTTTGGGGGAGGCTGCGAAACCATGGAGGCCTGCAGCCTGGCGATTGCGGCGGAGCACGCCAGCTTTGCCAAGCCGGAAATCCGCCTCGGCTTTCCGCCGCCTTTTGGCGGCACGCAACGCCTGCCGCGCCACATCGGCCGCAAGCGCGCCAATGAAATGATCCTGACCGGCGAGGCCATCAGCGCGGAAGAGGCCTTGCTGATCGGGCTCGTCAACCACGTGGTGCCGGCCGGTGACTTGCTGCCCGCGTGCCTGCGCATGGCGGACCTGATCGCCGCCAACTCCGCTGTAGCCGTGACCGCCTCACTGCGCGCGGTGACGCGGGGCCTGAATGTTTCCATCGACGAAGGCCTGGCGATCGAGGCCGCACAGTTCATGATCGCGGCGGCGTCGCAGGATGCGCGAGAGGGAACGGCGGCATTTGTGGAGAAGCGGCAGCCTGCATTCCTTCATCGCTGAGATTGCATTCCTCCACAGGCCGTACAGCACAACGCAACACGACACGACATATCAAGAGGTCCCATGATCACCGTTTTCACAACATTCACTTTGCCAAAGCCCATCACCCGCGAGGAAGCTCGCAGCATCTTTCTGAGTACCGCGCCGAAGTACCAGGGCGTGCAAGGCTTGTTTCGCAAGACCTACGTGCTCTCGCTGGATGGAGCCACGGCCGGTGGCGTTTACCTGTGGAATTCGCGGGCAGAGGCCGACGCCCTGTACACGGCATCATGGCGCGCATTTGTCCGGGAGAAGTACGGCACGGAGCCCACCGTCACCTATTTTGAAAGCCCAGTGGTGGTGGATAACGTCACCCGGCAGATCCTTGACGACGGCGACCAAGGGCTGCAAATGCAGCCTGGTTCAGGCCGCTGAAGGGCTGGCACCGATAATGGGGGATGAGCTCCTCTTCTTCTCCTTCCCCCTCCGGTAGCACCGACTTCGCCAGCCTGCCCTTGAACGCCGCCGTGCTAGCCAATCTGCAACAGCTCGGTTACCTCAGCATGACGCCCATCCAGGCGGCCAGCCTGCCGGTGGCGCTGCTCGGCAAAGACCTGATTGCCCAGGCCAAAACCGGCAGCGGCAAGACCGCGGCCTTTGCCATTCCCTTGCTGGCCAACCTCAATGCCCGCCGCTTTGCGGTGCAAGCCATGGTGCTGTGCCCCACGCGTGAACTGGCTGACCAGGTCGCCACTGAAATTCGCCGGCTGGCACGGGCCGAAGAAAACATCAAGGTCGTTGTGCTGTGTGGCGGCGTGCCGCTGCGCAACCAGACCGCCAGCCTCGAAAACGGTGCGCACATTGTGGTGGGCACGCCCGGCCGCATCATGGACCACCTGGCGCGCGGCAACCTGAGCCTGGAAGCGCTGAACACGCTGGTACTCGACGAAGCCGACCGCATGCTGGACATGGGCTTCTTCGAGGACATCACCACCGTCGCCAAACAGTGCCCGAAAGAACGGCAGACCCTGCTGTTCTCGGCGACCTATCCCGAAGGCATTGCCAAACTGAGCCAGCAGTTCATGAAGACGCCGCAAACCATCACGGTGCAGGCACAGCACGAGAAAACCAAGATCCAGCAGCGCTGGTACCAGGTGCCCGACAGCGACCATGACGAAGCCCGCCTGGGCGCCGTCGCGCAAGTGCTGCGGCACTTCCGCCCGGCCAGCACGCTGGCGTTTTGCAACACCAAGTCGCAGTGCCGCGCACTGGTGGCTTATCTGAAAGAGCAGGGCTTCAGCGCGCTGGCGCTGTTCGGCGAGCTGGAGCAGCGCGAGCGCGACCAGGTGCTGGTGCAGTTTTCCAACCGCAGTTGCTCCGTACTGGTGGCGACCGATGTGGCGGCGCGGGGCCTGGACATTGCGCAACTCGCGATGGTGATCAACGTCGATGTGACGCCGGACGCCGAAGTGCACATCCACCGCATCGGCCGCACCGGCCGCGCCGATGAAGAGGGCTGGGCCATCAGCCTGGCCAGCATGGACGAGATGGGCTACGTCGGGAAAATCGAGGTGCTGCAGAAGGCTGAGTCGGATTGGCACAAGTTGACCGAACTGACGCCCGCCAGTAACGAGCCGCTGCTCCCACCCATGGTGACCTTGCAGATCGTCGGCGGCCGTAAAGAGAAAATCCGCGCCGGCGACGTGCTGGGCGCGCTGACGGGCGATGCCGGCTTCACCCGCGAGCAGGTTGGCAAGATCAACGTCAACGAGTTCTCCACCTATGTGGCGGTAGACCGTCGCATCGCCGCCGACGCGCTGCACAAACTCTCGACCGGCCGGGTCAAGGGCAAGAGCGTGAAAGTGCGCCTGCTGGAGGACTGACGCCTCCAGCCGCACCCTCAGCGCGCGGCCACCGCCGCGTGATTCGATGCGAGCACATTGTTCTTCTCCAGCCGGCCGCCGGCCTGGATCGCGTTGATCCACGCGTCGGTAGAACCAGTGGCGGCAAAGCGCGAGTGAAATACCACGCTGAACACGCGATGGATTTCCTCGGCGCTGGCTGTGCCGGCTTCATTGGCATAAGGCAGGGCGCCAGTCGCGTCCTGCAAAAACTCCACATGCAGGCCGCGGTGCGTGGCTTCAAAAATCGTGGAGGCATCGCAGTTGTGCGTCATGTAGCCGATCACGGTGAGCGTGTCGATTCCGTGTTGCTCCAGCCACTCGGCAAAGTCGGTGCCGGTGTAGACGCTGGGCCAGGCTTTCTCGATGTAGTGGTCGCGCGGACGGCTGGCCACGGTGTCGTGCAGCGCCCAGGTGGCGGAGCCTTTGGCAAACACCGGCGCGGCAGCCGATTCGCTGTGCTGCACCACCACCACCGGAATGCCGGCCGCACGGGCGGCGTCCATGGCGCGGCCGATGTTGGGCAGGGTCTGTGCCACGGGCGGGTATTCGATCAGCAGGCCACCGGTGAAATATTCCATCTGTACGTCGATCACGACAAGGGCGCGGCGTGGGGCTTTGGCATCGATGCGGGTCATAAAACAGCTTTCTTGAAGTTAAAGCGTTGCTTGGTGTATGAATTGTTGCGCCGGGCGGGCTTTTTCGATAGTGGCCCGAATGACAATAGCCGATAGAATCGGGCCATGTCACCGCGCACCCTTCTTTCGGCCCGGAAAGCCTCACTGCCCGCAACGGCGGTCCACACAGTCGCTGTGGTCGCCTTTGACGGCATCAGTCCCTTTCACCTGTCAGTGCCTTGCATGGTGTTCGGCAATGATTTCTCCGCTGCCGACCAGCCGCGCGTCAAGCTCGTGGTCTGCGCCGAAAAGCCCGGCATGCTGCGCACCACTTCGGGATTCGATATCAGCGTGCAAAAAGGCCTGGGCGCGCTCGCGAAAGCGCAGACCATCGTGGTGCCCTCCTGGCATGACCCGATGGAGCGACCGCCCGAGGCCTTGCTCAAGGCCTTGCAGGCCGCGCACCGCCGTGGCGCGCGCATCGTGGGCCTGTGTCTGGGCGCGTTTGTGCTGGCCGAGGCGGGGTTGCTGGACGGCCGGCCGGCGACCACGCACTGGGCTCTGGCTACTGCCTTTGCCGAGCGTTACCCGCAGGTGCGTCTGCAGCCCGACGTGCTGTATGTGGACGACGGCGACGTGCTGACCTCCGCCGGCACGGCGGCCGGCATTGATTGCTGTCTGCATGTGCTGCGCCTGGACTACGGCGCCGAAGTGGCCAATCGCGTGGCACGCCGCATGGTGGTCGCGCCGCAGCGCCAGGGCGGGCAGGCGCAGTATGTCGAGCAGCCTCTGCCGGCCACAGGCGCCGACCACCGGCTATCGGCCATCCTCGCGTGGGTGCAAAAAAATCTGGGCCAGCCGCACAGCCTGGACGACCTGGCAACGCGGGCGCTGATGAGCCGGCGCACATTCACGCGGCATTTCCGGCAGGTCACGGGCACCACGGTGGGCCAGTGGCTCACCAGCCAGCGGCTGGGGCTGGCGCAGCGCCAGCTTGAATCGACGGATCGTTCCATGGAGCAGATCGCGGTGGATGCGGGCTTCGGCTCGGCGGTGTCCCTGCGCCAGCACTTCGCGGCAACGCTGGGGACGTCACCTTCCGCCTACCGGCGTGAGTTTCGCGGCGTCTAGAAAATTTATAAGAAATAGGCCTCTAGCCCTTTGTCTGCATAGGCTATCAGCTATAAAAAAGATAGCATAAGCAGGAAAAAGGCAGAACCGTTGCTGCTGTAGGTGCAGGCGACGCCGGCCTGTCGGCCCCGGTAGGCAGGCATGCCCGGGAAATTTCGCCAGCGATGGAAGCAGGGCTTTTTTGCGCGCCTAATGGGCACTGATGGCGAACGATTTCCCGTCGCCGCAGATACTCGGCTCTTTTGAGCCAATCCCCCAAGGCATGAGGCATCGTATGGTCAGGCTAGAGTTTTCCACCGTGCTGGGCTATGAAGTGATGGCGCCGGGCGCCGACTTCATCTTCAACATCCAGGCCGCCTACACACCGCGGCAGATCGTGGTGCAGGAGTCTCTGGGCTTGAGCCAGCCTGTTCTCACCAGCGGCTACACCGACCCGGCTACGCAAAGCCGGTTGCTGCGCGTGCACGCCCAACCCGGCACCTTCACGCTGAGCTATACCGCCGTGGTGGAGCTCATTCACTACGAGGCACAACCGGCTTCGCTGCCCGAGCTCAACCCGCTCGCCTTGCCTGGCGAGGTGCTGCCTTATCTGTATCCCAGCCGTTATTGCCAGTCGGACCGGCTTCTCACGCTCGCCAACAGCCAGTTCGGCCATTTGCCGCTGGGTTACAGCCGCGCGCAGGCGATTTGCGAGTGGGTGCAGCAGCATGTGAGCTTTCAGGGAAACACCAGCAACAGCACCACGTCGGCCATCGACACCCTGATCGAGCGGGTCGGCGTGTGCCGCGATTTCGCGCACCTGATGATCGCGCTGTGCCGCGCCGCCAGCCTGCCGGCGCGCATGGCCAGCGGCATGGACTACGGCGCCGATCCGGTGCTGGGCCCGCCCGATTTCCATGCCTACGTCGAGGTCTACCTGGGCGACCGCTGGTTCATGTTCGACCCCTCGGGCACGGCGATACCCATGGGTTTTGTGCGCTTCGCCACGGGGCGCGACGCGGCCGACATTGCGTTCGCCACCATCTTCGGCAGCGTGAGCGCTGCGCAGCCGCAGATCCACATCGAAGCGGTGCCCAACAGCCAGGGGCAGCTGGTCGTGCCGCAGCACGTGAACTACGCTTTGTCGACCGACGGGCCCTGATCGTTTGACCAGCCAATAAAAAAGCGCGCAGGCTGCGCGCTTCTTTTATGGCGGGTAGGCCGCTCAGGCTTGTGGCGATGCCGCCTTGGCGGCGTTGCGGCGGCGCTCCAGGAAGGCCTGCAACTCGCCGATCACGCCCTTGCGGAAGGCCAGCACGCACAGCACAAAGATCGCGCCGATGATGACGGTGACCCAGGAGCCGACCTTGTCGGCCAGCAGGTTCTGCAGTGCAATCACGATGCCCGAGCCCATGACCGGGCCGAAGAAGGTGCCGACGCCGCCCAGCAGCGTCATCAGGATGACCTCGCCGGACATGGACCAGTGCACGTCCGACAGCGTGGCAAAACCCATGACCAGGGTCTTCATCGAACCGGCCAGACCGGCTAGCGCGGCCGACAGCACAAAGGCCAGCAGCTTGTAGCGGTCGACGTTGTAGCCCAGCGAGATGGCGCGGGGCTCGTTCTCGCGGATCATCTTGAGCACCTGGCCGAAGGGCGAATGTACGATGCGCGAGATGAACAGGAAGCAGCCCACAAAAATCGCCACCACCACGTAATACAGCGAGATGTCGGATTCGAGCGGGAGCAGGCCGAACAGCTTGCCGCGCGGCACGCCTTGCAGGCCATCTTCGCCGCCGGTAAAGCTCGCCTGCAGGCAGACGAAGTAGACCATTTGCGCAATCGCCAGCGTGATCATGGCGAAATAAATGCCCTGGCGGCGTATGGCCACCAGCCCGACCAACAGGCCGATCAGCCCGGCCGCCACCGCGCCGGCCAGCAGCGCCAGTTCGGGCGTCCAGTTTTGCGACTTGATGAACCAGCCGGTGACATAAGCCGCCGAGCCGAAGAAGGCCGCGTGGCCGAAAGACAGCAGGCCGGTAAAACCCAGCAACAGGTTGAATGCGCAGGCGAAGAGGGCGAAGCACAGCAGCTTCATCACAAACACCGGGTAGAGGCCCAGGAAGGGGGCTGCCAACGCGAATGCCAGCAGGACGAGGTAGGTGATGCGCAGCATGTTGGCGGCTTTGGTGGAGAGGGTGCTCATGCTCAAGCCTCCTTTCCGAAGAGGCCGGCGGGCCGGAACATGAGAACGATCACCATGATGACGAACACCACGATGTTGGAGGCTTCAGGGTAAAACACGCGGGTCAGGCCTTCCACGATGCCCAGGCCCAGGCCGGTGATGACCGAGCCGAGGATAGAACCCATGCCGCCGATTACGACGACGGCAAAGACCACGATGATCAGGTTGGAACCCATCAGCGGGTTGACCTGGATGATGGGCGCGGCCAGCACGCCGGCGAGCGCGGCCAGCGCAGCACCGGCGCCATAGGTGAGCATCACCATCATGGGCACGTTGATGCCAAAGGCCTGCACCAGCGGTGCGTTTTCGGTGCCGGCGCGCAGGTAGGCGCCCAGCCGCGTGCGCTCAATCAGGAACCAGGTGCCCAGGCAGACCACCAGCGACACCACCACCACCCAGGCGCGGTAGATGGGCAGGCGCATGAAGCCGAGGTCCATGGATCCGGCCAGCAGGTCGGGCACGTTGTAGTTCTGGCCCGAGACGCCGTAAATTTCACGGAAGACGCCCTCGAGCACCAGCGCCAGGCCGAAGGTCAGCAGCAGGCCGTAGAGCGGGTCCAGTTTGTACAGATGCTTGAGAAAAAGCCGTTCGATGATCACGCCAAGAATGCCGACCGCCAGCGGCGCCAGCACCAGCGCGAACCAGTAGTTCATGCCGAACTGGTCCAGCATGATCCAGGCGGCGAAGGCGCCCAGCATGTAGAGCGCGCCGTGCGCGAAGTTGACGATGCCCAGCAGGCCGAAAATCACCGCCAGCCCCAAACTGAGCATGGCGTAGAAGGCGCCATTGACCAGGCCCAGCATCAGCTGGCCCATAAACGCTTGCAGGGGAATACCGAAAATTTCCATGGGAACCTGTCAGGACACCGATACCGTTGGTTGTGGCAGGAGCGCAAGGGTTTTAAAGAAGCAGCCGGTCATTCCTTCGAATGACCGGCTGGATCGAACCCTCGTTCTTCTCCGTCTTTTTTGTCGTCAGTTCAACGCTTGCGCAGTTGCAGTTACCGAATTACTTCTTGAGGGCCGAGCACTTGGATTCGGCCACCGTGGTGAATGCCTGCTCGCCCGGCACCTTGGTGATGGTCTTGTAGTAGTCCCATGGCGTGCTGGAATCCTTGGCGCTCTTGACTTCATACAGGTACATGTCGTGGATCATGCGGCCGTCGGCGCGGATCTGGCCCTTGTTGTAGAAGTCGTCGATCTTCATGCCTTTGAGCGTGCTCATGACCTTGTCGGAATCGGTCGTGCCGGCGGTTTGCACGGCCTTCAGGTAGCTCATGGTGGCCGAGTAGTCGGCGGCGTGCAGGCTGGAAGGCATGCGCTTGTATTTGTCAAAGAAGCGCTTGGCGAACTTGCGCGAGGCGTCGTCCTGGTTCCAGTACCAGCTGTCGGCCAGTTGCAGGCCTTCGGTGTTGGCCAGTCCCAGGGAGTGCACGTCGTTGATGAACACCAGCAGGCCGGCAACCTTCATGGTCTTGCCGATGCCGAATTCCTTGGCGGCCTTCATGGCGTTGGTGAAGTCGCCACCGGCATTGGCCAGCGCCAGGATTTGCGCCTTGGAAGACTGTGCCTGCAGCAGGAAGGACGAAAAGTCGGACGCGTTCAGCGGGTGCCGCACGGTACCGGCGACGGTGCCGCCATTGGCCTTGACCACGGTGGAGGCATCACCTTCGAGCGAGTAGCCGAACGCATAGTCGGCGGTCAGGAAGTACCAGCTCTTGTTGCCGGCCTTGACCAGTGCGGAGCCGGCGACCTTGGCCAGCGAGACCGTGTCGTAGGCGTAGTGGACGGTGTAGGGCGAGCAGTCTTCATTGGTCAGGCGGGCCGAGCCGGCTCCGATGACGAGGAAGGGCTTCTTCTTTTCGGTGGTGACTTTGGACATGGCCAGTGCCGTGCCGGAGTTGGTGCCGCCGATGAGCATCTGCAGGCCGTCCTTGTCGATCCACTCACGGGCTTTGGACGACGCGACGTCGGCCTTGTTCTGGTGGTCGGCGCTCAGCACTTCGACCGGGCGGTTCAGGACCTTGCCGCCGAAATCCTGCACGGCCCACTTGAGCATTTCCGCGCCGGCCGGGCCGTCGATGTCGGCGTAAAGGCTGGACATGTCGGTGATGATGCCGATCTTGATCGGGCCGGTGTTCTGTGCGAAGGCGGCGCCGGTGAAGCCAAGGGCGAGTGCGGCAACAAGTGCTTTGAGTTTCATGATGTCTCCTGTTATGGAAGGGGTGAACTGGGGTTGGGGAAATCGAGGGGACTGGAAGGGATTCGGGATGCCCGGCGTCAGACGCCGAGGTATTCCTGCAGCATGCCCATGTTGCCGGCCAGCTCGCTTTGCGCAAACTGCTTGACGATGCGGCCATGCTCCATCACATAAAAGCGATCGGCCAGCGGCGCAGCGAAACGGAAGTTCTGCTCCACCAGCACGATGGTGTAACCCTTGGCCTTAAGCGTGAGGATCATCTCGGCGAGCTTTTGCACGATGACGGGCGCCAGGCCTTCGGAGATTTCGTCCAGCAGCAAGAGCCGCGCGCCGGTGCGCAAGATGCGCGCGACGGCCAGCATCTGCTGCTCACCGCCCGACAGGCGTGTACCGGGGCTGCTGGCGCGTTCCTTCAGATTGGGGAACATCGCGTAGATCTCGTCCAGACTCATGCCGCCGGGGGCTATGACGGGCGGCAGCATCAGGTTTTCTTCCGCTGTGAGGCTGGCGAAAATGCCGCGCTCTTCGGGGCAGTAGCCCACGCCCAGCCGCGCCACTTTGTGCGGGGCCAGTTTGATGGCTTCTTCGCCGTTGATCTTGATGGAGCCCTTGCGCGCGCCCGTCATGCCGACGATGGCGCGCATGGTGGTGGTGCGGCCCGCGCCGTTGCGGCCCAGCAGGGTCACGACCTCGCCTTCGTTGACGGAGAGGTTCACGCCGTGCAGGATGTGCGACTCGCCATACCAGGCGTGCAGGTCTTCTATCTTGAGGAGTTCGCGGCTCATCTAGTGCGCTCCTTGAAGTTCTGTATTCGCCGTGCCCATGTAAGCTTCAATGACGAGCGGGTTTTTCGACACCTCGCCATAGGGGCCGTCGGCAATGATGGCGCCGCGCTGCAGCACCGTGATGCGGTCGGCAATCGACGACACCACATTCATGTTGTGCTCGACCATCAGGATGGTGCGGCCGGCCGAGACCTTCTTGATCAGCTGTGTCACGCGGTCCACGTCTTCGTGGCCCATGCCCTGGGTGGGTTCGTCCAGCAGCATCAACTCGGGCTCCAGTGCCAAGGTGGTGGCGAGTTCCAGGGCGCGTTTGCGGCCGTAAGGCAGGTTCACGGTCAGCTCGTCGGCAAAGCCGCTCAGATCGACTTCAGCCAGCAGCTCCCGGGCACGGGCATGCAGATGAAACAGGCTGTCTTCTGGTTTCCAGAAATGGAACGAAGTGCCCAGGTTGCGCTGCAGTGCCGCACGCACGTTTTCCAGCACTGTCATGTGCGGGAAAACGGCAGAGATCTGGAACGAGCGAACAATGCCGCGGCGCGCAGTTTGCGCGGGCCGCTCGGCGGTGATGTCGTTGCCGTTGTAGACAATGCTGCCGCGCGTGGGCGTGAGGAATTTGGTCAACAGGTTGAAGAAGGTGGTCTTGCCCGCGCCGTTGGGGCCGATGAGTGCATGGATATGCCCGCGCTGGACCTTGAGGTCCACGTTGTTGACGGCCACGAAACCCTTGAATTCCTTGGTCAGCCCTCGTGTTTCGAGAATGAACTCCACTGACAAATTAGTCTCCGGCGGGTAGGGGTTGACATCACGGGAGCGTTCAGGCGGCCCGGCGGCGTATGCAGCAGCAGGCATAGGGCCCGTGAACACAAGGTGGTCATCCTAGCTATCCGCTTACGGGGGCGATACCGGGCAGACCCTTAGGTAGTTTTGCGTCATGGGCAACCCCTAGCGGGCGCTCGCAAAAGCCCGCCTGGCGTTGTTGCGCCGCCTTGCCGTGCTGGTGCACTGTCTGCGGCGGTGCGCCTAGCCAGTCGGGCTTTTGCGAACGCCCGCGGCGCTTGTTGGGCGCGGTTGCGCATTGCTCGCTCTTATTTACGCTTATTGCTCACGGTTGCGGTTCGGCTCGCCTTCGCCCCGAGGGCCACGGCCCGTGGCATTGGCCTGGCGGCCAGGCTGGCGCTCTTGCACGTCAGTGCGTGGCTGGTCGCGCTGTATTTGCGGCTGGCGCTGCGATTCTTGCTGGGCGCGTTGTTGTTGTTGTTGCTGCCTTTGCGCTGCCTGCTGCTGGCGAGCGTTTTCCCGTTCGGTCTGTGCCTGCTCGCGCAGGGCGCGCTGGCCGATGGATTCTTCACCCTGCTGCCGGCGCAACTGCTCTTGCTGGCGGGCCAGGTCTCTTTGCTGGTGTTGCTGCTCACGCTGGGCTTGCTGCTGGGTGCGCTGGGCCTGTTCCGCGGCGCTGCGGTTGGCGGCGGCGCGGGCTTCGGCGGCTGCGGCACGATTCTGTGCGTCCGTCTGGGCCTGCTCACGCAAGGCGCGCTGGCCGATGGATTCTTCACCCTGCTGCCGGCGCAACTGCTCTTGCTGGCGGGCCAGGTCTTTTTGCTGGTGCTGCTGCTCACGCTGGGCTTGCTGCTGGGTGCGCTGGGCCTGTTCTGCCGCGCTGCGGTTGGCGGCGGCACGGGTCTCGGCAGCCGCGGCACGGTTCTGTGCGTCAGTCTGGGCTTGCTCACGCAAGGCGCGCTGGCCTATGGCTTCTTCCTGGCGCGGGGCGCCTCTCTGGCCATCGCGGCGTTCATCACGCCGGTCGTCGCGGCTGCTGACCACGGGGCGCGCCACCGCGGCGGGCGGCGGCAATGCGACTGCCGACGGCCGCGGCCGTTCGCGCCTGTCGCCCTGCATATCTTCCCGAGAAGGGCGCTGCGGTATGGCACTGCGGTCTGCGACCACTTGTGCACGGCCCAGATCCGCCTGGCTCAGCGCATGCTGCTGGCCGCGCACCGGCCGGCCCCGCGTGAAGTCGTCGCGGCTGACGGCCGTTACCGCGCCGGGCTGTCGCTGGTAGCGGTAGACATTCGTGACGTTGACGGTGTTGTTGACCACGATGTTGTGGTTGACCTGGGTGATGTAGCGCGGGCTCACGCGGTAAGCCGGCCTGTAGGCTTCGCCGGGCGCCAGCGGAAACCAGCCCACGCCGGGCCGCGCGGCGCCGCCGATGGAAATAGTCCAGTTCACGCCGCCGCTGCTGCCGCCCACAAAGGCGACCAGCGCGGGCGCATACACCGGGCGTGGCGCCAGCCGCCCCGGTACCCAGGCCCAGCGCGGCCCGATCTGCGCCCAGCGGCCATAGTGAAATGGCGCGAACCCCCAAGGCGCGTCGTCCACCCAGGTCCAGCCCCAGGGCGATACCCAGGCCCAGTGGCCGTCGCGGTACGGCGCCCACTGCGCCGGTACCTCACGCGGCATCCAGACGGCGCCATAGGCCGGGTCCTGGCTCCAGCTGCCGTAGGTGTCCAGTTGCTGGTAGCCCACGGTTTCGCGCGGCACGTAACGGGCCGACACCGACTGGTCTTCCAGGCGGTCGCGGTTGGCGGCCCAGACATCAAAGCTGTCCTGTTGCGCGGCGCCTGGCCCAGCCGGAACCAGCTGCGTGCCGGTGAAGTTGGCTTGCTGCTGGCTCCCCAGGGTGACTGACCTCGCGCCGTCGCCGTAAATGACACCGCTGCCCGACTGGGCGACCACGCGGGTGGTGTTGTTGGCGGGGTCCACGTCCAGCCGGTAGTCGCCCGGCTGGGACACCACAAAGGCCAGGTTGGGCGTATCGACTTCCAGGCGCTGGCCTTCAAACAGGGTGCGCACGCGCAGCTTGAGCGTGCCCTGAGCCAGGCGCAACTGGGTGGCGTTGTCGTCCAGCGCCAGAAAGTCCAGGCTGGTTTGCGCGTTCATCCGCACGGCGGTAGAGCCCACATACAGCTCGGAGCGCGATTGGGGGCCTGTCCACAGCTTGTCGCCGCTGGTCAGAGGCCGGTTCAGCACGGCGGGGCTCCAGTCTGCGGCGTCAGTGGGCTCGCCGTTGCCCGCGGGTGCAAAACTCACGGCGCCCTCCGCCAGGTTCAGCCGTGCGACGCGGCCGGGTGGGTCTGCTTCCGTGCCGGGCTGAGCGGATCCTTGCGCCCAGACCACGGGCTGCAGCAGCGCCAGCAGAAATGCGGTGGCCAATAACGTGAGGTACCAATAGAGGTGGGTAAGCCTGAATGGCTTCTGTGGAAGTTGGGGAGTGTGGGATGAGCCCGTGCCGGATGCTGTCATGGTGAACGCTCTCTTCCTGTCATGTTCGCTGTGTGTCTGTCGCTGTGTGCGGTCAATGCCACCTTAACTTTCTCAACGCACCTGTAGATGGATGGATTGCTAACAACGGGTAAAGATTGCACATGCCTGGGGCGTGATGAAACAGGATGTAATGCGTTCCCGCCTTATTGTATGGAGTGATGCGATTTTCTTAAGAGAAAAGTGCCTGTAGTCCGCATGAATCATTGGCTATTAGCTATCAAAACAGTAGCGTTATGCCGGCCGGGCGAATACGCGCCGCACAATATGAGACGATTGCGCCCATGCAAAATTCATGGCCTCAAGGTGGTGTTCAGCAGCCCACGCGCAACGAACGCGGCTGGCTGGAGCCTTCCGACGACTACCTGCGGTTTTTTCTGGCGCGGCCCGAATTGGCGCTGGTGCCTGAATCATGTGAGGCCGAGCGCGCCCTGCATGCAAGCCTGGCGGCGTCTCCGTCAAGGCCGGTGGCGCCCGGCGAACTGCAGGCGCTCAAGGACGCGGATGCACGCGATAACTACGCGCTGTTCCTGCGGTTTCGTGACGGCTTGCTGGACGCTGGCACGCTGGAGGCCTATTACCTGGGGCTCTTCCCCCGCGACGGCACGGGCAATGTCAACATCCCGCCGCTCTTCATCGACCTGATTGCGCAAGCCATCATCCACAACATGCTGGACGGCTCCACGGATGCCTACGAAATGCGCGCGGCCGAAATGTTGTTTCGCCCGCAGCGCATCAGCACGCAAGACGGCCAGGTGCTCAGCGGCGACCTGGCGGTGATCGACATGTTTCATGAAACCGGCGGCGTGGGCGACTTCGGGCGGTTTCTGGCCGAGGCCGGCGCACCCATGGCGGTGACCCAGTTGCAGGTGCTGAACGACGGCAACGCCATCGACTACTGGCAGCAGGCCGGCCGCCACCGCTTTTTGCTGGACCTGACGCACGAAGTCAGCAACGACCTGAGCCATGGCCTGGTCCTGACCATGGTGCGCGCCCGTTCTGGCCTCAAGGCGTTGGCCGGTGTGCTGCAAAAATGGGTGCGGCACTTCCTGGGTGTCACGGTCACCATTCGGCCGGTGCAGAAAGTGGATGACGAGGCCTGGCGCTGGCATGTGGGGCTGGACGTGGAGGCGTCGGCGCTGCTCAACGATTTGTACGAAGGCCGCGAGGTGGAGCCTGCTCGCCTGCAGCGCCTGGTAAGTCTGTTCCGCCTTGATTTTGCCAACCCGCGGGAGATGCGCGCCGATGTGGCCGGCAAACCCGTTTACCTGGGGCTGATGATGAACGCCGAGGGTGTCGTCCGCTTGAAGCCGCAAAATCTGCTGGTCAATTTGCCGCTGCCATCGGCGGCTTCGTAAAGGTCATGAGCGGCCGGGCTTCAGTCGCTGCCCTCCACTTCCACCACCAGCACACGGGCCTCACCCACCGGCGAGGCGATGTGCTCCGTGCCGGCGCTGGCGAAAAAGATGTCGCCGGTTTCCAGCATCACCGAGCATTGGCCGCAGTTGTCGCGGTAGCGCATCTCGACGCGGCCATCGAGCACGGCAAATACTTCTTCGCCCTCATTGATGTGCCACTTGTAGGGTTTGTCGGTCCAGTGCAGCCGGGTGGTGATGCCCTGCATATTGGCCACCGTCATCGCGCCCCAGGCGCGTTCGGCGGTGAAATCCTTGCTGCGAATGATCTTCATGTCGGTCTCCATCAGGTGAGCGCGTAGCGCAGTGAAAGCCTCGCCATGCTACGTCGCGGGGCCGCTGGAACCATGAATTCTTCGGCCTCCATTGATTCCATACGCGCATCAGTGAAATGCCTCGTCGTGGCGTAAACCGGCGTTGGCCAGCGCTAAGATGCCTTTCATGAAAACCGTATTGCTGCCCTGCGGCGAAGCCGTCCCCGCCCTGGGTATGGGCACCTGGAACATGGGCGATGCGCCAGCGCGGCGTGCCGATGAATTGGCCACCTTGCGGCTGGGCCTGGACCTGGGATGCACGCTTGTCGATACCGCGGAAATGTATGGCGAAGGCTTGTCTGAAGAGCTGGTGGGTGAAGCCTTGCAGGGTCGGCGCAATGAGGCCTTTGTCGTGACCAAGGTGTATCCGCACAATGCCTCGAAAGCGGGAACGGTGGCCGCGTGTGAGCGCAGCCTGCGCCGGCTGCGCACCGACCGCATCGACCTTTACCTGTTGCACTGGCGGGGCTCGGTGCCGCTGGCCGAAACCATGCTGGCGCTCATGGCGCTGCAAAAGGCCGGGAAAATCCGGCATTACGGTGTTAGCAATCTCGACCTCGCCGATATGCAGGCGTTGTGGAAAGTGCCGGGCGGGCAGGGCGTGCAAACCAACCAGTTGCTTTACAACCTGACCCGCCGCGGCATCGAGTGGGACTTGTTGCCCTGGCTGCGCGAGCGCAGCGTGCCGGTCATGGCGTATTCACCGATCGAGCAGGCACGCCTGCTGCACCACAACGGTCTTGCGCACTTTGCCAGGCGTCACGATATACCGCCCGCACAGGCGGCGCTGGCCTGGTTGCTGGCGCAGGACGGCGTCATCGCCATTCCCAAAACCAGCCGTCCGGACCGGCTGCGGGAGAACGTTGCGGCGGCGCAAGTTCAGCTCAGCGGCGAGCAATTGGCCGAGCTGGACGCGCTGTTCAAGCCACCCTCCGGTGCTACCTCGCTGGAGATGATTTAGCGGGTTGCCCATCGCCGAACGAGAGGCCAGCCCCCGTGGATCGCTGCCTGAGCGGCTGTTACCCCTATGTTGTATAGACAGGCCGGCGAATAAAATCAAGGGTCAAACCGGCTACAGGCGGGCGCGTCTTTTTCATTCGCCTTATGCTTGCAAGCCCCATAAGGAGACCTCCCCCATGCTTCGCAAGTTCCTGTCTTTTGTCGCTCTCGCGCTCATGCTCTGCGCCGCGCAGGCCCAGACTTACCCGGCCAAGCCGATCCGCCTGATCGTTCCCTTCCCGCCCGGCGGCGGCACCGACATCCTGTCGCGCCTGGTGGCCACCAAACTGACGGAGTCCGCCAAGTGGACCGTGGTGCCCGACAACCGCGGCGGCGCCGGCGGCACCATCGGCATTGCCGAGGCCGTGCGCGCGGCGCCCACAGGCTACGACATGGTGATGGGCCAGAAAGACAACCTGGTCGTTGCGCCCTGGCTGTATAAAAACCTCAGCTACGACCCGACGAAAGACCTGGTGGCTGTGGCCCATGTGGCCTATACCCCGGTCGTGATCGTCACCGGCGTGCAGTCGCGCTTCAAGACACTGGCTGACGTCGTTGCGGCAGCCAAGGCAACGCCCGACGCCATCACCTATGGATCGCCGGGCAACGGCACCACCATCCACCTGGCCGGTGAAATCTTCAACACCGCCGCCAATATCAAGCTGCGCCACGTGCCTTACAAGGGCTCCAACCCCGCCATGATGGATGTGCTGGCCGGCAATGTGGACCTGATGGTGTCGTCATTGCCTTCGGCCATCGCCCAGATCAAGTCGGGCAAGCTGCGTCCGCTGGCGGTCACGTCGGCCCGTCGCAGCACCTCGCTGCCTGACGTTCCCACGGTGGCAGAGCTGGGTTACAAGGACTTTGATGTCAGCACCTGGTACGGCCTTTTCATGCCGGCGGCAACGCCCAAAGAGATCGTGGCCACGGTCAATGCGGAGGTCAACAAGCTGCTGGCCACCAGCGACATGAAGGCCGCGATCCATGCGCAGGGCGCTGAAGTGCAGAACATGACGCCCGAGCAGTTTTCCACCCTGCTGAAAACCGACTACCAAAAGTGGAAGGGCATCGTGCAGGCTTCCGGCGCGACCATCGAGTAACGCCAGTTCAGCACCTTTCCCGAGTCAAAACGGCGCCCTGATGGGCGCCGTTTTGCTTTGCGGCCGACCTTGGCGCGGTCACAAGAGGCGATTCGGGCGAACCCTGGATAGCGGGTGATGGGTGCCTGCCATGATAAAGTCATCTATAGGACTAGATCAATTATGACTTCACCTTCCCTCACCGTTGTGCCCGCCGAGCCGGGTCTCAGTCGTTATGCGGCGCTGGCAGCCGCCTTGCGCGCGCGGGTGATCGCGGGCGAGTGGCCGCCGGGCTCGGCCCTGCCGGCCGAACAGACGCTGGCCGCGGAGCACGGCGTGGCGCTGGGCACTCTGCGCCGGGCTTTGGAGTTATTGGCCGACCAGGGCTTGATAGAGCGCATCCATGGCCGCGGCACTTTTGTGCGCGCAGGCATGACCGGCGGCACCATGATGCGTTTCTTCCGCTTCGGCGAAGGTACGGGCGAAGTGCCCGCATCGCACATCGTGTCGCGCCAGGTGCTGGTGGCGCCTGCCGAGGTGGCGCGGCGCCTGGGCCTGGCCCGTGGCGACACGGCGCTGCGCCTGCAACGCGTGCGCTCGCTGTCAGGGCAGCCCTGTGTGTATGAGGAAATCTGGCTGCCGCTGGCGTTGTTTGGCGAATTGGCCGAAGGCGACACTGCCGCCTGGGACGACCTGCTCTACCCCATGTTCGCCGAGCGCTGCAAGGTGCATGTGCACCGTGCGGTCGATGAAATCGCCTTTGGTGCGCTGACGGCCGCGCAAGCGAAATTCCTGGCGCTGTCTGCCGGCCACCCCTGTGCGCTGGTGACACGCAGTGCCTACGACCTGGCTGGCCATTGCGTGGAAGTGCGCTACACGCGCGGCGACGCGCATGCCTTTCACTACACCGTCACGATCACCTGAATCAACCGACCCAACACTCAGCCGAGTCGCCAGCCGAATCGCCAGGCAAATCACCAAAAGCAAATCACTGAAACCGGAGGAACCATGAAACTGAACCACAACAAAAACATCCTATCTGCGGATAAATCGCCCGCGAGCCGCTCACGCCGCCTGGTATTGCAGGCTGCGGGCGCTGCTGTCGCCGCACCCTGGACTTTCGCCCACGCCGCAGGCCAGATCGCCGGCGGCAAGCCGATCACGCTGGTGGTGTCTTATGCGGCCGGGGGCGGCGCCGACCTGATGGCGCGCCTGATCGCGCCGCGCATGGCCGAGTTCCTGGGCCAGACCGTGTTGGTGGACAACAAGCCCGGTGCGGGCGGCCAAATTGCTGCCCAGCTGGTGGCCCGTGCCGTGCCCGACGGCACGCAATTGCTGGTGGATGCCTCTTCGTTTGCGGTGAACCCGTCGCTCTACTCCAAGCTGCCTTACGACACCGACACGGCCTTCGCGCCGCTGGGCGTGCTGGCGCAATTTCCCAATGTGCTGGTGTGCACGCCCGGCTTTGAAGCCAAAAGCGTGAAAGACCTGATCCGTATGGCCAAGGCCAGGCCCGGGCAAATCGCTTACGCCTCGTCGGGCAACGGCTCGGCTCAGCATCTGGCCGGCGCGCTGTTTGAAGACCTCGCCGGCGTCAAGCTGGTGCACGTGCCCTACCGCGGCGGCGGCCCCGCCATGAACGATGTGATGGCCGGCCAGGTGCCGCTGTTTTTTGCCAATGTGGCTTCGTCGCTGGGGCAAATCCAGTCGGGCCGCCTGCGCCCATTGGCAGTGACCAGCCGGCGCCGCACGCGTTCGCTGCCCGACATGCCGACGATGGAAGAGGCCGGCGTGCCGGCTTATGAGGTGCTGGAATGGAACCCGGTGCTGGCGCCCGCGGGCATCGACCCCAAAACCAAGGCCGCGTTGATCGCCGCCCTTCGCAAGACCATGGCCGACCCCGAGGTGCTGGGCCGCATCCGCAGCCTGAGCGACGAGGTCTTTCCCGACGGCCCCGAAGGGTTGACGCAGGCTTTCCTTAAAGCGCAGCAGCTCAAATGGGGCCGCATCGTGAAGGACCGCAAGATCACCGCAGGATGACAAGCCTGGAAACCGTGCAGGACACCGCGGCGGAACGGGCGACGCCCCGCTGGGACTGCCACCTCCATGTGTTCGATGCCGGGGCGGCGGTGGCGGCCGGCCATTACCGGCCTGCGCACCGGCCGCTGGCCGACATCGAACAGCTGGCCCAGGCCAGCGGTTTCAGCCGCCTGGTGCTGGTGCAGCCCAGCGTGTACGGCACCGACAACACCGTGCTGCTCGAGGCGCTGCGCGCCGGCCAGGGCCGGCACCGCGGCGTGGTGGTGTTGCCGCCCTCGGTTGACGACGCGGCGTTGACCGCCATGCATGCGCTGGGCGTGCGGGGTGTTCGCTTTAACCTGGTGTCGCCCGTCGGGGACAGCCTGAAGGCGGGGGAAGGGCAGAGCGTGCAAGACAGCTTTCAGGCCCTGTCGCCACGGCTGCAGGCGCTGGGCTGGCATGTGCAGTGGTATGCCTCACCCGATGATTTGCCCGCCATCGCGGCGCTGCATGCGGCCAGCCCGGTGCCGGCGGTGCTTGACCATCTGGCGGGAATGCATGCGGATGTGCCTGCCAACCACCCCGTCTGGCAGGCGCTGGAGCAACTCGCCGCGCGAGGCGCCTGGGTGAAGCTGTCCGGCTGGTACCGCCTGGGGGCTGCAGCTCCGTATGAGGCGCTGGACGATTCCATCCGCAAGGTAGCCCGGCTGTTTGGCCGCCGCATGGTCTGGGGCTCTGACTGGCCGCATACCGCCTTTGCACCGGATGCATTGCCGGCTTACGCCAGTACTTGGGAGCCGGTGGCGCGCGCGCTGACCGCGAACCAGAATACCCTGGCCTGGGAGCAGGCGCCCGCCGCCTTGTACGCCTGATTTGCCGCTGCCGGCCCGTCAGTCGCGGAGTGGCTTAAAATCACGGGCTACGCCATTTTTAACCGGAGTCTTCCATGCCCAAGAAAATCAGAGTCGAAGCCGACATCTGCGCCCCCAAACCCGTTCCGCCCAAGGGCTACACCACCACCACCGGCCGCGGCCAGAAGATCAGCCTGGAGCGCGGATCGCACACCCGCAGCAAAAAGAACCCAGGCAAGCGCCCCCATCAGGGTTGAGCCGGTATTGCTGATGCAGCCCCACTGGCTGGATCCATAAAAAAAGCGCCCCGGAGGCGCTTTTTTTTTGCCAAAACGGGCTGTGGCCCAATATTGGCATGCACTAATAGCTATCAAAATTGTAGCAATCTTGTTGCCCGCCGCCGAGTGACCCGGCGCCCCCAGCGCTCAGGCGCCCTTGCGTGCGGGTGCCGTGTCCCAGCTCTGCGGCGCTGCGTCCTTGCCCGCCACGGAATAGAGCGCACCGGGCGCGTTGCGCGTTTTCTGGAAGTCTTCCAGCGACTGCCCCCGCATGGCGGCATAAATGTGCAGGTTGGACACGCCGGTCACCGCGCCCAGCTTTTCCAGCATGAAGAAAATCACCCCGTAGTGGATCAGCGCGCGCCAGTCGCGGCGCCGCAGCATGTCTTGCTCGTCCCCGGTAAGCTGCGCCTCGGCGAAGGCGGCTTCCTCGTCGGCGAGGAAGCGCGCGCGGTGTTCGGGCCGCGTCATCCCGTGCAGGAATTTGTTGAGCCTGTAAGCCTTGACGCTGCGGGCCAGCGTGAAGGGGTAAGTGCCAGGCAGCGTCTCGAGGCCGGCCGACTGCTCCGCCATGCGCTGGCGGTGCCGCAGCATCTCGCCGGCAACCGGCGGCAAGGCCTGGTTCTCATAGATGGCCGTCGCGATGCCGGTCATCGACGGCAGGTAGTAGGTCTGGTGGGTTTTTCGCACATTGGCCGACAGTGCGCCGCGCATCACCAGCCACATGATGACTTCGGTGCCCTCCATGCCGCCCAGGGTGGCCAGCTCGGCCTGGGTCAGTTCGGCAATGCGGGCCGGGTCGTTTTCAATCAGGTCCAGGAACTGCGCGTCCCACGCGGTGTTGTTGAAGCCGGCGCGTTCGCCGTGCACTTGGTGCGAGACGCCGCCGGTGGCAACGATGGCGACGGACAAATCCTCGGGATAGCTTTCGATCGCGCGGCGCAGCGCCTGCCCGAGCTTGTAGCAGCGCCGCGCCGACGGCCCGGGCGACTGCAGCACGCCGACCTGCAGCGGCACGATAGGCACGGACCACGACGGCTCATGCGCGCAGAGCACCGACAGCGGCGAGAAGACGCCGTGGTCCAGCGCCTTGTCCTGAAAGAAGGCCATGTCGAACTCGTCGGCCACCAGCGATTCGCCGATGTGCCGGGCCAGGGCAGGGTGTCCCATGATGGGCGGCAGGTCGCGCGCGCCGCCGCCTTCGTCGGCCACCTTGTACTGCTCACCGACACCCAGCGTGAAAGCCGAATAGTGGTCGAAGAAGAAAGACGTGACGTGGTCGTTGTAGATGAAAAACAGCACATCGGGCTTGCGCTCTTCCAGCCACAGGCGCACGGGCGCAAAGGCTTCAAAGATGGGCGCCCATACCGGGTCGTCCTGCTTGTTCCTGTCGACAGCGAAGCCAATGGTGGGTGTGTGTGAGCAGGCGATGCCGCCCAGGATTCTGGCCATGGTGTTTACTCTTGAAGGGGGCCGCCGGTGCTCAGTCGAGCGAGGCTTTGGCCTTTTTGATCACATCGGCAAAGCGCAGCGACTCGGCCTGCACGAACTGGCCGAACTGCTCGCGCGAGCCGGCGGGAAAGGGCTCATAACCAAAAGCCGCGAATTTCTCCTTGAAGTCGGGCTCGGCCAGGGCTTTCTCGACGTCGCGGCGGATCTTGTCGGTCACCGCGGGCGGCAAGCCTTTGGGGGCCGCCAATGTGGTCCAGCCTATGACTTCAAAGCCGGCCGGGCCGCCTGATTCACCCACGGTCGGCACGTTGGGGTAGGCGGGATGGCGTTTCGCGCCGGCCACCGCCAGGTAGCGCAGCTTGCCGGCGCGCTGCAGGGCGCCTGCGCTGCCTATGGTGCCCAGCGCGAAGCTCAGCTCCCCGGTCGCGACGCCGGTGTAGAGCATGGAGGTTTCCTTGTAAATCACATGCGCCATTTGCGTGCCGGTCACCGATTCGAACAAGGCCGAGCCCAGGTGCACCGGGTTGCCCACCGACCACGAGCCATAGTTGAGCTGGCCGGGCCGGCTTTTGGCGTCGGCGATGAGTTCACCGACCGACTTGTATTTGCTGTCGGTCGCGACGGTGAAGAAGAAATTGTTCTTGAACAGCGGCTGGATCTGCTCGAAATCCTTGACCGGGTCGTAGGGCAGCTTCTTGAACAGATGCGGGTAGGCCGACAGATGCACGTTGTCGAGCTGGATCAGGTCGTGGCCGTCGTTCGCGCCGCGCTTGAAGGCGTCGATGGCGATAAAGCCGTTGCCGCCGGGCCTGTTCTCCACGGTGACCGGTTTGCCCCAGGTCCGGCTGAGCTTGTCGGCCAGCAGGCGCAGCACGCCTTCAGGGCCACTGCCAACCGGGAAGGGCGTGATGATGCGCACCGCCTTGGTGGGGAAGTCCTGGGCTTGGGCTGGCATGCTCAGCAGACCCAGGGCCGCCACACTCGCCAGGCCGCAGCGGGCCGCGCGTTGAAAAAAGGTGTTCATGTTTGTCTCCTGATGGATGTTTTTTAAGAAGGCCTGTCGCCCGGGTCCTCGCCGGCCCTGGATGCCGATCGATAGAGGGCCGCCTGGATCTGATCCAGCGTTTGATTGTGGTCAGTCAGCGTTCTTTGCGGCTTGATTTCCGCTTGCTATGCGTTCTCATTTATTTATTGATATAGGATGGATTCGTATATGCCGTTGCGCCTGATATGTGCGTATTTGACCGATGAAGAGACGTCCCATGCCTCGAAAAAAACTTATCGACCTACCCGGAAACCTGTCAGGCCCTGCAGCCTGGAGCATCAACTTGCGGCACCTGCAGGCCTTCTCTGCCGTGGCGGCCGCCGGCAGCGTGACACAGGCTGCCGAGGCGCTGTTTCGCGTGGCCTCGGCGGTTACTCGTGCAGTGGCCGAGCTGGAGGGCCGGCTGGGCACGCCGCTATTTGAGCGCAAGGCGCGCGGCATGCTGCTCAACGGCTTTGGCCAGGCCGTACTGCCGCGGGCGCGCCGGGTCGAGCAGGAGTTCGCGGCGGCCTGCGCCGAGTTGGCGGCGCTGGGTCCGGCCGGCGCCGGCGCGGTCGATGCGCGCGCCTTGCTGGCGGCCATGTTCAGCGGCCAGCGGCTTGCGGTGTTCGCCAGCCTGGCCGAGCTGCACAACATGCCGGCGGTGGCCCGCGCCTTCGGCATCACGCAGCCTGCCATCAGCGCGCTGGTGCGTGAACTCGAGGGCCGCTTCGGGCTCGCGCTGTTTGTGCGCTCGGCCAAAGGTGTCACGCCCACGCGGGCCGGCCTGGCGTTGGCATTTCGCTTCAAGCGGGCCCTGTCCGAGCTGCGCAACATGGACTCAGACCTTGCCGCCATTCGCGGGGTGGTGCAGGGCCAGGTGGTCGTGGGCGCGCTGCCGCTGGGGCGTACGCTCATCGTTCCTTCCGCCATCGCCGCCCTGGTGGCGCAGCACCCCAGGCTTCACGTCAGCACCGTCGAAAGCCCTTATGAAGTCCTGGCGGCCGCACTGCGCAGCGGCGACATCGATTTCATCCTGGGCGCGCTCAGGCCCGCGCAAGACACGCCGGAGTTCGTGCGGGAGGCTTTGTTCGACGACCGCATTTCGCTGATCGTGCGGGCAGGGCACCCGCTGGCCGGCGCGCGGCGCATAGGTTTCGAAGCCTTGCGGCGCACCCAGTGGGTGCTGTCGCGCCCGGGCTCGCCCTCGCGGGATCTGTTTGAGCGCTCATTTCGCGAGTCGGCGCAGCCGCCACCCGTTCCGGTGGTGGAAACCGGCGACCTGGCCATTCTTCGCGGCTTGCTGCTTCAAAGCGACATGGTCACGGCGATCTCGGCACACCAGCTGCACTATGAAATCGAAGCGGGCGCGTTGATCGTGCTCGACTTTCCGCTGGAAAAAACGCAGCGCCAGATCGGCGTGACGCAGCGAGCTGGGGCGCTGGCGTCGCCGGGCGCGCGCGCCTTGATTGCGGAGATTCGCAAGGTGGTGGCGCGGCAATTGCCGGAACAGGATATTCGGCGCCAGCCGTGACGCAGATTGAAGCAAAGGTGCCGTGACAGCACGGTTTCCAGCTTCTGGCACGTCCTTTGCATGCTGCACTGCAGTGACGATGATTCACTACGGGAGGCTTCAAATGTTGGTCCTGATCTTGCGACCTCTTGCATCTGTCGGCCTGGCGGCCGCTCTTACCACAACCGGTCTGCACGCTTCAGACGCTGCCGGTGGCGGCCCGGTCAGCTCTGCCAGCCAAACGCAAACTGTGCGTGTGCCAGACCACAAGGCCAAGCCGGTCAAAACCAGGACCGCAGCAAAACGAACGCTGGGTACGAACCCGGCCATGCCGCTTTGGGAATGGTCTTGGGGCGATCACCATTGAGGTTGAAGCAGATTTTGGCGGAACAGGCCGCACCGGCCTGCGTTTTCCTGCTCAGCCCTTGCCCAGCGGCGGCTTTTCAAACAGGGTCGACGCGTTGCTGATCGGCCCCAACTCCGCACTCGCCGCCTGCAGCGCCGGCGCCAGCTCATGCATGCGCTCGCTGGTGAGGCGCGTACGCGGCCCCGCGATGCTGATGACGCCGATGGCCGCCTTGCGGTGGATCTTGGCCATCAAACCCGCCCAGGCGCTGCTCAGGCGCGCTTCTTGAACATGGCCGACGCACCGCTCGCCGCGCGAATCTCTTCGGCCGTGTCCAGCAAAGCTTCCGACAACTCTTCCATGCGCGCCTCGGTCAGGCGCACCAGCGGGCCTGCGATGGTGACCACGCCTATCGCGCCTGTGGGTGACATCACCGGTGCGGCCATCGCCGTCATCTGCGGTGCAAACACTTCGCTGATCATGCTGAAGCCGCGCTTGCGTGCTGCCTGCACATAGGCCAGCAATGCCTTGACGGTAGTGGGGGCCTTGGGGCCGAAGTCTTTCGGCAAACCAAAGCCCTGCTTGGCAACGAGGCGCATGGCTTCTTCGTCGCTCATGGTCGACAGCCAGGCGTGGCCAGCGGAGCTGCACGAGAGGCGCACCGACAGGCCCATGTCGGGGTCATAACGCAGGCCGCGGCGTGCGCCCTGAGCCTTGGCGACAAAGGTGAGGTCGTCACCGTCGACCACGGCCAGGCGCACCAGCTCGCCTGATTCTTCGGCCAGGCTGTCGAGCAGCGGCTGCGCCACATCAACCACGCCGGACGCGCTCAAAAAGCCCAGACCCAGCGACACGAGCTTGATAGTCAAAACGTATTCGCCCTGCTCACGCACCTGGCGCACATAACCGCAGCGGCACAGTTCGGTCAGCAGCCGATGGGTGGCGCTCAGCGGCATGTCGAGCGTGGCGGCAATCATGGAGACGGTCTGCCCCTCGGGGTGCACGGCCAGCTGCTCCAGGGTTTTAAAGCTTCGTTCGAGAAGGGTGCTCATGGGGAAACGACGGTTTTGGGCAGAAGCATGGGCGTTATTTGGCCACGCCTTGGAGTCGGGTGAATCACAGAATGATAATGGTTTTCCATAATGGAAAGACTTTCCACATTGATTGATGATCCAGCCTGCCCTGAGGGTGGCGCGCGTACCGGCGCCGCCCGTTTGCTCACCTTCCACTATTCAAATCCGAGACAAAGGATCCTTCCATGACGCCGATGCCCTCCACCCATTTCACCCGCCGCACCCTCGCCCTGGCCGCAGCCGCCCTGTTGGGCCTGTCGACTGCGGCCCTGGCCCAGGACATCCAGGAACGCACCATCAAATTCGGCCACCTGAACAACCCCGACCACCCGACCAGCCTGGGCGTGCGCAAATTCGCCGAAATCGTCGCCGCCAAGAGCGGCGGCAAGATCAAGGTGCAGGAATTCGCGGCCTCCCAGCTCGGCAACGAGTTGCAGCAGCAATCCGCACTGCAGGGCGGCGTGCAGGAAATGCTGGTGGCCTCGACGACGTCGCTGAACGGCATCGTCAAGGAGTTCGGCCTGCTCGACTTTCCCTTCCTCTTCGCCAATGCGAAACAGGCTGACGCGCTGGTCGACGGCCCACTGGGCAAGATGCTCACCGCCAAACTACCTGAAAAGGGCGTGATCGTGCTGGGCTTCTTCGACCTGGGCTTTCGCAACGTCACCAACAGCAAGCGCCCCATCATGAAGGGCGCCGACCTGGAAGGCCTGAAACTGCGCGTGATCCCGAACCCGGTGTTCCTGGAAACCTTCAAGACCTTCAAGGCGAACCCGGTGCCGATGCCCTTTGCCGAGCTGTACGGCGCGCTCGAGAGCAAGGCAGTCGACGGTGAGGAAAACCCTTTCGCGGTGATCGCTTCAAGCAAGTTCTACGAAGTGCAGAAGTACGTGAGCGGCACCAACCACGTCTACGCGACCAACCCGATCCAGATCAGCAAGCGCTTCTGGGACAAGCTCTCGGCGACGGAGCACAAGATCCTGCAGGACGCCGCCATCGAAGCACAAAACTGGCAGCGCGTAGTCAGCCGTGAAGTCTCGGCCAAGGCCCTGGGCGAGCTCACGGCCAAGGGCATGCTCTACAACGACGTGCCGCCCGCCGAGCTGGCCAAGATGCGTGCCGAAGTGCGTCCTGTCTACGACAAGTTCTCCGCCGCCTATGACCCGGCCATCGTGACCCTCTTCAAGTCTGAGCTGGAACGGGTGTCGAAGTTCTAATTTCTAAGTCCCATGAAAATACTTGTCCTCCACGGGCCGAACCTGAACCTGTTCGGCCGCCGCGAACCCCACATCTACGGAACCACGACGCTCGCACAAATCGACGCCATGCTGGCAACATTGGCCGGGGAACTGGGCGTCACGCTCGAAACCATCCAGTCGAACCACGAAGGGGCGCTGATTGATTTTCTGCACCAGCACATTGACACGGCGCAGGGAGCACTGGTCAACCCAGCCGGGCTCACGCAGCATGGTGTGCCGCTGCATGATGCGATCAAGGCCATGCCCTTCCCGGTGATCGAGGTGCACATGTCGAACCTTGCGACACGTGAGCCCTGGCGCCACCACTCGATCATCTCGCCGGCTGTGAAGGGCACGATCCAGGGGTTCGGCCCGCGCTCGTACCTGCAGGGCCTTCGGGTTGTGACCGACATCGCGCGCGAAGCGCAGGCCCTTGCCGCGCACAACTGATGGACAAGTTCGTCGACAAGGCCTGCAAAGGCATCGAGTTCCTCATCGCCCTCGGCCTGGCCATCATGGTCGTGCTCGTGTTCGGCAACGTCGTATTGCGCTACGGCTTCAACTCGGGCATCACGGTGTCCGAAGAGCTGTCACGCTGGCTATTCATCTGGGGCACCTTTCTCGGAGCGCTGGTCGCACTGCGTGAACACGGTCACCTCGGCATCGACATGGTGGTGGGGCGGCTGCCGGTCATCGGCAAAAAGATCTGCCTCATCGTCGGCCACGCGCTGATGATCTTCATCGTGGTGTTGCTGGCCATGGGCAGCTGGGAGCAGGTCAAGATCAACTGGGACGTCACGGCGCCGACCACCGGCTGGTCCATGTCCATCGTCTACCTCTCGGGTCTGGTGTTCGGCGTGCTGGCGTGCGGCCTGCTGCTGCTGGATTTGTGGAAGGTCATCACCGGTCAACTGTCGGACGATGAACTGGTCATGGTGCAGGAGTCGGAAGAGGCCGTGCAGCTCAAGCAGGTGCTGGACGATGCGCGCCAGCCGGACAACACCGTGGGAGCACGGCCATGACCATCTTCATTTTCATCGGCTCGCTGCTGGCCGCCATGGCCCTGGGCATTCCCATCGCGTTTGCGCTGCTGGCCAGCGGTGTCGCCCTGATGTGGCACCTGCAACTGTTCGATGCGCAGATCCTGGCGCAGAACCTGGTCGGGGGCGCCGACAGCTTTCCGTTGCTGGCCGTACCTTTCTTCATGCTGGCCGGCGAGATCATGAACGTCGGCGGCCTGTCGCGCCGCATCGTCAATCTGGCGCTGGCGCTGGTCGGCCATGTCAAGGGCGGGCTGGGCTACGTGACGATCATGGCGGGCTGCTTGCTGTCGGCATTGTCCGGCTCGGCTGTGGCCGACGCCGCCGCGCTCACCGCGCTGCTGCTGCCGATGATGGTCAAGGCCGGGCACGAGAAGGCGCGCGCCGGCGGCCTGATTGCCGCCGTCGGGGTGATCGGCCCCGTGATCCCGCCCAGCATCGGGCTGGTGATCTTCGGCGTGGCGGCCAACGTGTCGATCTCCAAGCTCTTCTTCGCGGCCGTTGTGCCGGGCCTGCTGATCGGCGGCGCGCTCTGGATCACCTGGGCCTGGCTGGTGCGCAGCGAGAAGATCGTGCCGCCGCCGCGCAAGTCGGCCCCCGAGATCATGAAGGCGTTCCGCGACGCCACCTGGGCGCTGGTCTTGCCGGTCATCATCCTGGTCGGCCTGCGCATGGGCGTCTTCACGCCCACCGAGGCCGCCGTGGTGGCCGCCGTCTATGCGCTTTTTGTTTCCATCTTTATCTATCGCGAACTCAAGCCTGCGCAGCTCTACGGTGTGTTCGTGTCGTCAGCCAAGACCAGCGCCATCGTGATGTTCCTGATCGCCGCGGCCATGGTTAGCGCCTGGCTGATCACCGTCGCCAATCTGCCGGGCATGGTGGTGGACCTGCTCAAGCCTTTCATGGGCAGCCCGATTTTGCTGATGGCCGCCATCATGGTGCTGGTCATGGTCGTCGGCACGGCGATGGACATGACGCCCACCATCCTGATCCTCACGCCGGTGCTGATGCCCGTGGTCAAGGCCGCAGGCATAGATCCGGTTTACTTCGGCGTGCTGTTCATCATCAACAACTCGATCGGGTTGGTGACGCCGCCGGTGGGCACGGTGCTCAATGTGGTGGCGGGTGTGGGCAAGATCAGCATGGACGACGTCACCAAGGGCGTCATCCCGTTCATGATCGCCGAGTTCGCGGTGATGTTCCTGATGGTGGTGTTCCCGAAACTGGTCACGGTTCCGGCAAGCTGGTTCTACTGAGGTTCGACGACATGGCACTTTTAGGCAAAGCGGCAGTCGCCATGTGGTGGGACATCCTGCCCGCGCAACGCGAGGAGTTCCAGGAGTGGCACTCCCGCGAACACTTTCCGGAACGCATGGGCATTGAAGGCTTTCTGCGCGGCTCACGCTGGTCCAACATCGACGGAGGAACGGGATTTTTTGTGATGTATGAGCTGGCATCGTATGAAACCCTCACGTCTGCGGGATACCTGCAGAGCCTCAATAACCCGTCGCCATGGTCGGCGAAGATGATGCCGCACCACCTGCACATGGTGCGCAGCCAGTGCCAGCTGCTCAGCAGTTTCGGCGCCGGACTGGGCCAGGCGGTGCTGACGATTCGCCTGTCACCTGCGGATGGGCAAGCGGGGCCTTTGCTGGCCTGGCTGGAAAAGCTGCTGGCGCGCCAGGCCGACAGCAGAGGCATCGTCGGGGCGCACCTGCTGCAAACCAGAACGCCGGAGGCAGCCATGACGCAAGAGCAGAAAATCCGCGGCGGGGATGCCGTCGCCGACTGGATTGTCTTGCTGTCGTCTTATGAAAAGAAGGCCTTGCAACACGCCCTGGCGAACGAGCTGTCGCCGCAGCGTCTCCAGGCTGCAGGCGCCCTCGCGGCCATGACACACGACATCTACGCTCTCTCCTATTCACTGGGGAAGCAAGACTTGACAGCTGCCGCGCAGTAGCAGGCTATACGGGCTGATTACATATTCCGCCGGTATTGCCCACCCACCTCAAACAACGCATTGGTGATCTGCCCCAGCGAGCAGACGCGCACGGCTTCCATCAGCACCTCGAACACGTTGAGGTTCTCGATCACGGCCTGCTGCAGGCGTTTGAGCATGGCGGGTGACTCGGCCGCATGGATGCGGTGAAAGCCGTCCAGGCGCTTGAGCTGGTTCTGCTTTTCTTCTTCGGTTGAACGCGCGAGTTCCAGCTTGTCCTGCACCGCATCACCATGCGGGTTGCGGAAGGTGTTGACGCCGATGATGGGCAGTTCGCCGGTGTGCTTGAGCATCTCGTAGTGCATGGACTCGTCCTGGATGCGGCCGCGCTGGTAGCCGGTTTCCATGGCGCCCAGCACGCCGCCACGCTCGGCGATGCGTTCGAATTCCAGCAGCACGGCTTCCTCGAGCAGCTCGGTGAGTTCTTCAATGATGAAGGCGCCCTGTGAGGGGTTTTCGTTCTTGGCCAGGCCCCATTCGCGGTTGATGATGAGCTGGATCGCCATGGCGCGGCGTACCGATTCTTCGGTCGGTGTGGTGATGGCTTCGTCAAACGCGTTGGTGTGCAGCGAATTGCAGTTGTCGTAGATCGCGATCAGTGCCTGCAGCGTGGTACGGATATCGTTGAACTGGATCTCTTGTGCGTGCAGGCTGCGGCCTGAGGTCTGGATGTGGTACTTCAGTTTCTGGCTGCGTTCGTTGGCGCCGTATTTTTCTTTCATGGCCACGGCCCAGATGCGGCGCGCGACACGGCCCATCACGGTGTATTCCGGGTCCATGCCGTTGCTGAAGAAGAAACTCAGGTTGGGCGCGAAGTCGTCGATGTGCATACCGCGCGCCAGATAGGCTTCGACAAAAGTGAACCCGTTGGACAGCGTGAAGGCCAGCTGGCTGATCGGGTTGGCCCCCGCTTCGGCGATGTGATAACCGCTGATGGACACGCTGTAGAAGTTGCGCACCCGGTTGTGCACGAAGTACTGGGCGATATCGCCCATCACTTTGAGGCTGAACTCGGTCGAGAAGATGCAGGTGTTCTGCCCCTGGTCTTCTTTCAGGATATCGGCCTGCACGGTGCCACGCACGTTTTCCTGCACCCACTCGCGGATCTTGGCCGCTTCGGTTGCTGTCGGGTCGCGGCCATTGTCTTTTTTGAACTTCTCCAGGTTCTGGTCGATGGCCGTATTCATGAACATGGCCAGAATCGTCGGCGCCGGGCCGTTGATGGTCATGGAGACAGAGGTCGATGGATTGCACAGGTCGAAGCCGTCGTACAGCACCTTCATGTCGTCCAGCGTGGCGATGGACACACCCGAGTTGCCGACCTTGCCGTAGATGTCGGGGCGCAGGGCGGGGTCGTTACCGTAGAGCGTGACCGAGTCAAATGCGGTGGACAGGCGCTTGGCGGCCATGCCTTCGCTGAGCAGCTTGAAGCGCGTGTTGGTGCGGAAGGGGTCGCCCTCGCCGGCGAACATGCGGGTCGGGTCTTCGCCTTCTCGCTTAAAAGCAAAGGTGCCGGCGGTATAGGGGTAGCTGCCGGGCACGTTGTCCAGCATCAGCCACTTGAGGATCTCGCCGTGGTCTTCGTATTGCGGCAGCGCCACCTTGCGGATGGTGGTGCCTGAGAGGGATTTGGTGGTCAGCGCGGTGCGGATTTCCTTGTCGCGGATTTTCACCACATACTCGTCACCGGCATACGCGGCCTGCATGTCAGGCCATTGGGCGAGCAGGGCGCGCGCGTCAACATCCATGCGGGCCTTGCGATGGCCGGCCAGATCCAGGACAGCTTCCGCGGCCGGGGCGCGCTCGGGCTTGTCGATCTTGAGCATGGAGGCGGCGGCTTTGAGTTGCTGCACTTCGCGCGCCAGTTGCGCCTGCGCGCGGGCGCGCTTTTTGTAGCCGCGCACCGTGTCGCTGATTTCGGCCAGGTAGCGCGTGCGCGCGGCCGGCACCACGGGCGTCTGGTTGGTGCTGTGGCGTACTTCGGCTGCGGGCAGCACGCCCGCCTCGAGCGCCAGGCCCAGTGCGGCCAGGCGTGGCTTGAGCGCCTGGTAGAGCGCGGTCACGCCGTCGTCATTGAAGCGTGCGGCCATGGTGCCGAAGACCGGCATTTTGTCGGCCGGCGTGCCCCAGGCTTCCTTGTTGCGCTGTACCTGCTTGGAGACGTCGCGCAAGGCGTCGAGCGAACCCTTGCGGTCGAACTTGTTGATGGCGATGAATTCGGCGAAGTCCAGCATGTCAATTTTTTCAAGCTGGCTGGCCGCACCGAACTCGGGCGTCATCACGTACATGGGCACATCCACATGCGGCACGATGGCGGCGTCACCCTGGCCGATGCCGGAGGTCTCGACCACGATCAGGTCAAAGCCCGCGCATTTGCAGGCGGCGATCACGTCGGGCAGGGCCTGGCTGATTTCGGAGCCGAAGTCGCGTGTGGCCAGCGAGCGCATGAAAACGCGCTGGCCGCTATCCGCATTCTTCTGTCCTGCCAGGGGAACCGTCCACGGGTTGATCGCATTCATGCGGATGCGGTCGCCCAGCAGTGCGCCGCCACTCTTGCGGCGAGACGGGTCAATGCTGATGATGGCCACGCGCAATTTGTCGTTCTGGTCCAGGCGCAGGCGACGGATCAACTCATCGGTGAGCGAGGACTTGCCGGCCCCGCCGGTGCCGGTGATGCCGAGCACGGGAATCTTGCGGGTGGCGGCTTGCGTGCGTACCTTGTTGACCAGCGCAGCATCTGCTTTGCCATTCTCCAGCGCGGTGATCAACTGGGCCAGCGCCCGCCAGTTCATCTCACCGTGCCCTTCAATGGCCTTGACGTTCTTGGGTGCGAAGCCGGTCAAATCCTTGTCGCAACGCATGACCATCTCGCCGATCATGCCGGCCAGGCCCATCTTCTGGCCGTCTTCAGGGCTGTAGATGCGGGTGACGCCGTAAGCATGCAGTTCGCGGATCTCGGGCGGCACGATCACGCCGCCGCCGCCGCCGAAGACCTGGATGTGTTCGCCGCCGCGGCTTTTGAGCAGATCGACCATGTATTTGAAATACTCGACATGCCCGCCCTGGTAGGAACTGATGGCGATGCCCTGCGCATCTTCCTGCAGGGCGGCCGTCACCACCTCGTCCACACTGCGGTTGTGGCCCAGGTGAACCACCTCCGCGCCCATGCTTTGCAGGATGCGCCGCATGATGTTGATGGCGGCGTCGTGACCGTCGAACAGGCTGGCTGCCGTGATGAAGCGCACCTTGTGGGTGGGGCGGTAGTTGGCGAGCGCTTTGTATTCAGCGGACATGTCGGTCATGGTTGTCTCCGGGAGAGGCGGGCTGGCGCCTTCACGCACTGTAGTTGACGTTTACGTAAACGTCAATCTTACCCCGTAAGCGGGCGCTGTTCAAGCGCCCACCCGGGACGGGGTATTTGAGGGGAAGCGGGGAGCGGCGCCCCCAAAGCCGGAGCTGGCCGGTCTGGCGGGCTGCCCCGCTGGAGAGACCGGTCAGCCGCCGCCGTACAGGAACTTGGGCAGCCAGAGCGTCATGCCCGGCCAGACATACATAAACACCATGCACAGGATCACGATCAGCATATAGGGCATCATGCCGGCGAAGATCTGGTTCAGGGTCACATGCGGCGGAGAAACGCCTTTGAGGTAGAAGGCGCTCATCGCGACCGGCGGCGACAGGAAGGCTGCCTGCAGATTCACGAAGACCAGCACACCCCACAGGATGGGGTCGATCTGGAAATGCTGCAGCAACGGCAGAAAGATGGGCACGAAGATCACGATGATCTCGGTCCACTCGAGCGGCCAGCCGAGGACGAAGATGATCGCCTGCGACACCAGCAGAAACTGCAGCGGCGTCAGCTCCATCGAGAGCACCCATCTCTCGATCACGGCCTGCCCGCCCAGCAGCGCGAACACAGCCGAAAACAGCGCCGAGCCGACAAACAGCCAGCACACCATGGAGGTGGTTTTGGCGGTCAGGAAGACCGCTTCCTTGATGCGCTGGAAGTTCAGGGTCTTGGCGTGCCAGGCCATCAGGAAGGCGCCTGCCGCGCCGACCGCCGCGGATTCGGTGGCCGTCGTGATGCCGAACAGGATCACCGCCAGCACGACGAAGGTCAGGATGGCCAGCGGCATGACCGAGGACACCAGCATGCGCAGGATTTCGAACTGCTCCGCATCGAACTTCCAGTAATACCAGAGCAGCAGCAACAGCGTGATGCCGCAGGCGATCCAGAAGCCGGTGAAAAACATGGCGGGGACGGCGGCGGTATGCGGGCCCTCGGCCGCCGGGTCGCCAAACTGTTGCATCGGTTCGTCTTTGGCGGCGCCGGCGGCCGGCTCCTCGACTGCGCCTGGCGGGGCCGACAGCTCCTGCAGGCCGCTGGTCTCGGCCGGCGGTTCCTGGACGCCGCCGGCGGACGGCGGCGCCTGGACGGCTGCTGCGCCGGGGGCTTCCTGCAGGCCGCCGGTGGCGGCCGTAGCGGGTGCGGGCGCCTGGGCCCGCTGAGTGACCTGCGCCGCGGCGCTGGCGACGTTGTCCTCCTGGGAATGGATCACGACATACCACCACACGGCGCCCAGGGTGACGGCCGACAGCGCCAGCGGCACCAGCGCCAGGCCGAGGCTGCGTGCCAGCAAGCCCCGGGTGATCTTCATGCCGTCCACGCCGGCTTTCAGGGCGCGGCCGGGTGACGCGGTGGCGGTCAGCAGCGCGGGCAGCATCCGGTGCGAATAGGCGCCGGCGATGGCGTGCAGCCAGGGCGGCACCGGCACCTGCTGCTGCTCGGGCGGGAGCTTTGGCGCGATCTTCGGGTTGATCAGCACCCAGCCGATGATGTAGACCAGGTACAGCAAGGCCAGGAAAAAGCCCGGAAACATGGCGGCCGCATAGAGCTTGACGACCGACTGGCCGGCGACCGCCGCATACACGATGATCATCACCGAGGGCGGGATCAGGATGCCCAGCGTACCGCCGGCCGTGATGACGCCGGCGGCCAGCCGTGTGTCGTAGCCGGCGTTCAGCATGGGTCGCATAGCGATCACGCCCATCAGCACCACAACGGCGCCCACGAGGCCGCTGGCGATGCCCCAGAAGGTGCAGATGATCAGCGTAGTGACGGCCAGCGAACCGGGGACGCTGCGAAACGCGAGCTGCACGCTGTGGAACATCTTGTCCACCAGCGCGCCGCGCTCCATCACATAGCCCATTAATACAAAGAGCGGGATGGATAGCAGGGTTTCATTGGTCATGGCCCCGAAGGCACGCTGCACCATGAGGTCGAATATCTTGTTGTCCAGCCAGTGGGCCGACGGGTCGTAAAACGCGACGAAGCCGAACATGATGCCCAGCCCCATCAGGGTGAAGGCGGTGGGAAATCCCAGCATGATCACGACCACGATCAGGCAGAGCATGGTCATGCCGAGTGCTGCATTAGTCATGGAGCCCCCACGTTTGCCGCCAAGGCGGTTGCACTGCCCCCCGAGGGGGTGCGATCTTGTTTGAAGCGGTTCTGCCCTGCGATCATCATCTATCCCTTCATCCCTTTGGATTTTTCGATGGCAAGCCGTTTGGCGTCCTCATCGACGAATTCGCTGCCGGCCAGTTGCTGGGCCACGACGTCGGCCTCCTCGGCGTCCTTGAGCCGCGGCGTCCATGCGCCGGTCCTGATGCACACCACGCAGCGGATCATCTCGGCGATCCCCTGCATCAGCACGATGGTGCCGGCCAGCGGAATCACAAACTTGAAGGGGTAAAGCGGGATAGGGTCGGCGTTGAAGGTCTGCTCGTGGATGGACCACGAGTCGTTGAAGTAAGTCCAGCCGGCCCAGGTCAGCGCGGCGATGCCGGGCAGGAAGAACAGGACGTACAGCACCAGGTCCAGCAGAGCCTGGGTGCGCGGCTTCATGCTGCCGTACAGAAAGTCTCCGCGCACGTGGCCGTCTTGGGCCAGGGTGTAGGCCCCGCCCATCATGAACAGGGTGCCGTAAAGCATGTTGTTGGCATCAAAGATCCAGGCCGTAGGCGCGTTGAGCGCGTAGCGCTTGAAGACTTCGGCGCAGACCAGCAGCATCAGCACTACGATGAGCCAGGCAAAGGCCTTGCCTACCCAGGTGCTGATGGAGTCAGCGGTGTGAAGGAGACGTTGGACGTTCATGGTGGTTCCGGTGGCGGGCTGTGGCAAAGAAAAGCAGCCATCCAGGCGGAACCGGATGGCTGCTGTACTTCGGGCTCAAGTGCCGGCGGTCAGGCTTTTTTGCCGGAGAAATAGTGGTTGTAGGCCATCTTGAAGTCGACGGAGTAGTCGTTGTGCCAGGACACAGCCCGCTGGGCGAAGGCCTTCTGCGAATCCAGCACCTTCTTGAACAGCGGGTTCTCGCCGGCCTTCTTGGCGATGGTCTTGTCCCAGGCATCCAGCTGGGCCTTCAGCACGGCATCCGAGGTCTTGTAGAACTTGATCCCCTGCTTCTTCATCTCGATGTAGTCGGTCGAGTTGCGGTCTATCATCTTCCAGCTCATGTCGGCGCTGGCCGCTTGCACCGCATAGTCGATGATGGATTTGAGTTCGGCCGGCAAGGCGTTGTATTTCGTCTTGTTGAACAGGATCTCGAACTGTTCGCCGCTTTGGTGAAAGCTTTGCAGCATGCAGTTTTTCACCACGTCCGGAAAACCCAGTATCCGGTCGGAGGAGGCGTTGTTGAACTCCGCCGCGTCGATCAGGCCGCGGTCCAGCGCCGGCACGATTTCGCCGCCGGGCAGAGGGTTCACCGCGGCGCCCATCAGTGTGAACATGTCCACGGCCAGACCGACCGTGCGGTATTTCAGGCCCTTGAGGTCGTCGGCCTTGGCGATCGGTTTCTTGAACCAGCCCAGCGGCTGGGTGGTCATGGGGCCGTAGAGGTAGGACACCACGTCCATGTTGATGGTCTTGTAGATTTCTTCCAGCAGGGCTTTGCCGCCGCCGTAGTTGTGCCAGGCCAGCACCATGTTGGAGTCCATGCCGTAGCCGGGGCCCGAACCCCACAGGGCCAGCGCCGAATTCTTGCCATAGTGGTAGGCCACCACACCGTGGCCGCCGTCCAGCGTGCCCTTGTTGACGGCTTCAAGCAACTGGAAAGCCGGCACGACCGCGCCGGAGGGGAGTACCTCGATCTTCAGGCGGCCGCCGGCCATGTCATTGACCTTTTTCGCGAAGTCGTTGGCGAATTCGTGGAAGATGTCCTTGGCCGGCCAGGTGCTCTGGAAGCGGAAAGACGTTGTCTGCGCCATGGCGACCATGGGGGCGGACATGGCGCCGGCGGCGATCGCGGCACCTTTTAGAAGGCCGCGCCTGCGGGGGCTTTTGCTCTCAGTCATGACTTGTCTCCTGTTGTTTGAAAAAAACATAAGAACGCTAAGAACACTCATCATTCCGCCTTGCCCATCCCCCACAAAGAGGGTTTCCACCAACGCAGAAAAATGATTACCCCTTTGATTGCCTCTTATCTGGGTGAAACTCTTTTTGCACCACAGACTGGAATCGGCAAGACGTTCAAGTGACCTTCAGTCCCTTGAGTGCGGGATCCCCTGGCGGAAAGCGCAGGCCCAATTGGGCCATCGTGGCGCGCACCATGGTGGCGATCATCAGGTTGCGATGGGTTTTGGAATTTGCGGGCACCACGGTCCAGGGTGCCCAGGGTGTACTGGTGGCGCCCAGCAAGGCTTCGTAAGCCTTTTGGTACTGCTTCCACTGCTTGCGCGCGTCCAGGTCGTCCATATTGAACTTCCAGTTCTTGGTGGGGTCGTCCAGCCGCGCCTGCAGGCGTTCGCGTTGCTCTTCAAGGCTGATATGCAGCATGAACTTGAGCACCACGGTGCCGTTTTGCGCCAGCATGCGCTCGAAGTCATTGATGTGCCGGTAACGCTCAGCCGTCTGCGCCGGCGTGATCCAGCCTTTGACGGGCGGCACCAGCACGTCCTCATAGTGGCTGCGGTTGAAGATTGTGAGTTCTCCGGCCGCCGGCATCTTCTGGTGAATGCGCCAGAGGTAGTCGTGCCCGCGCTCTTCCTCGTTCGGTGCTCTCCAGCTGACCGTGTGCACGCCCAACGGGCTGATGCGCCCGAACACGCCGCGCAGGGTGCCGTCTTTGCCGGAGGTGTCGGTGCCCTGAAGGATGACGAGCAGCTTGAAGCGCTTGTCGGCATAAAACAGGTTCTGCAACTCATCGAGTTCCACGGCGAGGGCTTCCACCAGTGTTTTGTCGTGTGCTTTGTCGCCGCTGGAGAACGGCTTGGCGCCGGGGTCGAAATCAGCCAGCGACCAGGCGTTGCGCCCCTTTTTACCCGCCGAGGCATTTCCGTTCGCATCGGTCGGCGGTGGCTGCCACTGGGCCAGTGCTTTTGCCAAGGCTTTCAAGCCGGCCTTGCCGGCTGAGGCATCCGGAAAGAAGGGGGTATCGGCGCGCGGTGAGGGCATCTGAGTCTCCTGTGGGGTGCAAGCTGCCTTTCATTGTGCATGGCATGCGGCAAGGGAATAAACTTGTTTTTCAGCTCCCGATCCAGAATGCGCGGGCGCCATTGTGAATAGTGCCGGTGCAAATGTGATCCCGCATTTATTTTGAAACCCTGAAATATGACAGGCCCGATATGAAAAACCTTGACCCTTCAGATCCCTCTCTTCAGGTGCGGCCCGCCGCCGGTTATGCGGGAGACATTTCCGCGCGCCTTGCTTATCAATGGATGCAGTCGGGCGAGGCTGTGTTGGTGGATGTGCGTACCGACGCCGAACGTGAGTGGGTCGGGTATGTCCCGGGCGCCGCGCCGCTGGCCTGGAAACAATGGCCGGGCATGGCCATGAACGCGGGCTTCGACGAAGGCCTGAAGGCCGCGGTGCCGGCGGGCAAGAAAGCCGTGCTGCTCTGCCGCAGCGGCGTAAGGTCCGTGGCTGCCGCCAAACGCGCTACCGAACTGGGTGTGGAGGCCTACAACATCCTTGAAGGCTTTGAGGGTGACGCCGACGAGCAAGGGCATCGCGGGCATCGCGGCGGCTGGCGTCTTCAGGGCCTGCCCTGGAAGCAGGGTTAAACCTGTGCAGGCATGCTGCGGCCATCCCGGATAGCTGCACTTTTTGTGACAAAAATATGTAAGCGAATGGCGCACCACTTTCGCTCAAATGAGGTGGATAGTTCGTATTTTTGGGTCTGAAGCCTGGGGTAAATAGGCGCCCCCTGTCAGAACTGACAGGGGGTAAGCCGTATCAATTTGTGCGAGCGCTTTCAATGGGGCTTCCTCAATCAAACGGAGCCCCCTCATGCAAGTCCTCGAACGCGAAATATCCGGTGCCAAAGCACATCACAACCCATCGCTTGGCAGGCGGCTTCAAGAGCGCATTGCGCACGAATTCGCGCCTCGCTGGGCGCAGCAGTGGGGTGACAAGTTCATCCTGCATGGCCGCGCGCCGGGCGCGGGCGCTGTACGGCTGGACGGCAATGACTACCTCAACGTCACCGGCCATCCGGAAATCGTCCAGGCCCAGATTTCCGCACTGACACACGACAGGGAGAACGTCGTCCAGTCCGGTGTCTTCCTTCTGGGTTCGCACCCTGCGCATGCGCTGGAGAAGTCGCTGGCAAGCTGGGTCGGCAAGGAGGACGGCTTTCTTTGCCAGTCAGGCTACACCGCCAACATGGGGCTGCTGCAGATCATTGCGGACGCCCAGACGCCGATCTACCTTGATTCGCTGGCGCATGCCTCTTTGTGGGAAGGCGCCCATGCCGCGCGTGCGCCCGCGCACGCCTTTCGCCACAACAGCCCGGAGCATCTCGCGCGGATGATGAAGACCCACGGGCCCGGCGTCGTGGTGGTCGACTCGGTCTACAGCACGACCGGTGCGGTCTGTCGGCTGCATGAAATCCTGGAAGTGACCGAGCAGAACGACAGCATGATTGTGGTCGACGAATCCCATTCGCTGGGGACCCACGGCCCGCAAGGCGCGGGGCTGTGCGCCGAGCTGGGTGTCACGGACAGGGTGCATTTCATCACTGCCAGCCTGGCCAAGGCCGTCGCGGGGCGTGCGGGATTTTTCACGGCGCCCGCCAGCATGCGCTACTACATCATGATCTCCAGCTTTCCCAATATCTTCAGTTCTTCGTTACTGCCCCACGAGATCGCCGGGCTGGCGGCCACTGTGGGCGTGCTGCAGCGCAGTGACGACGCACGGCGCCGGCTGCATGCCAACACCCGGCGGCTGCGCTCCACCTTTTCCGACATCGGCTTTCCGATCCACCAGGGCACTGAGCAGATCATTTCGCTTGAGGCCGGCACCGAACCCGCAGCCATGGTCTTGCGCGACGAACTGGAGGCGCGCGATGTGATTGGTTCGATCTTTTGCGCACCGGCTACCAGCCGCAACCGCGCCATGGTCCGCCTGACGTTGAGCTCGGCCTTGACCGAAGCGGAAATGTCGCATGTGGAGGCGGTGGCGCGCGAGATCGCGCCTATCGTCAAGCCATGGGATTGGCCGATTGCACGGCGCGCCCGCAGCGCAAAAATCGACGGCTAATCAGTCTTGCACGTCTCGCTCGCCATGGGTGGCGATAAAGCGTTCGTGGCTGGTCATGAAACCGGGGCAGAAGGACTCGTGGACCGCGAAGATGGCGCCGTGCATAGGCCCGGGCTCGGCGGGAATGGTGAACGCCTGGCGCGGCTGGGACTTGTGCACGGCGCCCAGAGCCAACTGCAGGTCCAGGTCGATCAGCTTGTTTCCCATCCGGACGTCTTGCACGGTGGGTGCATCCCATCCCTGGGATTCGGCCATCTCCGCCAGCTCCGGCAGATTGGCGGCGGGCTCCAGCTGCAACCAGCTGGCGCGACCCTTGTTGTCGAGCGCGAGCACGCCAAAAGGCGCGCCGATGGCGACTCGTTCTATCCAGCCCTGCTGGAGCGCCAGGCTCTCCAGCGCCTGCGCGACGGGCGGGCTGCAAAGCAATTCGTGCTGCTCACGCGACAGCGTGGCGCGCCAGGTCTGCTGGTGCCGGGGGTCTGCCAGGTGCAGCAGGCCCTGGATGGCATTGGTCAACCTCAGGCGGATATCGGGCGCCTGCTTGGGAATGAACTGCTCGATCAGGCTGCGATTGAAGGCCGACACGGCAAGTTGCTCGTCGGCGCGGCCTGTGAGCAGCACGCGAGAGCCCGACCAGCCCGTGAGCTCGCTCAGCACCCGCAGCCCGCTCATCGCCGGCATGGAGTAGTCCACTACGCAGACCTGGGTGAGTGCAAAACGCGCCGTGCCGTCGTCCCGCCAGTACTTGAGAATCTGCGGGATCAGGGGCTCGCCTTCGCGCCAGCGGTTGATGATCTCCTGCTGGCGCCAGGCGTCCGCCTCCCAGCGTGCCGGCTCCTCCAGCAGCGACTCTATGCAGGCCACCGGCCGAAGGAACAGGCGCACATACCAGTCCAGCGGCATGACTTGAGCCAGCATTTCGAGGTAATCCGGATCATCATCCAGAAAGACCACGCCTCCCGGGCGGCGATAGAGTGCAAAAGACATAGTTATCGTTCTATGGAAGATTGTCAAAAGCAGTCACATGCAAGGCTATCAGGCTATCAGATCGCAATGGGCAGCTCAATTGTAAAAACTGCCCCCACGGCAGACTCCGATTTCACATGAATGCTGCCACCCGCACTTTGTATCACTTGCTGGCAAAAGGCCAAACCCAGTCCGTGGCCCGTGCCGCGGTTGCTGGAAAAAAACGGCTTGAAAATCTGCGGCAGCAAGGTGGCGTCGACACCCAGGCCTTCGTCGGCCACGATGATGCGGCCGTGCCCCTGCGACTGCCCCACTTCAATGCGCAAGGCGCCTGGCGGGTATTTCGAGTCCGCGGCCATCAGGGAGTGCATGGCGTTCTTGATCAGGTTGTCAAGCACCTGGGAGAATTGGGTGGACGAGGAGCGAAAGGTGAAGTCTTCGTGAATGAGAACCTGCACGCAGTCGCGCTGGCGGATCGACTGGAAAGGGTAGGCGGCCACCACGTCTTTGACCAGCCCCGCGGCCGGCACCAGCTCGGTGTGGCGCGGCAGCTGCAGCAGCCTGGCATTGGCGATCTGCGTGTCGATCTGGTGGTTCATGTTGCGAACCAGGATGTGCAGACGCTGGGCGAGTTTGTCCATCTGGGCCGCGCGCGGGTTGTCGGGCTGGCGCTGCACTTCCAGCTGGATCGCGTCGCCCAGCAGCGCGGCGGTCGACAGCGGCGTGCGCAGCTCATGCGCCATGATCCCCATCGTGGTCAGGGTGTTGGAGAGTTGTTCGCGCCGCAGGTTGGCGGAGGAAAGCCCCAGCAGCAGGCCCATGTTCATGCAAAAGGCAATGACCATCAGGTTGGTGATGAACTGCTGGCCCTCCAGCACCGGCACCTCAGGCCCGAACACCTGGAACAAGGCCCACGCGGAGAGCGCACCCGCGAGCAGGCCGATGGTGGCGATGCGCCAATCGGTGACGAAGTAATAAATCAGGATCATGCCCGACACGCTGGCCAGCCAGACGGTATTGCCGCTGTTGCAAAAATACATCCAGCTGAAGAGAAAAGGCAGCTCAAACCAGAACACGCTGGTGAAAACAGCGCCTGCGAGCGAGCTGGACGGGTACTGGCTGACGGGTTTCCAGATCAGCAGGCAGCCCAGCAGGCTGGTAAAGCAGCGCAGCCACAGGTTCTCGTAGGGCTGCGGCAGCCACCAGGCCCACACCAGATAAAAAAGCGGATGCCCGACCAGCGTGAATATTCCCAGGCCCTTCATGCGCAGCGGCGTCGGGTGCAATACCGGCACCAGCGGGGCAAGTATCAGTTCCTCGCGCAGCCACTGCAGCAGGGGGCGCTGCGCGAACCACGAATTGAAACGAGCGCTTTTCACTTTAAAGTCTTCCCTGAGCAAGTGGACCTGATGGATGATGCGGTTGGTGCATTTGGCCTATTGTCCTTATACCTTCCTCTCCGGGCCACCAACGATTTCACGATTCATGATGCAACATCGTTTGAGCTGACCTTGCCGGGGTTTCCGGGCAACCCGACGGTGGCGGGTATTGTTGCCTCCATCATGAATTATGAAAGTCCCAGCGATGCAGATACCTGCCAACTTTGACAGTGTGAGCCTTGACGGTATCGTCAGCGACTGGCTGGGGGTTCTGCGCGAGTTCTCGGTCGAGGCGCTCATGGTGCTGGGCCCCGACCCTTTCGGCGGCCAGGAAGACCGGTTGGTCCTGGCCATCCACCCGCCGCGCCTGCTTGATGCCGCGGAAGCGCTGGCCGAGAGCCGGGACTTCGGCGCGCCGTGGCGCGATTCCGACGCGCCGCTGGTCGCCTGGCAGGACATTTCAAAGTCGGCCTTCGAGAACCTGGGGCGCTGGCGCCGGCTCTGGTTGGCCCATGGCTACCAGAGCGTGGTCCGCATCGCCTTCCCGCTGACGGTGGGGCGCGCCTTTGAATGCTACCTTTTCAGCCCGCGCCAGTGGCATGACCGCAGCGAGGCGGCGCTGCTGGCCTGGTCGGCCCTGAACATCTGGCCGCTGCTCAAGCGCGCGCTGGCCGAGGCGCGCAGCCCCCTCAGCCCGCGCGAGCTGGAATGCCTCAGCCTGGCCTTCCAGGGCATGACAGCGCGTGAAAGCGGCGAGAAGCTGGCCTGCAGCGAGCGCACGGTGAACTTCCACCTCTCCAATGCCATGACCAAGCTCAAGGTCGACAACAAGCTGGCTGCGATCCAGCGTGCCTGCTGGTTTGGCCTGATCTGAGCGGCGGGCCCGTTCAAAGGTATCTACTGGAAAACCTGTAGACCCCTGTGCCTGGGCAGGCTTCAAACCTGTTCATAATCCGCCAAATGACCTTCCTAGCGCTTGATGTGGGTAACACCCGCCTGAAATGGGCCCAGTACGAAGCCCCTGCACCCGGGGCCAAGCTGCTGGCGCATGGCGCGGTCTTCCTTGAGAACATCGACAAGCTCGCGGAAGAGGAGTGGGGCACCATGTCCGCACCGACACGCATCCTGGGCTGCATTGTCGCCGCCGACGCCATCAAGCGGCGCGTGGCCGAGCAGATGGAGCTGTGGGACGTGGCGCCGCGCTGGGTGGTCTCCAGCCCGCAGGAGGCGGGCGTCACCAATGGCTACGACCATCCGGCCCGGCTGGGCGCTGATCGCTGGGTGGCGATGATAGGCGCGCGCCATCGGCTGCTGGCGCGCGGCATGAACAAGCCTTGCGTGGTGGTCATGGTGGGCACCGCCGTGACGGTCGAGGCGATTGACGCCAGCGGAAAGTTTCTGGGCGGCTTCATCCTTCCGGGCCACGGCATCATGCTGCGCGCGCTCGAGTCCGGCACGGCCGGCCTGCACGTGCCCACCGGCGAAGTGCGTGATTTCCCCACCAACACCAGCGACGCTCTGACCAGCGGCGGCACCTTCGCCATTGCCGGTGCGATCCACCGCATGGTGGAGAATGTCGCCCGCCACTGCGGCGAAACGCCCGAATGCATCATGACCGGCGGTGCGGGCTGGAAGATGGCGCCCAGCATGTCGGTGAAGTTTGAGCTGGTGGACAGCCTGATCTTCGACGGCCTGCTGGCGATTGCCTCGCGGCGTTTTGCGGCCTGAACCTGCGATCTCAGGTTTTTAAGCATTTTCGGCCTCTAGCCAAGGCAACGCCTTGGCCTGCAGCTATAAATTTAATAGCAATCGGACGAAGCACCCCTTCCAGCAAGGGCCGCGGAACTGGCTTTGCCAGGCCGCAGGCCCTGTCCCCTGCAAGGGGAGAGGGGGCTACACGAAGTGAGCCCCAACAGGGGTGTGCAGATTACTCACCCCAAGGCAGCATCAGCGTCACGATGGAGAGTTTGGCAAACTCCGGCACGAATTCGTCGATGATGCGCTGCGGTTCCGGGCACAAGGTGCTGTCGGTGATCACGCCGAACTGCACGCCGCCGCCATAACTCAGGATGGAGACACCCAGTCCCACATCGCCCGACTGCGGCACCCAGAACATGCTTTGCTCCAGCGTGGAGCCGCAGAATTTGAGTTTTTCGCGCGGGCCCGGCACGTTGGTCATGACCGCCGTGGTCTTCTTGGCAAAGAGGTTGAGCATCACGTCTTGCGCCGGCTTGATCAAAAGCCCCGCCACCGCCAGCAGGCTGAAGGCCAGCAGCGGCTGGTAGCTGCCCTTGAGCGCGGCCATGCGCCGGCGTACCTCGTACACACGCTCGATCGGGTTCTCTACGCCGATGGGCAGCACCAGCGGCACCAGGCCGAAACGGTTACCCAGCTTGTGCGCCTGATCCATGGGCCGCAGGTTCACCGGCACCATGGCGCGGATCTCCTGGCCTGCCACATCGTCGCCGAATGATTTCAGGTATTCGCCCAGTGCCCCGGCCACGCAGCTGAGCAGCACGTCGTTGATCGAACAATTGAGCGCCTTGCCCACCGCCTTGACCTCGTCCAGCGGGATCGGCTGGCACCAGGCCACCTTCTTGGCGCCGCCTGGTTTGCCCTTGAGCCGGGTTTTGGAGTCGTCGGGCATCAGGGCCAGCGCGGCCGAATCAGACAGCAACTGGAACAGCACCTTGGCCATATCGAAAGAGCCGGTCGCGCCTTGCTGCATGCCCTTCTTCGGGTCACCCAGCATGCCCAGCGAACGGGCGGCGCCTTCGCCTACCGCGCCCAGCGCCTTGACGGTGATGTCGGTGAAGGGCTTGAGCAGCGTGTCGGTAATCCAGTCTTCCGCACCCGCGGCCGGTTCCTTTTTGCGCCGCTCGGGCGGCGGCGCACCGCCGTCGACCAGTGACATGGTCACCGAAATCAGCGCGATGCCATCGGCAATGCAATGGTGGATGCGCACGATCATGGCGCTGCCCTTCACGCCATCGGGCCCGGTGTAGTCCTCGATCAGGTGGATTTGCCACAAGGGGCGTTTCGGGTCCAGGCGCTGGGTGGCCAGCACGGCCACGCGGTCCTGCAGGGCCGCCTCCTGGTTGGCCGACTTCGGCAGCTTCTCGGGCACCACATGGTTGGCCAGGTCGAAGTTGCGATCCATCACCCAGGTCGCACCGGCGGCGTCTTCCATCACGCGCTGCTTGAAGCGGTCGTACTTGAGCAGGCTGTTTTCAATGCGCTCGCACACGGCCGCGTGCTTCACGCCAGGCGCCAGCTGCCACACGCCCACGATCATCATGAGGTTGGCATCGTTGTCCATGCGCAGCCAGGCCGTGTCGACCTTGCTCATGCGCTCCCCCGAAATGCCCAGGGTTCCCGAGACGGCCCGCTTGACGTTCTTCTGGACGTTTTTTGCCACTTTGCGGCCTGCGGCCTGGGCGGTAACGCGTGTAACCATGAGCACTCCCGATGCAAAACTGATGCGAACTCACCCCGGATGGGGTAAGTTCCCTATTTTGGAGGGAATGGCCTCGCTAAGATACCGGGCAGTTACCCCAAGCAGCCTCATTGGTGACCCACTTCTAAAAACGGAGATTCTTCATGTCAGACCTGAAAGCCGCCTTCGACAAAGCCATGGCCGATTCCAAAAACCTCAGCGAGCGCCCCGACAACGCGACGCTGCTGAAGATTTATGCGCTCTACAAGCAGGGCAGCAGTGGCGACAACGCCGACAAGAAGCCCGGCTTCGGCGACATGGTGGCCCGCGCCAAGTGGGACGCGTGGAACAACCTCAAGGGTACTTCGCAGGACGATGCGATGCAGCAGTACATCGACTTGATTGCTGATCTGGGCTGATTGGCGTCGGGCGGCGCTTTGGCTGACCCTCCAGCCCGTGCCGAGGGATGTCGATAGCTCTATCGTTCGTCCCCACCCGCGCATTTGTGACCAGATTTTCATGCCAGCACGAGCATGGCGGAGTTCACCGCAGGTGCGGTATAGCGTCTCGTTAGCGTAGCGAGCCTGTCCTTCTCTAATCGTCAGTTGGCGATTTCGATGACCTTACTAGGTTCATTGGTCAGTTTGGCCGAAATTTCGGACGCATCGAGTTCAAGGTATCTCCATCCATCTGTATCTTTACCGGACTGAATGACTACCTTTAAATCAAAGTCTAGTCTGATGCCCTCGCGATAGATTGCTCGAGCACTGACCATTGGTTCATGTTGAACCCTGTCGAAAAAGTCATCCGATACAAACAATGCTGCGCGGTATTCATGTTGATGCTGGAAGTCCGAGTGCTTGCTATAGATTTCCCGCCATTTCTCTTGCCTAAGTGGAGTTGGGTGTTTGTCGACGTTGTAGTACTCGACAGGGCCATGGCTAAAGAATTTACGGCCATCGACATTTGGCCGATTTTCTCTCCGAGAGGTGAGTAGCAGCTCAAAAGTCTCGAAGATATCTTCTTCTAACTCAACAACGTGTGTTGCGTCCCCCATCACATGAGCATTCATAACGGTGCTCATGCAAAACACAAAATACTGGCTTTTGTATTTGCTGTCGGGTCCGATGCTTATGCATTTAAATTCCACGCCCTGAAATGATGCTGTCGGCAACTTTTTGGGATGTGTCTTGTACTCATTCTCTGTAAAACTTACTGAACATTCGTTTATATCCGAACGACCTACCTTATCTTCCATTTCTATGTACTTTGTCAGTTCATAGAATCTAAAAATCCCGATGGAGATTTTCTTAGAAATTGCAGGGCTGGTTGTGAATTTGTATAGCATCGTTGTTGCTAGCTCAGCGTACCCCAAAGCCTGCAGCTAACACTACGGCTTAACCCGATCCGCTGGTTTGCCGTCACGTCCTTGTCGTAACAGGAGGTTTTATACATGGACGCTTCCTGTGGTGTTGTTCAGAGGCACAGCAAACACCGCTCGATTCTACTGAGAATCCTATAAAACGTGACTGGCAACTTACCGTCATTCGAGCTGAGCCTGTCGAAGCCCCCGTTAAGCTGAACAGCGATCTTCGATCCTTCGACAAGCTCAAGACAGGCCGAGCTTAGGGCGAACAGGTGAATTCAGCGCTAGTGGGCTAGCAGGGCGGAGATTGCTCCTCCGCCCGCATAGCAACTTCAGTCCGCTTTAATGTTCGCCAGCTTGACGATCCGGCCCCACATCTTGCGTTCGTTGTCACCCAGCGTGCCCAGCTCGGCGCCGCTCATGACAATCGCCTTCGCGCCTTGTTCTTCAGCGCGTTTCTTGAAGCCTTCCGACTCCACTACCTGCTTGATCGCCAGCGAGAGGCGGCCCTGCAGGTCGGCTGACAAGCCCGTCGGCCCATAAACGGCGAACCACGACGACGCCACCAGCGGCACGCCGGCTTCAATGGCGGTCGGCACATTGGGCTGCGCGGCCAGGCGCGTGCGGCCCGTCACCATCAGCGCCTTGAGCTTGCCCGCGCGGATGTGCGGCAGCAGCGGTGGCGGCGTGGTGATCGTGAAGTCCACCGTGCCGGCCAGCAGGTCATTGAGCGCCGGGCCCGTGCCGCGGTAAGGAATGTGCACCATGAAGGTCTTGGTCAGATCCTTGAGCAGCTCGGTGGTGACGTGCTGCAGCGAGCCGTTGCCGCTGGACGCATAGTTGACCTTGCCGGGGTTGGCCTTGACGTACTTGATGAAGTCCGCGAAGTTGTCGGCCGGGAAGTTGCCGCGCACCACCAGCAGCTGTGGTGCGTCAATCAGGTGGCCCAGCGGCTTGAGGTTGGTTGCCGGGTCAAAACCGGGCACGGGCTGGATCAGCGGTGTGATGCACTGGTAGCCCGAATACTGCACCAGCAGGCTGGTGCCATCGGCCGGGCCGCGCGCCACCATTTGCCCGGCGATGTTGCCGTTGCCGCCGCCGCGGTTGTCCACGATCACCGAGGTTTGCAAAATCCTGCCCAGAGGCTCGGCCAGCATGCGTGCCGCGATGTCGGTGGTGCCGCCGGCCGCCGTGGGCACAATCAGCGTGATCGGTTTGCCGGCGAGCTGCGCGCGCACAGGGTTGAGCCAGGCGGCCGTGCTGAGCCCGGCGACGGTGAGCAGTGTTCTGCGGGAAATGAAATTCATGGTGTTGTCTCCAGTCGTAGTTTTAGGGTTGCCGTTTCAGGCGGGTTCGGAAATCTCTATCAAATTCAGGTCGGGGTCGCGCACATAGACCGAGCGGATCTTTTGCGTGGCGCCGGTGCGCAGCACGGGGCCTTCAATCACAGGCCAACGTTCGCGCTCAAGGCGGGTGATCACGTCGGCAAGCGGGGCGCTGGCCAGAAAGCACAGGTCTAGCGCGCCCGGCACCGGCAGATGGGCTTTGGGTTCGAACTCATGGCCTTTGACGTGCAGGTTGATCTTTTGCTGGCCGAACTTGAAGACCTTGCGTTCCACGGGCGGTGTGCCGCCGGTGAAGGTCTCCAGCGTCATGCCCAGCACGCGGGTATAAAAATCCACGCAGGCCATTTCGTCCGATGTCGTCAACACCAGATGGTCCAGATGGCTGATCACGCCGGCAGTCCCCGCAACTCGGCCACATCAGGCGGTGGTGCATGCAAATCCGTGATGCGGCCTGCTTTGGCCACCTGGCCCGGCACTTCATGGCCGACGATGCCGGGCATCTGCCGCGCCACCGCAAGCAGCTTTTCAAAGTCCATGCCGGTGTCGTAGCCCATGGCGTCCAGCATGTGAACTGCGTCTTCGCTGCTGATGTTGCCGCTGGCGCCGGGCGCATAGGGGCAACCGCCCAGACCGCCCAGTGAGCCGTCAAAACGTGCGATGCCGCCCTGCACGGCCGCCAGCACATTGGCCAGACCCATGCCGCGTGTGTTGTGAAAGTGCAGCGTCAGTTGCAGGCCTTCAAAGCGCCGCTGTAGCGCTTCCACCATGCGGCTGACTTGCGCCGGATGGGCCATGCCGGTGGTGTCGCAGATCGTGAGGCCGCGCACACGGTCCGCACCGAAGGCGGCAAAGCGATCGCTCCAGCGCAGCACTTCTTCCTCTGGCACCTCGCCTTCCATCGGGCAGCCAAAGCAGCACGACAGAGAGACGTTGATGGGCGTGCGGCCGTCGATGTGGCGGACAACGTCGGAGAGCGCGGAAAAACTTTTCTCGCGCGGCATGCGCAGATTGGCCAGGTTGTGGGTTTCCGACATCGACATCACGAGGTTGAGTTCGTCGGCGCGCGACTCCAGCGCACGCTCCGCCCCGCGCAGGTTTGGCACCAGCACCGTGTATTCCACGCCGGGCGTGCGGCGTATGCGGCCCATCACTTCGTCGGCATCGCGCAGCATCGGAATCGCCTTGGGCGAGGTGAACGATGTCACTTCGATCTTGGCGTAGCCGCATTCACTAAGCGCATCGACCAGCGCGACCTTGTTGTCGGTGGCGATGAAACGGGGCTCGATCTGAAAGCCGTCGCGCGTGGCGATCTCGTTAAAGTAAATACGTTTCAGGGTGTTCATGCGTTGGCATCCTTTCCGGCCACGATGCCTTTGTCTTTCAAAGCCTGGATCTGCTCGGCCGAAAGCCCGATTTCGCGCAACACCGCGTCGGTGTCCTGGCCCACCTGCGGCGCATTGCGGCGATGCCCGCCCGGCGTGCGCGAAAGCTTGGGCACGATGCCGGGCACGGCCAGCAGGCTGCCGTCGTCCATCTGCACCTCATCGAGCATGCCGCGGGCCGCGTAGTGCGGGTCGGCAGCGATATCGGCCACGGTGTAGATGCGGCCTGCGGGTACAGACACCTTGTCGAGCGCCGCCAGCACCTCGTCTACCGTGAGGCCCAAGGTCCACCGGCCGATGGCTGCATCGATCTCGGCCACGCGCGCCACGCGTCCGGCGTTGTCGGCCAGCGCCGGGTCGTTGCCGAGATCGCTGCGGCCAATGATGGCCATCAGCCGCTTGAAAATGCTGTCGCCATTTCCGGCAACCAGCGCATAGCCGCCGTCCTTGCACAGGTAGGCATTGCTGGGTGCGATACCGGGCAGGGCACTGCCGGCCGCGCCGCGCACCGCGCGGAAGGCGCTGTATTCAGGCAGCAGGCTTTCCATGCAGTTGAACACCGCTTCATAGAGTGCCACATCGATCACCTGGCCTTTGCCGGAACGTTGACGCTCCTGCATCGCCAGCAGGATGCCGATCACGCCGTGCAGCGCGGCCAGCGTGTCGCCTATGCTCACGCCCACACGCACCGGCACGCGGCCCGGTTCGGCCGTCAGGTGGCGTAGCCCGCTCATGGCCTCGGCCACCACGCCGAAGCCCGGCTTGTCGCGGTAGGGGCCGGTCTGGCCGTAGCCGCTGATGCGCAGCATGATGAGGCGCGGATTCAACGCCAGCAACTCGTCTGGGCCCAGGCCCCAGCCCTCCATCGCGCCGGGGCGAAAGTTCTCGATCAACACGTCTGCATCGGCGGCCAGCCGGCGCACGATGTCCTGCGCCTCGGGGCTTTTGAGGTCCAGCGCCACCGAGCGCTTGTTGCGCGACTGCACCTGCCACCACACCGAGGTGCCGTCCTTGAGCAAACGCCATTTGCGCAGCGGGTCGCCCGCGCCCGGGGTTTCAATCTTGATGATGTCGGCGCCGAAGTCCGCCAGCGTTTTGGCGGCGAAGGGCCCGGCGATCAGTTGGCCAAGCTCCAGCACTTTGAGGCCGGCGAGCGGGCCGGGGGCACGGGCGGGAAGGGAAGGTTCAGTGGAGGTCATGGGCGGCAGTGTGCCGTCCGTGGCCCGCCCCGTCTATTACCGCTTTGGGGCCTTGGCTTTCGCGTTTTGCGAAGGCAAGGCGCTTTCCGGCCTCGGGAGCGCCGGCTGCTTCGACTTCCCGGGCCCGGAAGGCGCCACCAGGAAGTCCACCAGCGCCGTGATGGCCGCATCGGGCTGGCCCGCCATGGCGGCCGCGAGCAGGCGGCGCCTGGCCCACGTGTCGGCCAGCGGCCGCCAGCCCAGTTTCATGCTTTTGATGAGGGGCAGCGTGGCGGCTTTGGGCAAGATGGCCACGCCCAAGCCCGAGGCCACCATGTGGCAGACGGCGTCAAAGCTGCGCACCTGCATGCGCAATTTCAGCGGCCGGTTGGCGGCCAGGGCGGCTTGCTGCTGCTGTTGCAGCATGGCGGCGCCGGCGGTCAGGCTGATCCATTCTTCGTCGAGCGCATCGACAAACGCCAGCGGTGTCTTGCTGCGTGCCAGTGCATGGCCGGCGGGCAATATCAGCACCAGCTCGTCTTCGCGAAACAGGCGCGTGTCCAGCCCCGTGGTGTCGGGCCCTTCCACAAACACCGCCACATCGGCCCGGCCTTCACGCAGGGTGGCCGCCACCGCTTCCGACACCTGCTCTTCCAGGTCGATGTGCACCTGCGGGTGTAGTTCGCTGTAACGCGCGAGCAGCGGCGGCAAAAACTGGCTGATGGCGGCGCTGCTGGCGCACAGGCGTATGTGGCGCGCGATGCCGCGCCGCAGGTCTGCCAGTTCGCCGCCCAGCTGCTCCATGGTCTGCAGCAGTGTGAGGCCGTGCTTGACGAACACGCGCCCGGCCGCCGTGGGTAACAGGCCACGCGGATGGCGCTCAAACAGCGCCTCGCCCAGAGCGTCCTCCAGGTCACGGATGCGGCGGCTGGCTGCCGCCAGCGCCAGGTGTGAATCCCGCGCCGCCGCAGTCAGGCTGCCCGTTTGCGCGCAGGCCACGGCCAGGCGCACGGACACCAGGTCAAAGCGGGCGAGGTTGTAGCTCACGGGCAGTGCCCCTGACTCTCAGGCGGCCTTCTTTTTGGCCGAGACTTTTTTTGCGGCGGGCTTTTTCGCGATTAGCGTGTCCAGGTTCTTCACGATCTCGCCTTCGATCTTGTCCTTAAAAGCGCCCAGCAGAAAACCGAGTTTGGCGTTGAGGTCAAAGCTGTCTTTGGTGACCGCCAGCGTGCCGCTCACGCCCGAGCGGGTGAAGCTGACCAGGTCTTCGGTCTTGCCTTCCTCGTAGGTGCATTCCATATCGAACTTTTCTTCGACCTGCTCGGCCCACTTGAAAGCGATCTTGCGCGCTTCAAGAAGGCCCAGGGTGTGTTCGCGCTGGATGTGGATGTCAGCCATTCGGAGTCTCCGTTTTGTTGTTGTCCGTGCTAAGCGCTTTGCGCCGTTCTTCTTTGGGCAGGCTGGCCAGCCTTTTCACCGCATCATAAAACCGTTGCCAGTCTCGGCCTTCGCGCTCGAACAGCGCCTCGAAGCCCGGGACCAGTTCATCATAGGCGGCCTGTGCGCCGAAGGCCGCATTGTTGGCGCGCGCCACCCAGGGGTCATAGCCGGCAAAGCCGCCCCACGAGGCCTTGAGCTTGGCGTACTCGTCGCGAAAGCGCTGCATTGCTATAGTTTTCATAGCTACTTGCCCAGTTGTTGCTTGGGCTACAGCCGTATTTTCTTCGTAAATCGCCGCCAGCTCGCGGCGCGTGGCCAGCGCCAGCGCGCGGAACTGCCGGCGTCGCCCGTCGAACACGGCGTAGTCCTGGCGGGCCTTGTCGTTGCCCCGCAGGGCTTCGCTGTCCAGCCAGCGCTGGCTGCCCATGCGTTCGACGGCCGTGGCGAAGGACTCGTTGAACATGGTGTCGTCTTTGGCGTAGACCACCTGGTGCGAGAGCTCATGAAAGATCAGCCGCGCCAGCTCACCCTCGGGGTAACCAATGAAGGTGCTCAGCAGCGGGTCGCCGCCGGCCCAGTTCATCCAGCCCAGCGTGGAATAGGCCGGCACGCCGTAGACGCTGGTCTCCAGGCCCTGGGCCTTGAGGCTGTCGGCTTCGGCGCGCGCTTCGGCCTCGTTGAAGTAGCCGCGGTAGCCGACGCAGCCGGTGACGGGAAAGCACCAGGTCTTGAGCGTGAGCGAAAACTCAGGCGCGGCCACCACGTTCCACACCACGGCGCTGCGGTGCAGGTCGGCGTAGCGGCGGTAGCTGGGGTTGTCGGGCAGCTTCAGCTCGGTCACGGCAAAGCTGCGGATACGCTGCGCCAGCGCCAGCCGGGTTTTGAGCGGCTCGGACGCCTGGGCGTCGCCCAGCCATTCATCGACCGGCCGGGCCGCGTTGATCATCTGCAGGTGGCCGCTCACAGATTGCCAGTAGTAGCCCAGGTCGGCGCAGCCCGAGAGGCCCAGCGCTGCCGCCAGTGTCACGGCAAGCGTTCGTTTTACCGTGGTGGGGCTCACGTGGGTGCTCAGGCGGCTTGTGTTTCGCGCTGCACCTCAACCAGGCAGTCGTAGAACACCGGGCCGCGGCCCATGTCGGTCAGGTGCTGGCTGGTGAGTTCGTTGACGTTGGTGCCGTCCAGGCCCAGCTTGCGCCACCAGATGCCCAGGCCGTTGACCACGCCCGGACGCGCGCGCGTGGAGACCTCGGCCTTGACGCGGTACTCGCCGCGCTGGTTGAACACCTTGACGATGGCGCCGCTGGTGATGCCGCGCAGCGCGGCGTCGTCGGCATGGATTTCCAGCAGCGGCTCGGTTTCGATGTCGCGCAGGCTTTTCACGTTGACGAAGGTGGAGTTGAGGAAGTTGCGCGCCGGCGGGGAGATCATGGCCAGCGGAAATTGCGCCGACGAACCGGCCGCCTCATGGTTGGGCAGATGGTCGGGCAGACCGCTCGCGCCTTCTGCCGCCAGGCGCGCGCTGAAGAATTCGCAGCGCCCCGATACGGTGGGAAAGTTGCCGGCCGCAAACGGCGCATCGGGCAGCGCGAGCGTGGCAAAGCCCCTGTCCAGCAGCTGCTGGAAGTCCACCTTGTCGCCGAACGTCGCGCGGCACAGCTGCTCGTCGCTGTCGGCAAAGCAAGGCTCGGTAAAACCCATGTGCGCAGCCAGTTCGCGAAAGATCTGCGTGTTGGTTTTGGCCTTGCCCATGGGCGCGATGGCCGGGCGGTTCAGCAGCACGTCGGTGTGGCCGTAGGCGCCGTGCACGTCCCAGTGTTCCAACTGGGTGGTGGCCGGCAGGATGTAGTCCGCGTAGTCAGCCGTGTCGGTCTGGAAGTGTTCGAGCACCACGGTGAAGAGGTCTTCACGCGCGAAGCCCTGCACTACCTTGCCAGACTCGGGCGCCACCGCTACCGGGTTGCTGTTGTAGACAATCACCGCCTCGATCTTCGGGCCGAACTGCGGCGAGGCAGGTTCGAGCAAGGCGTTGCCGATGGTGCTCATGTTGATGGTGCGCGGCTGGCGGCCCTTCAGCAGGTCGGGCCGCTGCAGGGCGGCCTTGTCGACCGGGAAGAGGCCCGAGCTGCTGAGCAGCACGCCGCCGGCCCGGTGGCGCCACGCGCCTATTAGCGCGGGCAGGCAAGCCACGGCGCGCGCCGCGTTGCCGCCGCCGCGCACGCGCTGCATGCCGTAGTTCAGGCGTATGGCGGCCGGCTGTTTTTTCACCATGCATTGGCCATAGTCTCGGGCCAGCGCGCGGATCTGTTCGGCCGGCACGCCGCAGACGGCGGCGGCGCGCTCGGGGCTCCACTGCAGCGCGCGTTCGCGCAGCCCGCCTTCGGGGCCCTGCCAGCCCAGCGTGTGCTGCGCGATGTAGTCGTGGTCCAGCCAGTCGTGGGTGATCAGCTCGTGCATCAGCGCCAGGGCCAACGCCGCGTCGGTGCCGGGCAGCAGCGCGATGTGCTCATGGCATTTCTCGGCGGTCTCGCTTCTGCGCGGGTCGATGCAGACGAGTTTGGCGCCATCGCGTTTGGCCTGTTGCGCATAGCGCCAGAAGTGCAGGTTGCTGCCGATGGAGTTGCTGCCCCAGATGATGATGAGTTTGGACTCGGCAAAAAACTCCACCCGCATGCCGACCTTGCCGCCTAGCGTCTGCGTGAGGGCCTCGCCCCCGGCGGACGAGCAGATCGTGCGGTCGAGGAAGGAGGCGCCCAGCTGGTTGAAGAAGCGCCCCGCCATGCTTTCGCCCTGCACCTGGCCCATGGTGCCGGCATAGCTGTAAGGCACGATCGCCTCGGGGTTGCGCGCGGCGATGGGTTTGAGGCGCGCAGCAATGTCGGCCAGTGCCGCCTCCCAGCTCACCGGCTCGAACCGGCCGCTGCCTTTGGGGCCACTGCGTTTGAGCGGCTGCAGCAGGCGCTCAGGGTGGTAAGTGCGCTCGGTGTAGCGCGAGACCTTGTTGCACAGCACGCCGCCGGTATGCGGGTGGTCGGGGTTGCCCTGCACGCGGGTGGCGATGCCGCCTTCCACCGTGGTCAGCAGCGAGCAGGTGTCCGGGCAGTCGTGGGGGCAGGCGCCGCGCACCTGCGCGGAGCCAGTCTGGCTATCAGGGTTAGCGATAGGGGAGATGCTGATGGTATTGCTCATGGTTCAACTCTATATTGACGGTCATTGAAGCATCGCGGGGGAGACACATCATGACAACAAAAAACGGAATGCAGGCATTCCACGCCGTCGCCAAAATCACCATGGTAGCGGCGTTAGCCGTTCTGGCGGCAACGGGGGTTAAAGCCCAGGAGGGCGTCAGCAAGACCGCCATCACGCTGGGCCAGTCCCTGGCGATGACCGGGCCCGGCGTTACGCTGGCCACGCCGTTTGGGCAAGGCGCGCGGCTTTACTTCGACCGCGTCAATGCAGGCGGCGGCGTCAACGGCCGCAAGATCGAGCTGACGACACTGGATGATGCGGGCAACCCCGACACCACCGCGGCCAACACAAAAAAGCTGCTCGACCAGAAAGTGTTCGCCCTGTTCGGTTACTACGGCTCGCCGCAGGTCACCGCTGTCAATCCGCTGCTCAAGGACACGGACGTCCTGCTGTTTGCCCCCATGGCGGGCGCCGACGAGCTGCGCGGCTCGCTCTATCCCAATGTGTATTCCGTGCGGCCTGGCTACTCGGAAGAAGCCGCGGTGATCACGCGCCACGCCGAGACCCTTGGCATGCGCAAGCTGGCCATCTTGCACGGCAAGGATCCGGAGTCGCTGGCGGCGCTGGATTCGGCCGAGCGCACCATGGGTGGGCTGGGCGCCAATCTGGTGGCCAAGTCGCCTCTTTCTGGCGGCAGCGTCGCCACCAGCGTTGACCAAATCCTGGCCAAGAAGCCCGAGTCGGTACTGGTGATCAGCGAGACCTCGGGCGCCGCCAACGCGATACGCGACCTGCGCGCCAAGGGCTTTCGCGGGCCCATCTACGGCTTTTCCAACACCGGCGAAAGCCTGCTGGCCGAGCAGCTGGGTGCGGCCGGCGCCGGCGTGGTGGTGGTGCGGGTCACGCCCAAGTCGGACAACGCCAAAAGCATCCTGGTGCGTGAGCTGCAGGCCGATGCCGCCGCCGCCAAGCTCAAGCCCAACGTCTACATGCTGGAGGGCTATATCGCCGCCTGGACTTTCACCGAGGCACTGCGCAAGGCCGGCAAAGACCCCACCCGCGCCAAGCTGCGCAAGGCCCTGGACACCATGCAGGACCTCAACCTCGGCGGCTTTCGTGTGCACTTTGACGGTGACCGCGTAGGGTCCAAGCTGGTAGAGCTCAGCCTGATCGATGCCACCGGGCGGGTCCGGGAGTAGTTCTGGTGTTGTTTGAGTGCACCAAAAGGCTGGCAAATTGCTGACATTTGGCGGGGGGGCTAATGCCAAAGTAGTGACCTATCTCACGGCGTTTCCTCCTGTTACGTTGCGGGTAAACAAGCTGTAAGTTGTGTTGCGAGAATGAAGGCATGAACCTCACTCGCAGAACTTTTTCTACCGCAGTCGGCGCCTCCATGCTGGGCGGTTTTAACATCGCCCACGCCCAGACCGACAAGATCATCCTTGGCCAATCGGCCCCTTTCACCGGCCCGGCCGCACAGCTGGGCATCCAGTTTTACCAGGGCGCGAAAGTCTATTTTGATCAGGTCAACGCCCAGGGCGGTGTCGGCAAGCGCCTGATCGAGATCCGCAACCTCGATGACGGCTATGAGCCCAGCCGTTGCGCCGAAAACACCCGCAAGCTGATCGACGACGAGGTGTTCGCGCTCTTTGGCTACATCGGCACGCCCACCAGCATCGTCGCGCTGCCGCTGGCGACGAAAGACAAGGTACCCTTCATCGCCCCCTTCACCGGCGCCATGGCGCTGCGCGATCCGTTCAACAAGTACGCGTTTCACGTGCGCGCTTCGTACAACGACGAAACCGGCCTCATCGTGAAGCAGCTGACCGCCTTGGGGTTGAAAAAAATCGCCGTGTTCTACCAGAACGATGCCTATGGCAAGGCCGGGCTGGACGGCGTCGTGCTGGCCCTGGGCGCACAGAACCTGAAGCCCGTGGCGCAGGCGACGGTCGAACGCAACACGGTGGACGTGGCCAAGGCCGTCACGACGCTGGTGGCTGCGGGGCCCGATGCGGTGGTGCAGATCGGCGCCTACAAAGCCTGCGCGGCCTTCATCCGCGAAGCCCGCAAGGCCGGTTACGGCGGCACCTTCTACAACGTGTCTTTTGTCGGTACGCAGGCGCTGGCCGACGAACTGGGCAAGGACGGCGCAGGCGTGGTGGTGTCGCAGGTCATGCCCTCGCCCTACAACACGGCCCGCCCGATCGCGCGCGAGTTTGTCGAGGCCGTGAAAGCCGCCGGCAAGGAAGCGCAGGTCAATTTCTCCAGCATGGAAGGCTATGTGGCGGCCAAGGTGCTGGTCGACGGGATCAAGCGCGGCGGCGCCAAGATCACCCGCGAGTCGCTGATTTCCGGCATGGAAGCCATTGGTACGCAGTCGATGGGTGGGTTCTCGGTGTCGTTTTCGCCGACCGACCACGTGGCTTCGAGCTTCGTGGAGCTGTCGATGCTGACGGGTGACGGTCGCGTAAGGACTTGACCGCCCCCATCCCTCATGCCAAAACGCCTGACTGAGTCAGGCGGTTTTCTTTGGGAGGTGCTCAGGCGATCTGCCGCGTGGCGATCAACCCGTGCATAAACTCCTGGCAGCGCGCCAGCTGCTCCAAACTCACAAACTCATCAGGCTGGTGCGCCTGGTTGATGCTGCCGGGGCCGCACACCACGGTGGGAATGCCGGCATCCTTGAAGAGGCCCGCTTCGGTGCCGAAGGCGACCAGCGTGGTTTCTTTGGCTCCGGCAAGCCGCTGCGCCAGCTGCGTCACTGCATCGCCGGCCGAACCCAGGAAAGCGGGCACCTCGCAAATCGTCTCAAAGCTGAAACCGGCATCGGGTGCTATCTTTTTCATAGCTGGTTGCTTAAGCGCAGCATAGGCTAGAACCTCTTTTTGCATCGCATGCGCATCGGCAGTGGGCAGGTTGCGAAACTCATAACGGAACTCGGCGTCGCGCGGCACCACGTTGTCGGCAATGCCGCCATGGAACTGCCCCACGCTGGTGGTGCTGAAGGGCACATCAAAGCCTTCATAACGCGGCTCGTTGGCCTCAAAACCCTCGCCCATGTCGCGCAGCTTGCCAACCACGCGCGCCGCCATTTCGATGGCGTTGACCGACTGCGGCGTGAGCGAGGAGTGCGCTTCCTTGCCGCGCACGCAGCACTTGTAGCGGTACACGCCCTTGTGCGCGGTGGCCGGCACCATGCTGGTGGGTTCGCCGACGATGCAGGCCAGCGGCGCGATGCCGGCGTCTTTCATGTCGGCAATCAGCTCGCGCACGCCCAGGCAGCCGACTTCCTCGTCATAGCTGAGCGCCAGGTGCACCGCAAACGGCGCCTGGCTGTTGAGGAAATCTCCGGCGTGGGCCAGCGCCATGCCGATAAAACCCTTCATGTCGCAGCTGCCGCGGCCGTAGAGCCGGCCATCGCTGATTGAGGCCGACAGCGGATCCAACGTCCAGTCCTGGCCGTCCCAGGGCACGGTGTCGGTATGGCCCGACAAAATGATGCCGGCCGGTTTGCCTTCGCCGAGCGTGGCGAACAGGTTGGCCTTGGTTTTGCCGGCATTGGTGGTGATGCGGCTGGCCACGCCCCGTTTTTTGAGCTCGTCCCGCACGAAGTGGATCAGCTCGAGGTTGCTGTTGTCACTGACCGTGTTCATGCGCACCAGGGCCTGGATCAGTTGCAGGGCATGGGGAGTGACAGCGGGCAGGGGGGCGAGGGTGGGGGAAGGTACGAAAGACATGGCTTCATTTTGGCCGTATTCCGGACTGCCCGTCAGTTATGCTTGAAGCCCGCTTCCCCACGGGGTGTTTTCCCCCTTCCCGATGACATCTTCGCCGTCCTCTCCGTTTGCCCTGGTCCGGCTGATGCGGCCGCATCAGTGGCTGAAAAACGTTTTTGTTTTTGCCGGCCTGGTGTTCAGCCAGAACTGGCAGGACACCGCGCTGGATCTGCGCGTCTTCTACGCCTTTGCCGCCTTCTGCTGCCTCTCGAGCATGGTGTACATCATCAACGACTGGCATGACCGCGCCAGCGACGCCCTGCATCCCACCAAACGCCACCGGCCGCTGGCCAGCGGCGCGGTGGCTGCGCCGGTGGCGCTGGTGTTGGCCGCATTGCTGCTGGTGGCGGGGCTGCTGCTGGCCGCGGGCAACCGCACTCTGCTGGTGCTGCTCGGCATGTATGCGGTGCTCAACCTGGCGTATTCATGGCGGCTCAAGCAGGTGCCGGTGGTGGACGTGTCTATCATCGCCTCGGGTTTCATGCTGCGGCTTCTGGCCGGCACCGTGGCCGTTGGCATTCCGCCTTCACGCTGGCTGCTGCTCACCGGGATCTTTGTGGCCCTGTTCCTGGGTTTTTCCAAACGCAAGGCCGAGAGTTTTCATGAAGAGGCCAGCCAGCGTGCCGTGCTGGCGCACTACCCGCCGGCTCTGCTGGACACCTTCATGGCTGTCACCATGACCGCCACCCTGGCCACCTACAGCCTGTTTGCCACCAGCGCAGAAGCGCAGCTGCAGCACGGCGAGCGCCTGCTCTACACCGTGCCGGTGGTTATCTTCGGCATGCTGCGCTATACCTACCAGGTGCACCGCGGCCGCGGCGAAGACGTGGCGCGCGACATGCTGCGCGACCCCTGGATCCTGGGCGCCGGTGTGCTGTGGCTGGCCATCTTCCTGAGCCAACGCCTGTGAGCCCCGGGGCCGATCCCGCAGGCGCCCAGCCCGCAGCGGGCGGCCTGCCGTTCAAGCGGCTCTTGCTGGTGCTCGGTGTGGTGGCCACGGCTTACGCGGCCGTGCTGCTGATCTGGGGCGACAGCCCGCAAACCTCGCTCGCATTGCTTTGGTCGGCCACCGGCGCGCAGGCGGCGGGCCTGTGCCTGCTCAATTACCTGCTGCGTGGCCTGCGCTGGCGATTCTGGATGGCGCACTACGGGCGCCACTTCGGCCCGGTGCAGGGCCTGCGCCTTTACCTGGCGGGTTACGCCTTCACACCCACGCCCGGCAATGTTGGCGAGGCGGTGCGTGGCCTGATGCTGGCGCGCCAGCCGCTGGGCGCCGCGCAAAGCCTGGCCATCTTCGGCGCCGAGCGCCTGGCCGACCTGCTGTGCCTGCTGCTGCTGTGCCTGCCGGCCCTTGGCTGGGTCTTGCGGCACGGCGCGCTGCAGGCCGCATCAACCCTGATAGGCGGTCTGCTGGCCGCCGCGGCGCTGATGCTGCTGGCGGTTCTGGGCCTGCTCTTCAAACACCGGGCCCGGCTTTTCGCGAGTCTGCCCTGGCTGCACGAGGCCTGGCATTGCCTTTCTGTGCGTCCCTGGCTGTGGTTTGGCCTCACGCTGGTGGCCTGGGCGGCGCAGGGCCTGGCGGTCTGGCTGGTTTGCCGCGCCATGAATGTTCATCTTGAGCTGCTGACGGCCACCGGCTTTTACGCTGTGGCCATGGTGGCTGGCGCCCTGTCTGCGCTGCCGGCCGGCCTGGGCGGCACCGAGGCCGTGCTGACGGGCCTGCTGGTGGCGCACGGCGCTACGCCGGCTGCGGCCTTGTCCATCACTGTGCTGGTGCGGCTGCTCACGCTGTGGCTGGCTGTGGGCATTGGCGTGGTGGCCTTGCTTTATAGTGCGGCCATCCGCAAGGAAATCAGCTTTCGGTAGGCCCTGCCGGCCTTCTTTCTTGCCTTTGCCCCCTCTTGCAGGGCCGCCAACGATTCCCCCAGTTTTCAGTTTCATGCCTCAGACCCACGACACCGCCGCTTTCCCCGTTTCGCTGAGCCGCTGGCTGCTGGCCGCCGGCCTGCTTTCGCTCTTGCTGCGGTTCTGGATTGCCGTCACTTTTCCGGTCACCGGCGACGAAGCCTTCTTTTACTGGTGGGGGGTGTACCCCGACTGGGGTTATTCGGATCACCCACCCATGGTGGGCTGGCTGATCGCGCTGATGCGCGCCACGCTGGGCGACAGCCTGTGGTCCATACGCCTGCCCATCGTGCTGCTGCCGTTGATGCTGGGCGCCGCGCTGTGGTGGGCGCTCAAACCGGTCGACAAGGTGCGCGCCGCCTGGGCCGTGCTGTTTTTCTGGCTCGCCCCGCTGAACTGGCTCAACACTTTGATCACCACCGACACGCCGCTGATCTTCTGGTCTGTGCTGTCGGTGGCAGCGCTGATGCGCGCAGAGCGCCGCGCTCAAGCCGACCGCGCCGCATACGGCCTTTATGCCCTGTCGGGTTTCTTCCTGGGCTGCGCGTTTCTCTCGAAGTATTTCTCGGTGGTGCTGGGCTTCACCTACTTCGCTTATTTTGTGCTGTACCGCCGCGACCGGCTCGCCGGCTTTGCCCTGCTGGTGCTGTGCGCCTTGCCCGGCCCGGCCATCAACATCGCCTACAACATGTCGCATGGCTGGTCCAACATCATGTTCAATGTGTACAACCGCAATGAAGATGCGGTGTTCGAATGGCGCAAGCCGCTGACCTACGTCGGCATGATGATTTACCTCATCACGCCCGTGGCGGTGTGGATGGCGATCAGGTACCGCCGGGCGCTGGTGGCCACCGCGCGCTCGCAGCGCCTCTTGGCCTGCCTGGTGGTGGTGCCGCTGGTGTTCTTTGCGCTGCTGTCGGCCAAGAAGGTGATCGGCCTGCACTGGGTGCTGTCGTTTTACCCCTTCGGATTTGCGTTTCTGGCATTCGCGCTGCCGGCCGACAGGCTCAAGGCCTGTGCCAAGGGCCTGGCCGTGTTTGCCGGCCTGCATGTGCTGGTGGTGGCGGGGCTGTACATGACCTCGCTCGATACCTGGCGCACCACCAAGCTCTATCCGCAAATCATCCGCAGCTACAAGACCGCCGAAATGCTGCAGCAGGTGACGGTGCCCGGTGCGGTGCTGATGGGCGAGGCCTACACGCCCGCGTCGATTTTCGGTTTTGAGCGACGCCAGTACATGCCGGTGTTCGGCGTCGGCAAGTTCCATGCGCGGCAGGACGACATGCTGGTCGATTTCTCGCTCTACCAGGGCAAGACGATTCGCATCATCGTTGCCGACAAGCCGAGGCTGGAGGAATTTGCGCCCTACTTCGAATCAGTGCGCGAGATCCGCTTTGAGCAGGACGGCGTGCCTTTTTACGCGGTGGAAGGCAAAGGCTTTAACTACTCCGCTTACCGAGAAGGCGTGCTGGGCGTGGCCTTCAAGCGCTACTTCAACATCCCGAGCTGGTTGCCCATGACGGGCTGCCCCTTCTGCGAACGCTATTGCGGCCAGGTGCGATGCCCGAGGTGAGCGCCCCGGTCGTGGTTGCCGCGTTTGACTTCGACGGCACGCTGACGCAGCGCGACACTCTCATACCTTTCCTTGTACGCGGCCTGGGCTGGCCCCGGTTTCTGGGCGCCTTGCTGCGTTGCTCACCCTGGCTGGCTGGCTATGCGCTGCGCATGGTACCCAACCACGTGGCCAAAGGCAAGCTGATGCAGGCCACGCTGGCCGGCCGCAGCGTGAAAGAGATGCAAGACTGGACCACACGCTGGTTGGCCCAGGACTTTCCCGGCCAGTTGCGCGAAGCCGCCATGGCGCGGCTGGCCTGGCACAAAGAGGCCGGCCATTGCTGCGTGATGGTGAGTGCCTCGCCCGACGTCTATTTGCCGCCCGTGGCGACTCAGCTCGGGTTTGATGCGCTGATCTGCACCGAGATGGAAGTGGAAGGCGAGGGCGACAGCCAGCGCCTCACCGGCCGCATGAAGACGCCCAACTGCCACGGCGAGCAAAAAGTGCTGCGGCTCAAGGCCTGGGTGACGGAGCGTTTTGGTGCTGCGGCGCTGGAGGGGATGACGCTGTATGCGTATGGGGATACGGCGGGGGATAAGCCTATGTTGCGGATGGCGAGGCATGCCTGGTATCGGGGGGAGCCTTGGGGTGGGGTGTAGGGATTTTTGAGTGATTTTGGCCGCTAGCCCAGGTGGTGCCTTGGCTAATAGCTCCTGAATTGATAGCGTATTTGGTTTTCGTTGCTGTGCTTTTTGCTGAGGGTTGCTGGCCGGGGGTTGCCCGGCGGCAACTCACTTTTCTTTGCTTCGCCAAAGAAAAGTAAGCAAAAGAAAGGCGACCCGCAGTCTGGGTCCCTACGCTTCGCTGCGGGCAACCTGCGGTGCTCGAGTCAAGCGGGGTCTGGCACAAACTCGCTTCGCTCAAACAAGTGCCAGCCCTGATCCGCTTGCCTCTGCGCTCCTCGGCCCAGCCAGGACGGGGCAATCGGATACGGGAACCAAATACCGAAATACCAAGAAAACCAATACCAACAAGGACTCGCCATGG
>Ga0307513_10000058_pt1 | contig 146447 bp, 144 predicted proteins | sample 15_EM_MG_FD_202174 | JGI IMG/M metagenome (GOLD analysis project Ga0307513, IMG submission 202174) | Populus trichocarpa ectomycorrhiza microbial communities from riparian zone in the Pacific Northwest, United States - 15_EM | ecosystem: Host-associated > Plants > Roots > Unclassified...
CTTTCCCACAAATAAATACTTCTTTCCTCTCTCACCATGTTGTCCAGGGTGGCCAGGCCAGCCCTTCAGAGAGTTGCTACTACCTCCATCAGGTAATTACTCAATTGCCCTTTCGCTTGTCTTTTCTGTTACTACCCGGTCTGTTCCCTGCCCACTATTTAATCTTCATCGTCATCTGTTATTCGTTGATTCATTGCTGACTTAATTATCTGACTGATAGGCCGGCTCAGAGCAACAATTATGCTACCCTTCGCGAGATTGAGGGACGCCTCAAGTCCATCAAGAATATCGAGAAAATTACAAACACCATGAAGATTGTCGCTTCCACAAAGCTTGCTCGTGCCCAGCGTGCTATGTCTGAGTCCCGCACCTACGGTCAGACATCAAACACTGTCTTTGATAAAGCCGAGACCAAACCTCTGGAAGGTGGGAAGACTTTGATCATTGTCTCTTCATCCGATAAGGGACTCTGCGGTGGTATCCACTCACAAATCACCAAGGCCGTTCGCAGAAGATTGCTGGCAACTCCTGATGCCGACCTTGTCATTTTGGGTGAAAAGTGTAAGGCACAATTGGGTAGATCTTCTGCGAAGAACATTGTTATGAACTTTGCAAATGTTGGAAAGGATATCCCTACTTTTGCCGAGGCTCAGACTATCGCGGACCAGATTTTCCAGCTGGAGAAGGATTACGATAATATTGAGGTTGTCTATAACAACTTCAAGTCCGCTATCTCCTACGAGCCTGGTAGCACTTATGCCTTCTCCGAGGAGACCATCAAAAACTCAGGTGAGACCTCCACAGCCCACTTACGTCCTGCTACGTTTCCCTCCTATATTGCCCCTTTCGATGATGAAGAATATTCGGATGTAAAAACATTATTGTATTGCCCGAGAGCGCGAAACCGTGTGGATATTTCCGTTGCCTTCCTTCTGAGAGAACGACCTCGTAACATCGTCCCGGATTTACCCCGTTTTGTTAGCCGGCGTCTGCTTACAATTCGTAAACCTAGCCAACTTTACCGCTTTCGAGATTGAAGATGAGCAATTGGTTAATCTTCGCGAATATGCCCTAGCCAACACTATTTTCTGGGTAAATTCTCCTGCAGAGAAATGCTATGGCCCCATCTAACAATCGGGTTCGAAATAGGCTCTCTCTGAGGGTCACGCTTGCGAGATCTCTGCCCGCCGCAATGCCATGGACAACGCCTCCAAGAATGCTGGTGACATGATCAATCGATTCCAAATTCTTTTCAATCGTACTCGGCAGGCAGTCATTACTGGAGAGTTAGTTGAGATAATTACTGGGTATGTTTCCCCCACCTTGCAGCGTGAGGTTGTTTGACTTAATGCTAACACGAGCCTTTCTCCTAGCGCTGCTGCTTCGGAAGACTCTTAAGTCTTTTGCGATACTTCTTCCCATTTGTTTCCCCCAATACAGTTTGGGCATGTAGTAGGAGGGACGTACAAGCGTTGTGTCTTACCATCGTAGGAAAATGCCTCCTTGCGTTGATCATACCATTGGTACAGAAGCAACCAAATAAAATAGATGTTTCGGATTAGATTACACTGGTGCGGTTCGACTCTGCTCCACGCGACTTGTAATGTGATAAGTGAAGCCCAACGATGCTTCACCGCACGCAACGGATATCGGTACTCGAGTATTCTCGAGGCTTTGTTCGTGACACAGGGTATCGAAACACACAAAGATCTACGGAAGCATGATGCTCGCATTGGAATTATTGGGATTTGGCTGGCCAGCACCAATCAAGGAGCACAATCCCAATATTGTAACACTTATTGACTTTCATTAACTGGCCCAAACCACCCATCTCACCCCATTATGGACACATTTTCACCAAATACTGAGGCTCGACGATCAAGCAAGATCCCAAAAACACCAGTCATAATATAGTCGAAAGTTCATAGCATGCCTCCTCACGATAACCCCTCCTAGCCCTCTCGAGACTTTTTCTGGTCCAGGATGGTGATTAGGTCTCTCGGACCGCTGTGTTGAGCCCCGAGCCACATTTGCATGCTGTAACTCCAGCACAGCGCAACCTCCTTGCGGCTGCCAAGCAACGACCCGTCCTTCACATAACCCCACCAATCTAGGTTACCCCAGAAAAAGCCAAAGCGACAATCACAGTCTCCATCAAAACTCTTTCCTTTCCCCCTCCCCACACCGCCGGCTTCAATGTCTTCCAAATACGCCGCTCTTCCAGATTTAGTATGCTCTCAACCCCTATAAAAGCGGGGAGGACTCAATCAAGCTTACGGTCCTTTTTTCACCTAGGACATTTCACAAGACGTATACGAAACCCCAGACCTCGCGGAGGATATATCCACCCTCCAGACATCTACAAGTGCAGCGCATTCCACCTCCGGCTCCGAGGACGGTGGAGACGCGGATGGCAGTGGAAGCATCAGTTATGACCATTTAAGACCTGCGGATGCGAGGGGACGCTTCAAGCATACCGAGATCGACGCAACGGGGGTTGACTTCTCGGATCGTATCAGTGGGAAGCGAAGAAGTTATAGGGCTAGTTCTAGGAGGCGGAGGAGGAGGGCTGGAGCGTACGATGAGGATGAGGAGTACGAGGATGACGAGGATGACGACGGGCTTGGTGATGAGACGCTGGAGAAACGATTGGCTAGGTTGAGGAGGGAGGTAGAGGAGGTTAGGGGTGAGATTAAGGCTAGGGAGCAAGAACCTGGTAGCGGGGTGGAGAAGGGGGTAATCCAAGGGGGGGTGAGCGAAGGGGAAGATGATGAGGATATTCTGGATATGGTGGAGTTCAAATCGAGTATTGATGAATTGAGCAATGTTCTTGAGGGACTACAGACCGTGAGTGGGGAAGAGAGGGGTGCTCAGACTAAGCTGGCGAAGAAGTTGGCTGCTGCTATGAGTGCTACCACGCCAAATACCCAAGAGCAAAGTGGCGAGCAGGCTGCAGTTGATGTGAGTGTGATCATTTTTATTTATTCCATATTGAGAACCCGCTAAATTTTCTGCTATAAGGCGCCCGAGACTGCGCCTGTTACGGCAGGCGGTTCAACAACATACACAATAACTTATGCCCCGACCTTCAAGCAGTCCCACGCTCTAGCAAAGGCAGCGGACTTCGACAAGCGCCTAACCGTCCTCGAGAAGGTCCTCGGAATGAGCGCGTCCTCTACTCTAAACATTGATAGAGAGCTCCCCAACTCAGCCATAATCCCTACCCTCGACGAACTCGGCCGACAAATGTCTGTCTTGACGGCTTCTTCTACATCATCCCTCGACGCAGCCACCAAACGAGTGAAACAACTCACCCAAGAAGCAGAGAAATTAGCAGAGGCTAGGAAAGCTGCTAAAGCCGCCGCCGATGCTCGAAGGGAGGAAGCCGACCAACTCTCCCCGGAGGGTAGTACCGCCCCAGTGGCAGACACGAGCGAACGAGAAGCCAAGATAAACGCACTCTATGGTGCACTCCCCACGATAGAGAATCTCGGCCCGCTTCTACCGGCTGTCCTCGATCGCCTACGAAGTCTCAGGACCATCCATGCTGACGCCGGAAAGACGGTGGAAAACCTGACCAAGTTGGAGAGGAGACAGGAAGAGACGGGGGGGGAGATCGCACGCTGGAGGGCTGCGCTGGGAAAGGTGGAAACAGTGGTCAAGGAGAGCGAGGGGACAATACAGAGTAATATGGGCAAAGTTGAGGGGTGGGTCAGGGAATTGGAAGAGAAGGTTCGGGTAGTGGAGGGTGTGGACGAAAGGTACCGGTAGTCAGTCCGCGGTGCTTAAGAGGTGGTTTTGTGTTACGGTTGATTGTGTTCCGGTGGTTTAGCGCCTCGCATGCTGGTGTCATACATGCGGTCCAGTGCTCGAACTGCTGTGAGGCCTTTCGTTGGCTGTGGCAGCATTAGAATTGTTGTAGTGAGCGGGTGTGATATGTTATTACCGATAGCGATAGCGGTAGTTTTAATTCGATGGATGCAATACAATAGAGAGTTCATTATTATTTTTCTTCGCTTTTTTGCTTTTTTTTAATAAAAAAAAAAACCGAAGCCCAGAAAGAGAGAGAGAGAGAGACAAATGGACAAAGGGTCCAAGTAGGCAATAGAATCGCCAGATCTCTAGACACATGCCGGGAGCCAGTCAGATCCCGGTAAGCTGGTCCCCCTGTGTGTTATTTATGTAGGTACAGATTCTCTACCGATATGGCACGCGCCGCCATTGCCATAGGTACTACTCTATGGTACTGGTAAGCTCTTTGCAGCCCGAGCAGCTGCAAGCAAGAAGGCGTAGTGCTGTTTCCTGCCATACAGTACCCGCCTGAGAGGACTTACATAACCACCTGCACTTGTACTCATATCCTACAGTACCACCCGGTATTTTGAAGAGTACCATGGTAGTGTGCTCACTCGATCACGGTGTCCCGTTGCCCGCGGAGAGAGATGCATGGACAGATGCATCACCACCATCATCGAGTGAAGATGTGTGAGTGAAAGTGGGGTATGTTCTGGCGTGGGATGATTGCGTGGGGTTTAACTCGGAGGGTACCCAGTGCGTGGAAATCGAGGTAGATATCATTGGAGGTAGTTAGTTTATGGGGTTCGTGAGAATTCGATATCGGGTCGTGTCCTATTCGCCGCGGTGGACTACAAAATTCAATGTCTTAATGGCTTCAAGGGAGCATCGCATGCAGTACCGGTATCATAGAGCACAGTACTTTGAACTTGGACTTTATCGCCAGACGCCACACACCGCAGCCACCTCGTAGTCGTTTGGTGGGAGTACTGTACCGGTACGCTTCCGGCACTGTATGTGATTATCAATAAAACCTTCCAGCTTTCTCCTTCTCCTTCTCCCTCCTTCCCCTTCCCCTTCCCCTTCCGCTTCCCCTTCTCCTTCCGCTTCCCCTTCTCCTTTTGTCCTCCCCCGCCCCCTCCTTTTTCCGCTCCTCCCATCACTCATTCGTAGTGCCAGAGCCTCCAACACGGAAACCGCAATCTGTGGTAACAGAGGGAGGCGTCATTTTCTGACGACTCGTATCCTCCTGGGTCCGAACTCTCTCTTAGGTGGGCTGGAGAACTAGATACGGTGGAGTTGTTTACCCTGCCGGTATTTGCAGCAACGCAATTTCCTCTTTCCACACCCATCGATTGGTACCTGTATTTTCTTTATCGATCCTACAAAGACATTCGAAGTGAACCGTAAGGCCCCCTCCCCCTCTACCGGTAGCACCAACCGCGCTCCCAGCCCCTCCTTCCCTCACTCCTTCCATCCCGCTATCTACTCTCTTCGCCCACCCCCCCTCGGTCTCTAAAAAATAGCAATTGAAAAAAAAATAGTTTGCGGGTGCCGACGCGCTGCTTGCCTAATCCTTGTGCATCTCGCGTCGTTTCTTTTTGCTACGACAGATTGGCTCAACGACGACTGGGTGAGTGCCACAAACCGCGGGTACGTGCCCTACTGCGCCGAGTACTTACCATACCCGCGAGTACCGTGCAACAACCTACCGTGCCCTCACCTCCTCCCTGCTCCCCTAGCAGCGAACAAGTACCGCGAGCAACCACGACCTGTGCTCGCTGATCCTCACCGCCCGCAGTTAAACGCTCTCTACGGGTGTCAATTCAACTGAATCCGGGCCTATTGACTAACTCAGCTCAACCCAGCCCCCGTTCGCTCCCGTCCTACCGCTTCAGCAAACGAAGACGCGGTTTAAGCGCGTGAGAAAAAAAAACATCTTCTGGTACACAAATTCCACCATGCCACCAAAGCGCAAGCGAGGAGGAGGGGTTAGTGAGAACGCGGTGGAGCCGCCAGAGGAACAGCAGAGCGAGCCATCGGTCAGCGATAGTCCACCCCTAATAATATCGGACTGCCCCTTCGCGGTTGAGTACAAGGCCGCCCCTCCAGCAACAAAGAAGAAGAAGAAGAAGAAGGGTGGTACTGGTAATGTTGGTGGCGGCTACGCGCCACGTCAGGCGAAGAGGTACACTAAGTCCGGAGTTCCAATCAATCCGGTAGGGGCATCACGGAAGCATCAGGAGATTGATAGGGAGGTACCGTTCGATTCTACACTTTATGCTATAAAGCCAAGGAAGCAATGGGATCAATTAACCAAGTATCGGAGTTTTGTCGGCACGTTTTTCCCCTCCAATCTCCTGTCCTTCCACTTCATAACTAACGCAATATATACATAAAGTCGGGACCGAAAATTTTGCTCTAAATGAGCACATCTTCGTAAACCACAGTAATATCCCCCATGGTACGGATCTAGGCGCCTCAGATGACAAGAAATTCTGGGTGGCTCGAGTGCTGGAGATTCGTGCTATCGACGAGTCCCACGTATACTTGCGCGTGTACTGGCTCTACTGGCCGGAGGAGCTGCCCGGCGGGAGACAACCCTACCACGGGGCGAAGGAGATCATCGCTAGTAACCATATGGAGATCATAGATGCTATGACTGTCAGTGGCAGGGCGACTGTCAAGCATTGGATGGAATTGGACGAGGAGGAGGATTTGCCGGATCTCTTCTGGAGGCAGAAGTTTGATTATCCTACCCAGATGCTTATGGTACTATACCACCCCTTTAACATGTGGGAGTGAGGCTAATAGTGGCGATATAGGAAGTCAGAGAACACTGCAAATGTCGTGGCTACTACAACCCTGATAAAATAATGTACGCCTGCACCTCGTGCAAAATGTGGCTGCACGAAGAGTGCCTGATAGCCGACATCAAGAAGAAACTTTACAAAGAAATAACCGAAGGCCCGTCTTCTCCCATCAAGAATAATCAAAAAGAAGGTTCGGGAGAGGAAGACGAAAGCGTCACCGCCACAAACAGAGCCCGGGGGAAAAAACGCACTTCCGCAGCGGCAGCTACTATCTCAAATTCAAAACCTCAGACCCCGAAATCCTCTAGCGCAAGGGGGAAGAATGTAGCAGCGGGGAGCGACAGGGAAGACTTCTTCCAGGTGGCTATTCGTCCAGAGGCCAACGGACCTGTGGTAGCCACTGTCAGGGATCTTAGGAGTAGGAAGGAATGGGGCAATAGAGGGGGCAAGTGGGAGGAGGGGGTTGGGTGTCTGGGGTGTGGAAGTCTTATTTCTTGAGGTGGTTGGATTTGTCTGGGGATATCGGGATTGGGGGTGTATAGCTCTCTTTTGCTTGCCTTTTTTCTTTCTAAGTATTTTCGTTCTTATCATATCATACTTGATTGAGGTTTGTGAGTTGGTGGCTTGGGGTGCATACTTTGACTTTTGCTCCTCTTCTCTGATTTCACCTTGTCATTCGGATTTCTTCTATTCGGTGCCTGGATTTACTTGCTCCCTTATTTAATCTGCTCCTCTTACCTCTGCCCCCGCTTTGTGTATCGCATCGGCCGGGCGAGCAGTGGGCGCTGTCTTGTCCTTTTCTCCACAGTAATCTCGGGGTTGCGGTGGTGCGTTTGGTATCATACGTTGGGTATTTCCACTTGCTAGCCGTGTTACTATGCAGTGTCCACTTTCTGTGTGAACTTCCTTGCCGTTGATGATAACTACAATAGCCTAACTTACAATTAAAAAAGATGTGTTGTTGCAAAAATCGCGTTGGACGGAGTGATAGGTATGTGCCGTACTGTACAGTGCCTCCGGGCATCATTGCCAACAATAAATCTTGCCGGGATTACCTCATCCAATAAGACCCCATTCGACACCTCAAAAAATGCCGAGTGGGAGTTGCTTCCTCTTTGGGGTGAGGTTTTGCGATTTCTTTGTGCAGTCCTTGATCGTTCTATCGCGACTATTGTGCTTTACCCAGAGTATCACTCGTTGCCACACTACCACGCGGGGGCAATGACACAAGTGATTTCCCGCGATAGCAGATTACTGGTCGTATTGGGTTGCTAGAGGGGTTCTGGTTGATTACGAAAATCATGTGTCCGTCCCGTTTCACGAATTGAGCGACTCTGTGTGAAGTGTGCCCGAAGGGCTATATTATGGTAGGAAAGAAAATTGCATTCCAAACCACTTTTTCTCTCCTCCCCCAAGCCATTGAAGGAACCGGGCAACACTGCTTGGAATGACTGAGTTCTTGGACGGGCTCGCTGCGATAATCTTAGGTGTTGGACCTATCATGTTTTCGCCAGCGGGAACTATTCATATTTGGCTTTTTTTGAGGGGGAATAGTACCGGTAGGCTGACAAGGCTGTCAGTGGCGAATAGTTGATTCGGTAGTAGCTAGCCACCATCACAAAAAGTTCGGGCACCTCAATACAAGAGAGTCAGTCCGTAAGGTATTCAGTGGCCTTGCCAAATCACAGAAGGTAAAACATCCTTTTTTTTCTTTCCCCATCCTCCTCTTTTCCTTCTTCTACCCTACCTATGGCAAACCTTAGCCTTATGTGTACGGTCTAGAGTCGGGTTCTATAATACCACTAAGTCTTAGTATTATATCGGGACCGATTTTTCGCTACAGCCTCATTCAAGAAGGCTAAGAACCTCAATCTCTCGGTGTCTACAAGGCGGGATTTCTCAACTCTCCTGCACTATAATACATGACGGATCGCTCAATAATAGCTCACGCTGAAGGGGATCGAATGCCTAAGCTCCTGCTAGTTACACAGGATTTAATGGGTTCTCGACATCTTGGGCTCTGTTTGGCTCGCTATGAGCTGAGGTATCAGAGCCGTGATTTGAGATCATGGTTCCCAATCAAGGTTTGCGAACCGCCCTCTGTCAAATGCGGCTGCAATTTTGAGATTTCGGGAATCACGATTTGGGGTTGACTCTGTGAGGGCGGGTAATGAGGTATAATAGGGCATACTATCAACTGCGTTCTGCTTGGCCCAAACGGGCCTTTGGGGCTTACTAGCATTTAAGGGTACAAGACAAAAATCTTAGCCCAGAATCCTGAAATCATTCTCTGAAATTTTCGCGAATCATGGTTTGAAGCTATGATACTATCATACTAAGCCAAACACTATGAACATCTCGGAAAAAAAAGGGTGAACCAAACAGGCTCTTAATCTTGCCCCCGTTAGGTTTCTTTCCACGATATTCCCCTGGGAGCGAATACTTATGCTGCTGAGAGGTGGGTTCAGATTTTGTTTTAGATTGAGGTTGGTAACAACGGCGTTTTATAGTATTCTGAAACACCGGTTGAGGTACTCGTATAAGAGCATATAAATCACATCCTCAAGGGAAAAAGAAAGCAATATTCACATCCTGAATATCGGTCATAGAAACTGGAAGGTTGGGCAGTGAGAAAAGACAAGATTTCACTGCTGTTAAGGGTCATAGCTGTACTGCCGAAGACAGTCGGGCGGCCGCACCTTGATCAGTGTGCAGTGAGAGAGGACTACGATGCGACGTTCGTGGGTTGCGGTAGCCTTGTTCAGGGTGTTGCGTGGGAATCTCGCGTCGGGCATCATGAGTGGATTAGGAGGAGTGGATAGAACTCACGTTATTGAAACGTCTGACAAAGGGGGGAAGGAGAAAATGGGGGGAAGGATGCTCCGCTATGGCTTCTTTGCATTGAGCCCCCGCAACCTCTCCACAGTCCTAGACCCTACCTCCATTCCCCAGGCCTCCGCTAGCGGCCTTCGAAGTAAAGTTCTTTTTTTTGCTCTAGAATCCAGCACCGAGATTCACACCAATTGTCACTGTTGAAACATACTGTACTTCTGGCACTACTATGGTGTCACTCACACTATTGGCTTTTTCTCCTTGCATCAAACCTTATCATACCTCTACACCTCCGGCACTATTGAAGATACCTCCTTGCATTTCCCTCATTCTTCTTTTATTGTTATTGTTATTGTTCGCTCGACCTATTTGTCTCGCTCCCCAATGGTAGATAGTCAGGGCTGCTCGCCCTTCTCTTTGAGATGGTTAACAGTGCTTAGTTCTTCCCTCAAGCAATCAATCACTTCTTCATTATCTCGTACTATCATTCCATTCAATATTTCCACAACAGTCACACAGGATTCATATCGAGTGATTTGCGGTGATCGCTTTGGGATTTCGCGGAGACATACCTAACGTTAAAACCAGGTCGTTTTTGCCGTGCCCATTTTCCCCACCATTTCGCGCCTAATGCCTTCTAGACTAGGATTCACGCGATTTTTGTATAAGAGCGCTGTCCCCGCGTGTTTTTTCCTCTTTTCTGCATGAATAGCACTATCCAACTTTTATCTACAACGATTATTGCCACTTCTTCCCCGGCATACTACTAGCAGTAGTTTACCTGTTTTGGCAGGGTACGTACGCAAATAGCTGCTGCTCTCTGAGCCTTCTTCTAGGGTCCCTGTGTGCTTTGATGTTGTCCTTCCTTCCTTAGGCTTCCGTCAATGTCATTCAGACCTGTGTCATTACCCAAGGGAACTTGAAGTCCCGATACAGTGCCTCTTCACTGGCAGTGCCGCACTGCGATAACATTGGAGCGCCTCTGATATGATGCGCACGTAGGCGGTTGCACTCTAGGCGGTCTAAGGACTGTGTGCGTTAGTGTTGATACCTTGCTTAAACCTCTTGCTAACGTCATGCGGACTTTAATAAATTCTTACCGGGGATCGGTCGATACCGATTAGAGAGCTTTAAGAAGGAGCAGGCCCTTAGGGTGAAGGTAATAATTGCATATGGTTGGCTAAATCGACCAATAATGGGCTTAGAGCCTCTGCCCAGTGTCTAGATTCTCACAGGGTATTGCCGCGGCTTTGGAAATGTGCTTCAAAAGGCAGATGGATTCCAGGTTGATTGTCCTAGAATTTAGGAGTAGTGCTAGACGGGTGCTGTATCCTGTCATAGCTAAAACTTGAGCCGTCCGCACCTTATAGTTGTATGCGCAAGCGAATGTTCATGACAACGATATCACCCCTACCGCCAGGACTGAAGGTAGAGCCCAAATTCCCTTGACCGGATTACATTATGTCATGAGTGGCATAGTACTGTACTCCTCCATTAAATCATACACCCAAGAATGCGCTGTGCCCCCTCAAAATCCTGGCTTACTCATCGCAAAACTTACCCTTTCCTATCGTTGATATTCTGCAGCGGCTACTCCCCCGAGCACAAGGAGATCTCATCGTCACCAATAGCGGTCGATCGATATCTATAATTTCTCTTCTCTCGAGAATGTGCGTATGCTTTCCTACGATATAATCAACAAACACTAACGTATAATATCATCCTCAAAGCCTCAATGGAAGAAAGGGAATGGAACCCTGCCTATGGCAAGATAAGTACCTATTCGTACTTGTAATATTGCGTGAGGAACCTAACTAGCGCAGCAGCTAAGCCGTCAAGAACCAACTAGCCTTCGGGTAACCCAGTCAGGAGTTCAATTCCTACTTCACAACCAGTTTTTTTTTATGAACGGTTCATTGGATGGAGGAAGGAGAGTAAATAATTTCTGTTTCATGCGGGATTGGGGAAGTGAAGTGTTTAAATGATGTGAGCCTTCTGTGAGTGCAACCGTGGGGTGGGAGTCTTTTGGGTGTGACACATAGGGTAGATCATGCTTAATCATTCGTTATTCTCCCCGGACCAATGAAATCCCGTACATCCTTGAGATCATAGTATGGCTCAAGGTAGTTTTTCCCCCTCCCCCTTTCTGCTTAGCTTAAATGGTATAGAGAGGTTATAGTGCTCTTACTATAGTAGTTGTAGAATATGTTATGTAGCGCCGAGATATACAAGTACTAGGAGTATCATGGTCTCCAATGTTATCTATTACCTTCCCGATTTGTGCCCCCTAAGTTACTGTAAAGCCCCCCCCCTCCTCCCCACCCCACCCAAGACCTGGACTGTTGGCCTAGCTAAGGAATCCTTAATGGAAGGGTTTGGTCCTAGCACTCTAATACCTATTTTTTTTGTCAGAAAGAACTCCTGGGCTGTTGGCCGGTTCACTTCCCCGTTAGAGATGTTTTGCATGTCGCATAATCACTTGCAGGATACCCACTGTTGGCATCGCTTCCTAATCTATCTGGAGGCACTTCATATTTAGGACTGGCGGTATATTTTACTTAGTGTAGTGCAATGCTTTCCATATGGTCCACAACTCATGAGGACAAGATCTGCAGACACCTTCCGACCTTCCGGCCCATAAGTTAGTCACTTCGGATGCCCCCAAGCACTACCTGTATAACGGCCCGGGTGTGAGCCCAAATGTGGCTTGTAAGTTAGTATGTCAGCACTGATTTGTCTCTGGAGTTGGTCAGCTTAAGAGGATAGTGCTCAAGTATGTACCAGCCAAGATATGGCAAATATGGCATCCAAGTGGGAGCTAGCACATCTAATGTTTCATAAGAGTCTGGATGCAAGATAGTATTCTATGGGGTTGGATACAGCACTGAGAAAGTAGGTAGGGTTGTTTAGTTTTGGAGCCGTTCTTGGAGCTAACTTCAACCTGGGGATACTTCTATAACTAGTATATCTCATTTTAAACATCCCATGCTGGATTCAGTTCGGTTATTCTGCTTTAGAGCCCTAAGGTGTACGATATCTTCCGAGGTGATGCTCCCGCAGTCTAGGAAGTATTTCTAAAAATACTGGCAGTATAGACACGAGAGATACAAAAAATGATATTACTGTAACAGACGTGAAATAAAATGATGCGCGCTGTTCTTCTGCACTTCCTTCATACAAGCGCTATGGATATTACCACCGCCTCTCTCCTAACCCACCTTCTTTGCCCAGAGGAGCTCTCTCTGCCGCGCCATAACAGACTTACTCCCTGCCTCCCGCACAGTCAATTCTATTGGCCATTGGCATCCCCATAACATAGAAACGAACGGGGGGGTAGCCCCACCAAAACAATTAGACTCCTTACTCCATCCTTGACGAACCTATACTCCAAACCCCACCCTGGCACTTGAAGGGCTATAGGGCATGCTAACCCCTTCGGCAAGCGCACCGCGCTGTTCAAGTCTACCCTCACAATAAACACCGGGCCAATAGGCAGTCCCCAGTCAAGTACGATCTTATACTTCAATTAGGCCCTTCTTGGACTTCGTTGCCCAGAGTGAACACCTCAAGCTCCCGCTGTTCGTGGCGCCATTGGTACACTTGACTGGGAAGGACTGGGGTGTTAGCCTGATGGAGAACATTGGGGGTTCGATAGTGGTGATTGTGGGGATTTCTGAAGCTATGTACGTGCTGGCATCGTCGTTGAAGTACTGCCCGGTGTTGGGTACCATAAAAGCTGTCTAGGGGAAAACTAGATTGTTATCATGGCTAGTAAGGCGAAGGAGGTCTTAGGCCGGTGGAGGAGGGGGGGGGAGTGCTGTGGAGGATGGTAGGAGCTTTAGTAGGACTAGCAGGGGTGGGTGGCTTTTCTAAAATTTCCTGCTTCCCTGTTCTTTTCTCTGTCGGGAGGTTTTGGTTGAACGGGGGGAAGGTCTAGTCCATTGTGGCTTATATATTTATACATCCGCCTTAGATGGCGCAGCGTTGTTTAGCCAGTGTAGCTCTTAGATCAGTTTCTTTCTTGTTTGGATTGTTTGTTTATTTGTCTCAGCAAACCATAGCTACCAGCAAGTCCAACTCCGCGAGGCAAATAAGAGGGCCGTTTTAGCGAGTCATGACACGTGAGCCTAGATCCCAAGAAGCACCTCAGGGCACTTATTGCATATATTCCCTTCCTCACCAGAATATCCATAATCGATTACAGAAGACATAATTTCTTACATATCCGGTAGAGGACACACAAACTTAGAATCGGAATGTGACTTATGCTAGAGCAAGGTTAGCTCTCTAGTCCGCTCTGGGGGCTTTGCTTGCTAGTGCTGGGTTTGCGCACTGTTGGGGTGGGGTAGGGAGAAATCGTGGCCTAAAGTCTTGGGCTTCGGCTGACTTGTAAGAACATATCGCCCGGCATCCCGGAACTCCACCGTCTAGCGGGTGGAAGTAATTGCGCAACGAGATTTTGCAAGTTAGGAAGACTGGCGCCTTTAGCGTGATGGTATAATAATCCCAGTAGTAGAATATCGTATCGGAAGCATCGAGGAGCAAAGGTAACAGGAAGAGCACATAATATTATGGAGGAACACTAAAGTATGGACGTGTGTGGGCACACTAGGACATCAACGGATGTATAAGGTTGTAAATGTAGAAGTTTTCACTACTTAAGTACCGCTTACCAAGGGCGGACACCTCAACATCCCCCTCCCGTCAACAGACGCGCGATCGTACCACTCTGTCAGAGCGGATCTGGGGCTGTATTAGCATAAAGCTATTACAGCCCCCGGTAGAAAAAATCGGGAAACGGTGATCGGGCCTCTGGGGCTTTGATTGGAGGGTTCGGTGTGCTCGAGCCAATCGAGCAACCGTGTTTCTAACTTTTAATTTCCACAATTCCCGATCTTTTCGACCGGAGGCTGTAGTAGCAGTGATCGTTTGGCTAGCGGGTGCTTGTTCGGGGGTATGAAGTGGACAAGTGCTTGGTGAATTTGTCATCGTTTCAGGAAACAATTTGTCTCGGTTCCGTCGGGAGACAAAGGTTCCGGGAGCTAGGAGAGAAACCAGCAGCCCACCGCATTAGTTTATATATTTGGCCGCACAGCAGGGCTCTCTAACCCAATAAGTAATAACTATCAGGTATTATATTCTAAGTATCTCCCGGGGTTGAGGTAGAAATATGGAAAAGCAGAGAGGCGCAGGAAAACAAAGAGGTAGAAGCCGAGATATTGTCCGGAAGGTATGTCACAAATACCCTCCAATAGGATTACTACTACTAGTATTTTAGTTGTAGTTAAAGAATAGAAGTAGCGGTAGTTGCTATGAGCTCTAAGATTCCGCTTGGGAAATATCTATTACACTTAGATATTAGCCTAAGAGCGAGCGAGAGATACCGGACCAGAGGATAGTGGAAGACTATTGAGAATTTGGATGCAGTGGTCGCTCACCACAAGGTATCGAACCCTTTACAGAGCCTCCAAGCCGATCAGTCTTTAACTTAACACGAGACAACAACCGAGTTCCTATATTACACCTACCGGAATATCATACCCAGGAGTAACGAGCCTATCTCCCCCCGAAGCCAGCTAGTCAAACCTGACGAACCTTCGCCATATAAGCATTGCTCAGAGCCGGCACGGCTTTAGCCAAAATTCCAGGCAAGCACAAGCAAACAGCACCGGGGCCCCGGAAGACCCAAGGGAAAATATCTGGGGATACACCACACCATTTCAAACATAACAATGATCTTAGCCCAATACTGGTATCCATTGCCATGTATCAAAACCTCACGGACCACACGCTCACCCGACCACAACCGGCCATGAAACAACATTACCCAAAGCCGAGGCCACCCCCGCCAAGCAGCCCCCCTGCCTTCCCGGGGTAACTATCCACCTACCGTACCCTACACACCTCTCCCTTCACCTGCCCTTCAATGCCTAGTCTCGCTAAATAAAGTGTGCCCTAAGGAATCACAAAGAAAGAAAACAATGAATATGGTATAGATGTTGATGGGATAAACAAACCTCACTTCACCCCCGCGCATCTGAGAGACCAGGAGCCAGGAAAAGAAATGACTGAGGAGCAGTTTTTATTTATTTAGAGAACTTCCTCCCCCATATCCGCTCCAACTTCACGATGAAAATGGAACAAGTGCACTACAACGGGATACTGCAATCTCACGAATACCACGTGGCCTTGAATCGTACCCATTATCAACCAGGCGATGAGGTACTTGTATCGTTCCGGCATCATTCTGCATCACTCGCTAGGATTTCAAGCGCGTTACTTGAGGCATTGAAAGAATCAGCAGGCGGGAGAAATATCCCCACCTCAGCCCCCAACACATCCCCCAATCCTACCCCGTCAATTGGTCCCCTAAGTAGTAGCAAATCCCACCACGCGCCCCCAAGCCACATAGAACACAGCACACATCCAGCACTGCATGTGAAAGCTAAGCCCGTTAAAGCCCATTTAGCCCCTCAACAGCCCAGAGCGCGGGAACCACGCTTTACCATAAGTTACCAACTGGGGCGAGCATTTGACAAACCATCTCCCCTATAACCTACGAAACCGCGCAAGCATAAGCTAAGTATCATATCAAAAGCAAAAGTTAGCCAAGAGGGGGGGGGCGGTCTTCTTCTGGATGCCTATCTTTCATTACACATATACTGAGTTCAACGAATTATGCCGGCAGATTTTGACAGACCAACGCCCCCTCGCGCACGCCTTGTAACTGCACTGGTTACAGGGTTGGTGCTCCACGGTAGTATCATACCGTAGGCTACTGTGCTGTTCTAGTAGCGCTCGGCGGTTTTTCAAAGTAATCGGAAGGTGAGTTGGCTAGCTGAAGTAGAAAAGCAGAGGACCAGGGCTATTTTCCCCGAAATTAGGTGCCCGGGGGAGGCGTTGGTCGTACCACCACTTAGATCACTTACTTTCACCCATTCTGGATATGATATTATGCTCGAAAAAAATCGCGTGGTGAACCCGGTACCGTACGCAGTCTTGGCTGGAAGAAGAAGCTGAAAGCCAGGCTAATTATTTTCCCACAGAAACGTTGGTTAAATTCCCTCTACGTGGAGGCCTAAGGCTCGGTTTCTTTCTTTTTTTAGAAAGCCCCAATAGCCTTCCGGACCGCTCCCGCAGAACATTTGAACAGCAACTTCCAAAAAATTATTAATTTACCAATGCTTCAATTCGTTATTATCCCCCCCACCAACCATTTGTCCCCCGAGGGGAAGAAAAGAAAAGAAAAAAAAACATTCAGCAAGAGTCATAGCAGTTCTTTTATTAATTATTCTCCGTTCGTCCATTTCAACGCATTAGATCCATTACAGCCATTACTTCATGCATTCGTGTGACCCAAGATGAGTAAATAAGCAATAGAATAGAAAAACCGAAATTCAATGAGAAAACGACAATGGAAAACAGGTAGGGAAAAGAGGAGAAAGAAAAGTCAAGTGAAAAAATCTTAGTGGGAAAGAGGACAGTCCCGGGATTAATTAAACAAGATAGTTCCACGCCGCCAAAAACAGTGCCCCTACGATGGTCATCTGGTTGACACGACTGCTGGCAGCATCGGAACCAGGAGTGTAGGTCACTACCTTGTCGGTGAGCAACTATTTTCAAACAGTTAGTGCTCTGCTTCATTCTCCCTGCCGTTGGGGAAAAGGTTCAAGGGGAGAAGGGAATAGAAAAAAGTGAGGAAATGCGTACCGAGCCCAAAGTATGCACAACCCCGTTATTGCAAATAACATTTGACTTTACAATTGGCGATTCATTAATAAAGTATTGCCCATTCCTTAGTGTCACTTTGAGCGTGGTGTTTGCAGCGGTGGTCAATGTCTGGACACCTTCCAACGAGGGCGTGTAAGCGATAAAATTAGGGATAATGTGTTGCTGGAGGAATTTCGCGCTCTTGTCCGCTGCGCTAGTGTATACGTCGTCGCGGTAGGCGAGGACCGTGGTGGTTTGTTGATCAATTGAAGCTGATAGGCCAGCCGCTGAAAGGGCACCTAGAAAGTTATTGTAACGAAGGGAGCCGATGGTGAACGAGCAGCGTTGAGGAACATCCATGATCCTAGGGAACTTGGTCAGCTAGGAGGATATCAGCAGGAGAGGAGGAATACACACGTATCAACAAAGTGAATGACACCCCTATCAAACACGAAATTCCCAGCAACAATCTTCGCTTTTGCACCCAATCCTCCGAACACCGATATATCAGGAGGAGTAGTTGTGTTGGTCCTCGCCATCAGCCGTGCCTTCCCACTACCCCCGCCCTCGACAACCAGATCATTCGCCTTCCCACTAGTTGGGTCTGCATTCTGGGTTTTGAGGACCCCATCTTGTGATAGGGTGTTCAGATCCTGCTTGCCGTCAGCACTCGAGTATGCTGCAATAGCGTACTCGTCCGGCTGCAGAGCTCGTTTTGACTTCCGTCCCGGGCGCGGGGCGTTGCTGCGGTGGTCTTCTAGGGCTTTGTCTGTTGGCAAGAAGAGGGTCACTTGGCTCTTGCCTGGTGGGACGAGGGCATCTTGGGCCTTTTGATCGATTCCCTGCGCGAACTGCTTTCCTAGAGGTGCGCTGTCAAGGGCTTCTTTGAGGGATTGAGCGAGGGCTGGTGTTGCCAGGAGAGCCAGTGAAAGGAACTTCATCCTGCTGTTTGCTATAAAGTATTTGTTCGTTGGAAGATGAGCAGGAGGCTAGAAGCGGGATGTACTGTAGGAAAGAGAAAGGCTTGATGGTGGAGAGTTGAAAAATGCTGGAAGGCTGTATGCTTTATATCTTGTCGTCGTGCCCGGCTGGCAGCCCAATGCGGTAATCCCATGATGCCGTGCAGATCCACGTACAGTGCAGTGCAATACAGGCATGCTCGTAGGAAGCCCCCCATGCACTCACGGTATTCTATTTCCCGCCCCAGCCTCTCTACCCAATCTCCAAGATGACGCCAAGTAAAGGTTCGCTTAGGAGTGTAAAAGCACTTACAAGAACAGCACAGCGGCCTCTCTGTTCGTTCACGTACTCGAGTAAAGCGAAAAGAAAAGAAAAAGAAAAGAAAAGAAAAGAAAAAAGAAGAAAAACAGTGATCGGTATGGTTTTCTTTTCTGTGCAACTCTCATGCGCTTGTAGTTGGATAGAGGTGCAGTGAGTATTCGAACTAGCGAAAGTATGGTAACCACGTTTGGGATGGAGTGTGCATCCTTGGTTGTTGGTTGGGGGGGGATTTTTGCCGAATTGGGAGGGTTTATTAGATCTCGGAGGCTGGGTGAAGTGCAAATTGCACGACTAGCACTTGAGTGCTCGAGTACTTGTACTATGCCTGACAGTGCTGTAATACCGCTTATCCTGTTTAGCAATGGCGATCAGTGATTTAAACTACAAACCCACATCTATCCGAGAGTCTTGAACCTGTAGAATTGCAGGCGGTGAAACCTGCTTGAGTGTAATCCCTCTGATCACCTACGATGTCCTCCTTCTGCCGACAAGGATAATCGTTTGCACAAGCAGACATACAAGCACACTGGCCCACAGCCAGTAACCCGTCCGCTGAGGGATCACAACGGGTGCTCGGGACAAAGTCATGGTACTTGTACAAGTACTCGTACCGGGGATGTCTCGGCCACAGAGACGAGCCAACAATGGGGGCCCTCAAAAAACCGTAAAAACGGCAGGCCGTAACGCTGATAGCATAGAAGGTCGGCACTAGTGAAAAGTACTTGTATTCCCTTGATCCGTATTTGTCACTTTTTAGCTTCTCGGAATATTCCGAGATTAGGAATAGTTCAAATGTGGAAATCCTGCAGATGTTTCCTGCCAGTGACCCCACAGCAAGAGCTCTCCCGGCCAGATTACTTTTTGATGGAGATCTGAGTTAGGCACATAGGCTCCCAGCGAGGGATAGTGCATTGTTTACATTGCTTTTGCTAGATGCTGTGTTCCCTACGTCAATTAGAGAGAGACCCACCCCCCCACCCATGTCATGGCTTCCAGCAGATCGAACCACGCGTGGAGGAGGGCATATTCTACGCTCCGCTGTATCGAGTTCGGGGACGTTACTATTAATAACTCGATCACCATCATAAAAGCCTCTTTCGAGTATATTCCTGTACTGCCTGGTGAATTGTCCCAGTCATCTTTCGATTCTTTGGTTCTTTCCCTCTTGAGAACTCTCGGACCATCCCGTTGTCGATGAGAGTACGGTACTAGTACAACCAACAATCCACAACAAGAAGACAGAAAGCCGAATTAGCACTGCTATTGATGTGATACGGTATGCTGAGGCTTGCAACATGACATAAAACTCTTATTGGAGCTAACCCTGCCGCCCCCAGAAATAACTTGCATATGCAAGGCTTGGTTCTCCGTAACCTTAGTTTAACGGCTCAAATTGGGTCTCGCATGGTCTATCCTCACTGTCTCTGAATCCCGATCGCTGGAAAGAAAAATGAGGTAAGCCAGAAGACATCAATGGATGCGAGGTTAAGATGTTTTTGTTTTTTTTCTGTCTCGCGGGAAGGAACTCCCGGTCACACCTGAGGGTTCACTGAGCAAAAAAGGCTTATTATGGTGCGAGAGGCTCAGATGGACCGACAGCTGGCCGGGTATTGTGGGCTGTTGCCTTTCCGGTGCTATTTGGTGGTTGCATTCTGCATTGGTCCCTTTCGATGCTATGCCAAATTTTTGGTTGGAAGATTCAGCTCTGATCTGAGCCTTTGAACGGAAAAAAAAGCTCAGCCCTTCAAGGCGAAATAAAGCTCATTTTGGGAAAACCCTGTGCCAGAAGAGAGTGTTTTGTAGATAGGATAACGAGGCCTGGATTGTTATAGGCGTGGCCACGGGCTGTGTGATAATTTGATGTACTCGAGTACTATTACTCGGGCACTTCCGGGCCACTAGTAACTTTTAAACAGCGAACAATTTTTTTGTTCGGCCACCTAGAAGCACTTGGGGACCCACACCGGTGGGGCTTGAGGCGCCCTGGTGCCACAGGGGTGCTCGGGTGCTCGGAGTATGCATTGGTATCATAATTCCCCTCGGCTAGAAAGCACGGAGAATAACAGTCTTCCTAAAGTGCGGCGAGCACCGGTAGAGCAAGAGTAAATTGTATCAGAGAGGACTGCAGGAGCTACTATTTGTGAGGAAACCCAAGATCCATCGGCACTGGCTGAGAAACGTACAGCACAGCGCCAGACATGCGCCACTACGGAGGAACACGGCACTGTCAAAAATCCTGGGGAAAAGCAGAGGATGACTAGTGGCGTATGCGACTACGCGTGGGTAACTATTTCAACAGGGCACCGATACAGAGGGGAGGCCTAGTGATACCTGTGAGACTTATGGGTTAGTGAGACAAGACAATGTCTTAGGATCTTGTCAGCACATTGTTGATCCAGGTGCTGAACTTGCCCCACTGCAAGCCTACTAGCACTCGCACCTCCGTGCCAAAACTAATGAGAGGACAGTTATGAGATAGATCAGTCAGTAGAGATTCCTCCAATCATGCAATAGCCAGAGTGAACTGGCCTCAATGGTTAGTTGCAAAACACCCCGGAGAGGGGAATTCAGAGGGCAGGATCAACCATCGAAGGGGTGGTAACCGTCCGATCGACACTCGGTTTCCCTCTCGGTGAAGGAAACCCCACTTCTTCGTATCCCCCAATGCACGGAAGGCCCCGTGTTCTCGCTTACCGTGCTCTATCGCGCCCTTGAAAGTACCGGTACGAGTACCGGTACTAGACTGTAGAGATGTCGCATCCAACAACAGCGCTACCCCTAAACAAGTGACGGACTTAAAAAATATTAGGGGAAGTGTCTTGGTCAGGTAGGGTGAGTAGTTTGTAAGCCTATGAGTGCGATGGGCGGTGGATTCAGGGGATTCAGGTGCTGTAGTGAAATCTGTGGTTGCAATAATATGTTGGGATTTATCAGGATCTACAGTAATTTCCCCATCTTGTGGGTGGATTTCTTTTCTCTTGTACTAAGACATGTTCTGTGCGGTCTTGGAGGCTATGTAAGGGTGGTGAGAATATCGGTGGTGGGCAGATAGTACTCGCAGTTGGGACGATTGATCGTCCAGGGGGGGACGAGGGTGAGAGAACATTGAGTTTGTATGGGGAGGGGAAGCAAGGAGAATGGGTTCGAGGGTGGGGAGGTTTATAGGTGTTGTTACCGTAGAATACTTGTATTGTAGTTCGGTCTAGGTGGATAGTGTCTTGCAACAAAGCCGAAAGAGGAGAATAAGATGATTTACGAGTGATGGTTCATGATATAGTTTATTTTCCCCCCACTTCGGAGGTCATCTACTCCAACTATGTGTTTGAGGACAACAGGTGGCAGGAATGTGTTGGAATTTCAGCAAACCCCAATACATCCCGCGGCAGCCACTGAAGTGTCGGGGTGCTTTTGCCTCGCTGTATATCCAATATCGAAACCCCGGTGTCACAGTACAGCCCCGCCTAAAACCTTCCCTTCATAAGGCTCATCCCAAATCGCAACAACAAGATCCGCCCCGTCCTGCGCCAACTTGAGAAAAGCTATCGCCATCTCGTCCTCAACAACCTTCACCGCAGGCAGCATATTAGTGTATGAAACGTTTCTATTTGCCGAGTAAAACCCTCTCGTCCGCCCTGCGGCACCACCGATTTTCAAGCACGACTCCCAATCCCGCTCCATAACACCTGGTATATCTGATGGATAGAAACCTTGAATACGAAGCTGATAGACCATCAGACGGGTACCTTCAAAGTCCTCATTGCGGCCGGTGAAATCGATAGTGAACGATAAGCCAGCCCGGCCCTTGACTGTGAACGGCGCGGGAAGGCTGGAGGAAGAGGCTTTTTCCGGTAGTCGGTATTCCAAGTCTGCAGTTAGCGAGGCGTCTGCAGTTGGCTTCGGGTGGGTCTCGGGGGATAGTTTGTGATAGTATGAAGTTGCTCTTCCCGATCTGTCTTCTAGTTCCCAGAGAGCGAGTCCGACATCCTCGCTTTCGTATCCGGGGGTATCGGGAGCGTCGACTGACGAAATTACATGAGGGAAGCGAGGCACCTTGAAGGTAGTGGCGAGGATGTCCGATTCACGGGGGGCTGCTGCTTTGGTTCTTCTGACAAACCCGTTCCATTCCGCTTCGGTTGAATCATCCTCGATGGGGAACACCTTGAAGCTGGAGAGATAGCCCCACTCCCCTGGGAATCTTCCCCAGCGGTTTGCATTGTTATTACGCTTCTCATTTCCAGCAACTACCACATGTTGTTGGCCCTCCGACCCATGCTTTGCAACGACGACCACGTCTGTAATCATGACTATTCCGGTCAGGGACGCAGCTGGGAGTCGCCGAACCATTCTCCCCGTCTCGATATCCCAGACACAAAGCATGCCACCACTACGGGATTCTGCTCTCGAGTATGCAGCATAATATTTTCCGGAGTGATCGCTCGTGATTTGGTGGGAGTAGTCAATGTATCTGAATTCGAAGGTATTGATGGTGGATATATGTGTGGCTGCGATTGCGTCTTCCCCTTCGGGCGAGAGTCTGAAAAAGTTGACAACGGCGACCCAATTGGAGCGAGCTGGATTTGTCACTCGTTCCTCAGCTCTTTCAACTGCCAGAACATCTCGGCAAACCTCGGAGACTGTCAGTAAGGTGGCATATCGCCTTAGATTGAGAGGGGGGGGGAGAAGCAAACCTTGACAGCAACTGACGTCTCCCCTTTGGCATTTATAGTGACTTTCCCGTTGCGTATGCGTCTTGTGTCTCCGGAAGTGTCCAGGTAAACCAACGCTAGCTGAATAACAGGATAATGGCCAACTTGGGCAACAATGAGATTCTCAGAAAATGTCCAGACGCACTCATTTCTGCGGGTTTTTTTGATTGGGATGCGAAGCTCTTGCTGAGGAATTCCGGATTTGAGAGCAGCGTAACGCTTCCCAACACGGTTGAAGACTGACGAGTCGATGGGGCGTGATGGCGCACGGATTTCGTAACAGAGAGGATAGTGAATTCGGAGAGCTGCTTGAGCAAGGGTGTTTGATGAGAATACTGGGTACCATGACTTTTATTTTTAAGAGATTCTTGTCAGTGCTGTGGTTAGGAAGTGTGGGGTAGCGCAGGAGGGCAGATCACATACTTTGCATACTTGCCGAGCACGAGCTATATCTGAGGGGTCCAAATAAGGTACGAGGAGAAGAGCTAGATGGAGGGGCAAATGGATGGCCATTTCTGGGGCGGCTGGCTGGCTGGCTGGCTGCTCTGGGGTTCCAAGGTAGATGTACTGTAGTTGTTATCGACAGTATGGAAGCGATGGAAGCTGTGATAATTGTATCGAGATATGCTCCCAATCTGACAGTTACAGTAGGGTACCAGTGCTTTGAAAGTGGGTTTGCTCGACTTTTGAAGCATTTCAATCTTACAGAATGAGGCTGAGACGTTGAGGCGGGGGACCTTTGAACCCTGTATTGTCGGGATGAGGACGCGTGGTGATGGCGTGGAAGGGGGGCGGCTTGCATTTTCTCAAGGCTTGGCTTTGCACGGGTACAATACAGAAGTTTTTAGCGCACATTAGAATTTCATTTTCATTTTCATTTTCATTTTTTATATCTCTATTTACTTCTTCTGCTCCCCCTTGGCGGCGAGTTGTTGGCTGTTTTGGACGGCTAGCGACAACTTGCTCTCGATCGCGGTGGCCGAGTCATCAACCATTTGCCTCGTAGTTTTGATAAGTTGGTCCTCAGCCAGCTTATCGTAGTAGAGGGTCTTGAGTGAGACCTGCCAAAAAAACACGTTAGTATCTTAGAACAGAAAATATTCATTGGAACCGGCAAACACACTCCTAAAATGTTCAACCCGACGAGCCCGATGCCAAAAGATATGATATACCTAATCCAGGCTTCAAATCCGTTAAACCTTTTGTCGATTTAGTCAAAACGACCCTCAATGGAGTCCTTAATGGAGTCGAAACGTTTTTCCAAACGCGCGAGCCCTTTCTCAATGGCCGCTTTTGTTTCTCCTAAACCAACGGCAAGACGAGCAACCTCTTATAAATTAGTTAGCACCCGCTTTCATGGTCAGACATAGTAGGTTCCTACTATCTCCCCTTTCGGAACACGGTCTGCAATGGTCCCTTCCTTGGGAAACCGGGAATTATCCTCTTGATCTTTGTCATCCCCCTTGCCCGTACGAGTAGCCTAGCACACCTAGTTAGTATATGTGCACTAGTACTCGTAATTCTCTGACGTTTGTGAACACAACTGCTATTACATACATACAAAAAGTGGGCCGGAGCCTCAAATTTTTGGTGCATGCAATAGCGGTCGTGTTTACAAACGTCAGAGAATTACGAGTACCGGTAGTCTCACTAAACTCACCTTAGCTTGCATGAAGCGAACATTGGCGGGGGGTAGTAGACGAGGACGAGTGTCAATGATACGGACCATACTAGTAGTGGCCTATCACACTGACTGGTTAGTGTAAGTGCTTGGGCGTGAGGGTAAGTGATCGGAAAAAAAGTAATTAGTGCAACACCGCTTTTTTTCCAATCACTTTTTGCTCCAGGCTGGTACGCCAGTAGTCTCACTCAAAACCCACCTTGCTTTCCATAAAGGAACGAACGGTGGCAGGGGGTAGACGGGTGTTGGTGACGAACATAGTGTTTGTGGTATGATATGTACCTGTGGAATGTTTGGAGGATGGAGGTTTAAGCCCGCAAGATCTGGGTCAAATGTGTTCCGCTTACGTTGGATTGTAGGGTAACCATGCCACGGAAACCGGACTATTCCCACGATAGTCTTCACCGTAGTCGTGACGAAACTGTGATGGCGATGAAAGTGTGATGGCCACGGACTGTTGAAAATGGTGCTGCTCGCCATACTCACAATACCGCATTTTCTGGTTAAACTCGTTTTCGCGCTAAGAGGTCAGAATAAGGTGTGAGTCAGAATTTTTCACAAAGTAACCCTTCCAGGTTAGTTGTTTCCCCCAGATAGATAGCAAAAGTCTCAAAATTAACACCCCATGGTGGATATCTATGAAAATCCTTCCCCTAAAGGCAACTCTCTGCCCAAAGAAGCTCTCGTATTTCGCCACACTTTCTTTTGACGTCTTAGCGTGAAAACGAGCTTAACCAGAAAATGCGGTACTTCCTTTGTTCAGATAGCTTCGGATATGCGCTGAGGATTCGGGCATATGGCTTCGGCTTTGGGCGTTTGGTTTGTAGGTTAGGGAAAGCATTGCGAATGCAGGAATGCGCGATAGTTTCGGGATTGTGCAGCTTTCAGGAAAGCCGGGAGAAAAGCGGAAGCACTGTAAGGCCCAGCGGCTGTGGGATAGTCTGTTTTCCTTTTAGTTAGCCGGGGGTGCTCACGGGGGAGGGAGAGACTCACATGGAGTAGTGTGGTGCCTCATGGATGGATATGATGGCTTTGTGATTGATATATACTCCTGTGATCGCCCTTAGTTAGAGGGTTGAGCATCGAGCATTATAGAGTCGTTGAGCGAGAGGCTGTGGTTGTTGTTAAGTTAGTGAAGAGTTTTTCCCCGCTCCTGAGTGCGATTGCTTTAGGTGTGAGTTCCTTGGCGTTTATCGTTTCGTTTTCGTTGTCGCCATACTCGAGTACTATCGTTTCGCCGTGCGTCGCCATCGAAGTGCAAAACGGACAGGGGTACCGTATTTGGTGGGTAAAAAATAAACCGTCAGGGTTAGGGTTGTAGAAAATTACTTATCGTTAATCCCTGTTGGTCACGACCCCAGTTTCGTCTTTATGCAAAATACAGTTTCTACTGGGGGCATGGGCGGATGACGAACAGGGGTACTTCATGGGGTAAAGTGGATTCGTCAGGGTTAGGGTTGCAAAGATTACTTGTAATTAATCCCTGTTTGTCATCCGCCCAGTTTCGTCGTCCCCCAGTAGAGACTGTAGCAGTTAACTTATGTTCACAAACGTCATGCGTTTGCGAGTAACGTGTCGGGTAAAACGTTTTTCCGCCAATGATGTGATACAGTATGCTAAGCCCATCTGCAAAGAGGAAGAGGATTGTATAACTGGGCAAGAGACTGAGTTTGAAAGTTCAGAGGCTAGTACTGCCGACCTTAACATTGTGCAACGAGTCTCACGATAGCGGCGGCGATGGAAAATCCAGAACCTGAAGGGGAGGATATCTGTTTCGGGATTCGGATTGTTTGCTGGTGGATACTTGAGCGGGGTGAGTTCCCTCGCTCGGATATTCTGAATCCTAGGAAGGGAGCTGACATTTTAGATTATTGGTGTTGTGAATATCCTCATGCGGAGAGCATGGCCGGAGGAATATACATCAGAGAAACAACGATTCTTGACTTCGGTAGCTCTCTTGTTCCTGTGAAGGGGCTATTACTGAGAGCCCCTAGATCACGTTTGCTGGTATCGTCATCGGGCAATTCGGCTTCGGCTGGATTGTGGACAAATTTGGTCGCCGCAATGGCATGAAGGCCTCCGGGATCGTTAATATTATTTCCTCCCTGCTGACTGCAAACCCATTTCCCGGACCTACCCCGCGAATAATCGACCTCCTAACCACCTGTCGCTTCTCCACTGGCGTGGGTATCGGTGGGGAGCATCCATCTGGTAGCGTAGCCTGTGCAGAAGCCGCAGCGCTCCGCCCTGAAGGCACGAGAAACCGCTGGTTCATTTTCTGCACAAATCTTATGATCCTCGGGGTATGTCTTCGCTCCAACAAGCAAGAGTGAAGGACCCCCATCAAGTTGATTAGTGCAACAGGGCTATCTTGTAGCGAACGCAATCCCAACCGCAGTCGTAGCGCTGGTTGGCCAGCATACCCCAGGCCAATGTTCTAATGTGGAGAGCTTGATATGGTTTCTCTGGAATGTCACGTCATTTTCGTACAACATCTTCGCGCCGAGGCTGATCGAAATGATTGGCACATCGGGACAGAGCCTTGTGCAAGTCTTTGGGTATAGGATACCGGATCTACGAGGACCTGGTTTATGTCGACAGTGAGCACTTCCCCCAAGGCGCATTCCAGTACCTCGAGAGAGTCTGAAAATGGGCAAAGGACGCCGGGCTCTACATCATCATCGACTTACACCATGCACCAGGAGCCCAGTAGAAGTACCAGCCCTTCACCGGGCAGTATTCCCCCAACACCGGCTTCTACGTCGACTGTCAATACGAGCGAGCATACAAGTGGCTCGAATGGATGACCAACATCATCCACACAAACACCAACTTTGCCCAGGCCGGCACAATCCAGCTGGTGAACGAGCCCCTCCAGGATGGGAACACCCAGGGAGCATGATCCAGAAATACTATCCAACCGCCTTCTCACGTATCCTGGCGTCGAGAGCAGGTTTGGAGTCCCGGCGGCGAAGAGGCTACACATCCAGATGATGAGCGAGAAGTGGGATCCGGGAACCCCAACGCCAATATCCCCGACCTTACCAATGCATTTTATGATGACCACCACTACGTCAAGTGGACTCCCGGCGTCACCGTCTCCCGGGACAGATATATGCGCCATTCGTGTACCGATTCCAGCAGCGGGAATTGGCCTGTCATCACTGGAGAGTGGAGTTTAAGTGTTGCCGATAGTGCGGAATAGAATTCGGAGTTCACGCTTGATAGGGCTGATGCCGTTGAGTGGTACAGGAAGTGGTGGACTGTCCAGTTCCTTGGCTACGAGAAGATCGGTGGTTGGGTTTACTGGACCTGGAAGGTCAACTGGATCGCCAGAAGGAACGATTGGAGGTGGGGATATAAGCAGGGCGTTGAAGCTGGTGTTATCTCTAAAAAATCCTCTTGATGCATATAGTTGGAATGCTTGCGTGGGATTTACTTAGATCTGTTTAATATTATGACAGAAGGAGAAGAACAACAGATTAATATCGAATTCGACAAGCAACTTTGACTCCCTTACTCTGAATCTCCTGGAGGCAGGATCTCGGCGTTTAACTTCCAGCTTTAGATTACTTATAGTACTGGCGCAGTGCAGTACATGCATACCCGTACATTGGTAAGCGCGTAACAGAAGAGTACTATAATACCACAGTAGAGAATCCGTATGGCATTCAGAATTTTCAATCCCTTCCCCCTTCCCCTTACCCCGACCAGAGGAGGCAGATCAGCTTTTCTTTCTTTCTTTTTCTTTTTCAAAAAAAGGAAGGAAGGAAGGAAGGAAGGAAGAAAACAATAAAAAAAAATCTTTTTTTCTTCTGCTGCCCCGCCGATCGCGGACCCTATCTTCATAGGCAGGGCCCAGAGTCGGATTCTATGATACCACCTCGCAGTAGGTCTGATTTGCGCTACAGCCTTATTGAAGAAGGCTTAAGTTGAACAAGGCTTAAGGTCTTCAGTCTCCCAGTTCCTGTAGGGTAGGATTCCTTAAATCCCCTACCCTGTGACGGATCGTTCGATAATAACTCATTTTGAGAGGAATCGAACTCCTGGGTTCCCGCTAAGTGCACAGGAAGTTATTAGTTTCTTGACATGTTAACCACTGCGCCAGCTAGGCATTTCACACCATATCCAGATAGGAACTAATACTTATCCAGATGTCCTTGTTTTTTTCGCCTGACGTTAGACATTCAGTCAAACAACACAGTTTAAGACACCTGCCGATTCCATTTTTCTCCTTCTATATATTTCCTTTCTTCTCCTTAGCCTGACTTGCTAGGGATGCATTATTGCCACCTGGTGTAGGAGTTACAGTAGGATAGAAGGAAGAAAAATCTAGTTAAACAGACTACCACAGGATCAGATCTGACTTTTTGATAAGCTGTACAGTACATAAGTAGACGGTCGGGTTTGAGAAGATTATTACAACCGCTTCTAGAGGGAACTACGAGCTAGTGAAGGAATGGGGACAGAGAGTCTCTTCGATAGACATACTTGCGATCTAGCAGAGCTGATCAAGGGAGTCTCTGGTAGGGGCCTGGGGTACTCGTTTGATACCATATTGAATGTAGAAACGTATACTACGGCATTGAAAGCATTGGCGGATCGGCGTCCGATGTATTCAGTTTATATGCTCTCCATACTACGGGATAGAAGCCGGTTCCCGAAGAAGCTAGATGGGTCTGAGTGAAAGGCGGTATTCGCCTCTCCGCCACAGTGGAGGTAATTGGGGGTGCAGATTCACAAAGTTATTGAGGCTTGGTTGGAGACTAATCAGATTGACTCCCAAACTAGTGGTTATCCTAGGTGGATTGGAAGTGGTGAGTGAGGCTTTGAAGAGGTTGTGGGAGGGAGGGTCTCTGCGTAGAAGTTTTTTTGATTATTAAACCTTGGGGGAGATGAGTGAATTCTTTAAGGTTCTGGGTTATAAGTGTGAGGGTTTTTATTATTATTCGTGATTTTATATATTATTAATTATGGAGGGCTTCAGAGATTTCATGACTGGTCACTCGGAACTTCAGTCATCCAAGGCTTCAGGGAGGGAGGACCGGAAGACATCTGCTGTTGGGCCAATAATGGTTCAAAGGGGCCTACCACGACATAATCACCAGCAAGCATGTTCCTCAGGGTGGTCCCTCTTTCACAAGGTCTTAACGTAAAGTTAGTCCAAACCATTTGGAATCGCAGGTGAGGCAATCTGGGAATTGGTGACTAGGCAACATTTGTGGGGGCAGAAGAGAACGCGCTTTTAACACCATAGTAAGGGGATTTTTTCCTCCAGTTGCTTGCTTGCTAACTATGGCTGTTATATATTAAGCCCGCTGTTTTCTAAGGAAAGCAAAGGGGAACTGAGGTACTGCTTTATGAAGCCAAGGGCCTCCGGTTGTAGTTAGCTCGTATAGAAGACATTGGCTTATCGCACTGCTTGCTACCTCGCTAGTATCCTACCCAACGCCTTACTAGCTACTGGTAGTCAGATGTTATAATCTACAATCTACAGATCATATCACTTGTATATTTACAATGACCTAAATCCGATATGCAGGCAATGGTGGTATAAAACCACGAGACACCTCAGGTCAGTTGGCGTAACTTCTCCCTATCTCGGGGTAAATAGGGTAGGGCCAAAGCTGACCCATAACCTGGAAAACCTTGGGTGCTGATCTCGGATATGTTTGGATAGCACTGCTTGACATCTAAATACAATAAGTTAGCGGTTCGGGGATAAAGGTACACTGAACTCCATGACCCGAATAGGAACAGCTTTATTTATTGCTCGATCCGAAATTCGTCTTGGAGATATCCCGAGAGGGGTGCCGTAGAGCGAACAACCCTGTCCGTACTAAACTTGATATTTGGCACTAAATTTCTGGTGCGCCGTTCGCTGTCTCATCTCTTTTGTCCCATTACTGCTATTCAATATATCACAGTAGAAACTCGAATAATTGAACCGTGTGCTATGTCGTTGGGCTTTCCTCTCTCAGTAAGGTCAAGAAATTTTATTTTATTTCTCTCGGGAGGGGGAAAGGGGCTGTGTCTTTGCGGTGTTTTTGCCCTATGCCCAGAGAGGGGAATTTTGGACTTCATAGCACACGGCTCAGTTGTTCAGGTTTTTGTGATATTAATACGGGCTTGATAGTTGCACAATTGCGTAAAGTCATCCATTGCTTCTAGGGCGTTTCACGGGCTCTGTCAAGGCAATGGTGTTACCATGCAAGGTACTATCAGAAGTCCCACTTTTATTCGGAGAGCTGGCTAATTTTCTCAGAAACCCAGTCTCCCCGGACTCACTCCCGACTCACCAATTATCCAGATTAAGACCCTTATGATCTTGCAACTTCAACTCTCGAGCCCTACCCAGATGGTGTGCCAATCGCTGCGGGTTCGTCCAATCGTTTTTTTCTCTCACAAGCGGGTGCTACTTGTGTCTCTCAACGGATTGTAGTGGTCCTTTGTAAGTCTATAGGCACTTGGACTGCGATATACCAATTGGAGGTTTTATGCTATTGAGAAAGGCGATAAGTGTAAGTTATGAGGTCTCTAGTCTCTTCCACTTCTGTTGGGTGGCTTGTACTGTAGTTCTCGGCGCTGCCCCGATGCCAGTGTATTCCCTTGATTGTACCCTACATCACCTTCCGACACCCGGCCAATTTGAGGGATCTGACATGTTAAGTTGATATACTCGGGGGCGGACGTAAATGATGGGACGGACAGGGGTTTGAGGTCCCCGTGTTCATGACCGTCAGAGGGAAAAAATGATTTAATTTGGAAGGTATGATGCTAGGAAGAGTAAAAAGCTTTGACACCGCCAACCCTTGTCCATCCCATCACTAACCTTCATATCCGAGTACTTTTCCCTGCCCTCCTGCCCTGCCATATCCCTTCATTAGCTGGGGAAGAACGGGAAGGAACCATCTTGCCTCGGCCCGGATGCTCTTATTGGACTGGAGGAGGAGTAAAACAATCCCACTTGTTCAGGAACTAAAAACTGCATCAAGAGGATATACGGAACGTTCCGGCGCAAGTTCGCCTTAATAAATTGCGAATGCAGGTCTTTTTTTCCTGTTAAACCCGCGGCTCCATTTTAGGCACAGTGCAGTGCATGACAAGCGATTCCTGGGGAACAACTAGCTCAAATACCGGTCAATTTTTCTGCTGGTATAGAACGCAATGGCATTCTACTAAGCAATAGTCCTTCGGGGGGTGAGGGGCTCCCCTTCCACTTTATCGACGATTAGTATTGCATTTTAATTGTAGAATATTCGTTCCTGACGCCCGTTCCAGGTCATCCCCCCCTCTGCCTACCTAGCTATCCATCCATTGCGGTTAGGGATTTCAGATTGCCCGAACTTGGACTGGGTGGATGGATGGTCTCCTCAGGGCGGCCACTTCTTCTATGGTCTTCACCTCTCAGATGAAAAGCTGAGTGCACAGCTACCTCGCCTTCACTGGAGCTTGATTTGCCCTCCACGCAACCGATAATGGCTCCCAATGGCTTGGGATGGGAGAGACATCGGATTCGATCTGGGTTGGAAAGACTTCTACGGAGGGAACCTGCTATGGCTTCATAGCTGGTCAAAGATTCTCCAACTTCACGCTCTCTATCAAGATTCAGAGCCAGGAGCACACTCACTGACAGAAAAAGTTTGTATTAGCTTGACAGGAATTTTGCTAGCGTAGTACCGTACATGAACTACTATAATAGACCATGCCTACAAATACACCCGTTTACTATATCAGCTATCGCCCCCGCTGGTCCTAGATTTATAAGACCCTAGGAAAACGAGCGCGAAACAGAAAATAGTAATCTCCACATCCCACCATCCCATTTCATGGCGTTCCATTCAATCCTATCCTCTCAGCATTACAGACCAAATTATATGGTGCACACCGCATCTTCATAAGTGGAAAGCTTGCTATCATAATCACCGCCCTACTTCTACCTCCTAGAGAGCCACACTCCCCTCCCCCCCGCCCCTTTGTGACACTAGGCTATCAAATAGTGCACCGTACTGCACTATACAGCAGCACCGAAATCCAACCTTTTCCCATTTCCCACAGGTCAGCCAGCACTGCATGTATGCGTGCCTTATTTGCTTGCTTACAGCAGGAATACAACATGCTAAAATAGAGTTGGTCTGGTGCCGAGTTTCTGTAGCCCAAAAGCTTATCGGAAGATACCAGGGCAGGCCACAACGAACCCAAGCGAGAGGCAAGCCTTGTAAAGGAGCTGTGGTAGTTACCTCCATTGCTTCTAAGAGCTAAGTTATAGCACTTCTCTACTGCCAGACCTACGAGGCTTATAATTAGTATGAAGAAATGGAGGGTGGAAGGAAGGTGGATATTCTAACCTCTCCCAAGAGCTGCCTGAGAGAGGCACGAGGAGGGAAAGAGTTCAATGTGTGGGCGGTATTATGAGGTAGGTTATGGAAATCTACAGCGCGTTTATTGACATAATTGCTTATACTACAGGTAGGGAGTAAGCAAGTGAACAAACAGATTAAAATAAGTGAGCATCCATGGACGCATGCATAACTTCCGGTAGCAGTATTAGTAAGACCTCCCTGGTGTAACCAACCCAATCGACCGATTACATTTTATAAAGATTTTAAGTTATCCGCCAGCTGCTGTGTGGGGTACCGGTGTGGATATCTACTTTATTTCACGGCATGTGCTTTATTGAATTAGTGATCATTCTTATATTTGTCCTCCCATGCAGCTGAGTCTCGTGGAGATCGGCGGGTATCCCCAACGACTGGCGCGCAATGCACGAACCACGCAGAGAGCTGGTAGCCATTTTCTCTGGATAAAGGAACTATTTTCTCCTGCTGCTGCGGGGGGGTGAGGGAGAATTCACGTGCCGCATTGCTTGAAAGATGCCATGTCGTCTGGGGTGATTGCATTTTGAGTGTTGCTGCGAAGTCAAATTATACCTTACCCCTCTAACTGGGCTGGTCCGGACAGCTCACCTTCTGTCATATCACACCCAATCGCCTCCCCCTGGCCACTTTGAGGCAGGGTTGTGGTCCAGAGCTATTCGGCATAAGGGAGGATTCGAGTCTATGGAAGAACAACAAGGAAGGAAGGAAGGGAGCCAGTTAGGGAGTTTTCCTTTTGTTACAAATCACATGATAGATTTTCCGATCAGATTGGTGAGTTTTTCTTTGGTGAGAGTATCCAATTTGGGATCATAAATTGTTTTACTGGTTGTTGTGATCAATAAGAGCTTGGCAAAGGAATGTCAGTTAGAGTACATAGGCCGGGGAACCCTGGACTTGTCCTGACGAGCTTTCTTGGGCAAATTTCCAATGTACTTGTGTACAAGTACTGGTAGAAAGGTTTGCTTGATTAGTAGAAACCGAATTCCACGGCACCATTGGAGAAATGTTAGCAAATGGCGCCCGAATAGAAAGCGAGTAGTCATTTTCAAAAAGTGCAAGACCGAGAACAGTATTTTTCCCATGTTCGAATATTGCACTGGTACCACAACCTGTGCTGTAAGGTACTGTACAGTACTTGCGCATTGCAAAAGTTTTCGGAATTGTGGAGACATGGCTCGGTACATTTTATTAGGTGGCGATATCTAGGTTAGCACCAAGCCAAAGTCCACATTTCCAGAAACTTTCGCAATGCGCAAGTACTAGCTCTCGCCCATTTCACCCTTCCGTGACACAAAGATCTCTCCGACCCCAACTTCAGCCTTAAGAGCAGATCACGAGTGCTTTCCCCAGAACATAGTAATACCCTCTGACGGCGGCTACTTATCAAAAGCACACCTTGAGAGCGCCACAAAGTACTGCACAATACCCATCTCTTTTTCCTATTTAGGACAAGGTATCGAAAATTATTATTTGCTGTTCTATTTTTTATTTTCCCTTCCGTATCATGCCTTACTTCGACTGCCTTCCTCTATTGAGAGGGGATGATAGTTCTGTCCACCTTGGGCTGTGCCTGGTGTTGTGGCAGGAGAGTACAATTGGCTCTAAGGTCTCTTGGGTCACTCAGAGGGCAGTGTATAGTGAAGAAAAAAACTGTGCAGAAGTACGGTAGTTGAGGGTCTGCCTGGCTTTTTTCCCATCATGAAAGAAGAGCCCAAGTTGAGCCTTCGTACTTGCACAGTTACACTAATCAAATTTTGGCCAGTAAAAGCCGGAGTCGCCTCACACCTTCAAGACTGGAGAACGCCTTGCACCTGGTGATTTTATGCAGAGAATGTGGCAATGTATAAACTCGGGAAGATCCTTCGTATGCACCTTTCCCCCTCCCTCCGTGGGCTGGGCGCTTGGCTAAGTTCGGTGGAAATGTCTCTGTCTTACCGTCCTAGTGCATTGCTCCTCATTCCAACGCGAAGTCACGGGGAGACCCATTCCAACCTCTGCTGAAAACACCCGATCCCCCTTCTAAGAAAGGGGGGGGGGAGGAAGAAGAAAGGAAAAACACCGCCGCGGTACTATTCCATCACAGATAGTCTATTCAAACAGCACAAAAGCCGTGACCGAAATGAAAGCGTGCGGAAGTGAAAAGGTCAAGAGAAAAAAAAAAGACCTCGGTGAGAAGGCCCTCCATTTTTGTTGGTCAACCACAGCCCTCCCACTCATACGATATTAGCCGAGCCATTACCGCAGGCAAGTCCAGATCAAGCAACTTGCCCGAAGATAAGCTCCTCCTCTCCGACCTTACTAGCGGATTTTTTAAGTATCCGGACACCTTGGCGCCAAGACACATACAAATCCGCGCCAAGGTGTCCGGATATTAAAAAAAACCGCTAGTACACTTTGGACGTCGAATTGTGCTACTTTCGTCACATTCTGACCTTCGGACCAGTGGGGATTGGATTGGGTCCAATGCTGATGGGTGATTGAACGAAGGAAAAGTGGAACCAGAGCCGCGCAAGGTGCCGGTGAGATGAATGTTACAGTAAATGCAGGGTAGGAATGTAGGGAGTGTAGGTAGGCATTGAAGGCAGATCTAAAGCGGCAGTGTAGCCTGCTGTAAGCAATCATCAAGTTGTAAATTTTGGTCCGTATTTGCATGCAGGGGAACGATCGATCCCATCAGTCAACCCCATCTGTTGCATGTGGGCCATGTGAGATGTTTGAATTTAGACACAGAGCGAATTAACAATTTTGGCTGAGTAAGGCGTCACTTGCGGGTAGCGCTCTGGGAGGGGGAGGTAAGGACGTGGTGGAAAGAAGGGAGGACCCTGTCAAGGTATAGTATCTATTTACTAGCATCCAACGAGCTACCGGTACCGTAAATATATCTATCATACATCATACCCTCTAGGTCTCCCAGGTCGGCCTTGCGCATCAGTATATAACCATACCAGTGCCTCCAATTTCTATTACCCTTCCCCCCCTCCTTTCCTTTCCCCCTCCTTCTCACTCCATCTCCCGGTCACAGCATCGGTCCGAATATATTATCGTACGCCATTGTTCACCAAGAGGCCATGTCCAACACGCGAGAAGACGAAACCCCCCCCGCGCACGTGTTCGGCAAAAAGGAAGGAGAGGGTTCTGACCTCGAACATAACAAGTCTGATGAACAGGTACCTTATACCGGTCTAGTGGACGAGAAGGAATTTGGACACGTGAGGAGAGGCCTGAAGGCTAGACATGTTCAATTCATCGCTATTGGGGGTATCATTGGGACGGGGTTATTTGTCGGGTCTGGTGCAGCACTGGTTAGGGCTGGGCCTTTGAGCATTCTTTTGGCTTATAGTATAGTTGGAACTGTTGTATATTCTTTAATGTTGGCTATTGGAGAGGTGGGTTCTCTTTTCTTTCCTGAGATTAATTTCGGACTCTATTTCTTGATCAAAGGGACCGAGCTAATTCAATGTAGATGACCACATGGCTTCCCATTCCTGGTGGCTTGACAGTTTATGCACACCGGTACACAGGCTTCTTTCAATACCTCAGACGAACTACCTGAAGAGTTTTACTGACTGTGAACAACTAGTTACCTAGGCCCCTCATGGGGGTTCGCTATGGGTTGGAATTATTGCTTCGGAGCAGCTATGACAGTTTGCGCCGAAGTATCCGCTGCACTGTTACTGATAGAATACTGGACCGAGGATGTAAGTACAGTGTGAAAACCCATCAATAACCTCAGCCGCTGCTAACACATCAGAAGGTAAACAAAGCTGTATGGATTGTCATAATTCTAGTTGTAATATTCCTGCTCAACATCTTTGGTACCTTAGCACGCCATCCGAAGCAAAAGTGTTACTCGGATAACATAGCTAACAATAACTAGTCGTCGAGGGGTATGGAGAGGCCGAATTCATCTTCGCAAGTATCAAGATAATAACGATAATTGGCCTCTTATTCTTGGCGGTAATCCTTTTCTTCGGTGGTGGACCAAGCAAGGATCGCATCGGCTTCAGATACTGGTGAGCTTTCCTGGGGACTTTGCGCAACTAGGCCTCGAGGGTTGGATGGAGGGTTAGGAGATGCCCAGCCTCTGCTATCGTTTAATTACCTGAACGTTAAAGAGCGATCCTGCTCTCTGGAAGACACCCTTCGAACTGGTTGCGCAAGGCTCAGCTATCTGAAATATTTACTGAGTAATCATTATAGTGTCTATGCTAACACTATTTAGGAATAACCCCGGCGCCATGAGGGCCTATCTCGTCCCTGGTAACACAGGCAGATTTTTAGGTTTCTTGAAGTCTTTCGTGAACGCGTTAGTTGAACCTTTCTTTTTTTTTGGCTTTTTTTAAAAAAAAAAAAAATCGCTATATATAGCCCGGAGTGAGATAAGAGAATTGTTCGGGTGTAACTGACGTGCTTGGAATAGTTGTTTCGCATTTGGTGGATCAGAGGTTATTTGCGTCGCTGCGAGCGAGACTTTGAACCCTAGGAGAAACATTCCGAAGGCTGTCCGCCGTACTTTCTGGCGTGTGTTGATTTTCTACGTCTTTGGTGTTCTAGCTATTGGTGTCCTGGTATGATTTCTACTGAAATTTCCCTTTTTTGAAAAGAGTGGCTGGTAATTGTCAAAAAGGTCCCATACAACGACAAAGGGCTAACCACCGCTCTCGACAATGGTGCTACCGGCGCCGCAGCTTCCCCATGGGTAGCTGCCATCGTCAACGCTGGAATTGGTACGTTGTGCTTGTTGTTTCCTTTCTGATAAAAGGATTCTCTCCCCTCGACTCACATTTATGGAATTAAACAGATGCCCTCCCGAGTATCATTAATGCGGTCATCTTAACGTCCGCCTGGTCCTGCGGTAACAGTTTCATGTATGCAGCCTCCCGCAACCTTTACGCCCTCGCCATCACCGGTCATGCGCCCAAGATCTTTGCCAAATGTAGCAAGAGGGGTATCCCGTACTTCGCTGTTATAGCTGTTTTCTCAGCCACCATGCTTTCGTTCTTGCTGATGTCCGAGGAGTCTGCTGTTGTAGGTGTTCCACCTTAATCTCTCGCAGAGGGGGGGGGGGCGGGAAGGAAGAAGGTTAACTAACTTGATTTGTTAGGTCTTTGAATGGTTCATCAACATCACCACCGTGTCTAGTTTGTTCAATTGGTTGACCTTGTTCCTCGCTACCATCCGCTTCCGAAAGGGGTATCTCGCGCAAGGGGTGACTCGCACAGATCTGCCGTTCCGATCGCCTTTGATGCCGTATGCTGCGTACTACGGGTGCGGAATGGTGGCTTTCTTCATCCCCATCAGCGGCTTTGACGTTTTCTTCCCAGAGAAGTGGTCTGTTAAGACTTTTTTCGCGAACGTAGTGTCCCCCCTCCTAGCGGCGTGATTTTACTAGCGGCTTACGTTTCTGTTTTTATTTTCGGTAGTACGCTGGCATTCTCCTATTCGGGGTCCCCTTCATTTTTCACAAGATCTGGAAAAAGGATAGTCTTACCCCTCCGGCAACAATGGATATCTGGACTGGTAAGGAGGAAGTCGATATCTACGAACGGGAAAATCCTCCTCCAGAGCCGAAAAATACGTATGATCCACATCGACTCTTTTTTTTCTCTAAAAAAAACAAAGAACGCCTAGCTAACAAGTTCCGCAGTTGGGAGAAGATCTGGTTTGCCGTCGCATAGTTTTATGCAGTGCTCTACTTTTGGACGTGGAATTTGTGTTCTGTTTGGGAAGATAGGGAACCAGATGTACATGTTATTATTACCGCTATTTTTCTGATAAATATCGTTAAAAACTGAGCAGCCCTGAGTAGCCTTTACTCAAGCAGCTCTTGTGAACTTGAAGTCGAGGTGAAATTAGACACTAAAAACGCTCCCAGTATTTACGTCCCAGAACCCCAGGAAAAACAGCAATACATTGAAGTTTACAAGTCAAAGCCTCTATAGGGCTGCGAAATACAAGCACCAGTGCTAAAGCAGCACGAGAATCTAGTGAGAAAAAAAGTATTCGTCTTATCACTGTCAGACCCCCTCTGATGATTAAGACTGCCAACTGCCCGTCACACAGCCTCACTCGACTAATTCGCACCAACCACCGCCATCACCGACTATAAAAGGATCGGAGTGCATTGCATTCGCTGGGATGACAGACTTCCTGCTACAAGGATTGTCGGTCAGGGCTTCAGGCGGCATTGTTCGTAGGATGAATGTTGCGCCGAAAGCATGTGTGAAGGTCCCAACTTGTTTGCTGTATTATTGGTATCACGTGAGCACGGCAGTATGGGATAATCTAGTAGAAAAGGTAAAGTGAAAAGATGGCTGTTTCTCTCCATAACCCCCCATTCCCAGACATACCTAGAAAATATATAAACCAAAATCCAATCACTGTCCCTAGCCCACCGCACGCGTCCATACCTCCCACAAAATTCCCCAATAAAACAAAGAAAAGCAAGTTGAGGAACTTTCTCCGAAGTCGCTCAAGAAAGACGTAGAACATACACCCACTCAATACAGCTTTCCACTAGTGCCCATAACACTTTTCGCCATAATTTCCCCTATACCATCCATGTACACACCGCCAAGCTTCAAGTATCTTCCTACATCAAGATACCGGGGGGGGATTTTATGATGCTATTGCAGCACAGGGGGAGTTGTCGAAGGGTGATTGGGTGCAGACCAAGACTGTCATCCCTGTGACTAAGAGCGCCATCAAGCTGTATTTTGGGTACGGGGGTTGCCCGAGGGAGCTATCACAGAGACTATCGACTAAGGAGGAGGAAACCGCACGGAGCGGGAGAATAGTCAATAGTTGCGCTACTCTTGTGATCGTTGTGATCGTTAGAGGGTGGGATGAAGGGATGGGGGTGCGAACCCAGGGAACACATTCATGACCTTGACTTTTTCTTTCTTCCCTTTTTGCAGGGTTGTAGATAGTATAAATTTCTAAGCCGATCACGTTGAAGTGAATATACTCGATTTGATTACCTTGTGGGATCCCAACCGCACTTTTGCAGCATCCAAGGATATGGGAGCCTCTGCTTCTCTGTGGAGGCTAGAATTGGAAGGCTTGTCGGATGGTTTCACTCCTCCAATGAGGCGAAACAGCAGCCCGGTGTCAGGGCCAATAGGAGGTGTCTCATCACCAAAGCTAGCTATATTTCTGGCACTCTCCTCCCTAGTGTGAGTTGCTCTCTGTGTATTCCAACGAGTGAGATACGGTGACAATCGATAACAACAATGGTTTAGTGATCTGTGCGTAAACTGACACATGCTGTGCAACACAGTTCAGCCTCAGAGGATCTCTTGTGTAGCTTGAGTTCATCAAACTAGTCTTGGCTCGAGCCCATCCTCGGCTTTTGCTGCCAATGCGGCAAGATCTCGCGTGCTCCACCACTAGATTATCACCGCGTCAGCCCACGGTAGGTTTAATTCGACAGGTTAACAGAATGGTGGGTATAATATCAGTTAACGAGATCCAAATCGCCCAGAGGGCTCACGCTATACCGTGTCAGGAAAGCACTGACTGTTCTCAGGAGCTTTTTTTGTCTCTGGATTGGGAGTCTTGGGCCTCCGGTGATAACGAATCGCAAGGGATTTTATTGTACCGAGACCCCAGTCCTCCCTGGCTTCTCTCCTCATCATCCACACAATCCCTACTCCCATCGCCACCTCACCCCCGGTACATCACAAGCAACAATGCCCCTCCTCTCCCTACCAAACGAACTGATCTTGCAAGTGTCCCGCACTCAATCCATCCAAGAACTCAACTCCTTCTCCAAGGCCAACCGCCGCCTCAACCTCCTCATAACTCCCGTCCTAATAGACCGTGTCTATCAACTCTGTACGCGCGATGGAAGATATGCCACCAAAACTCTCTATTTAGCAGCAGAATGTAAAGCTGTGTCCGCCCTCCGCATACTCCTTGAAAAAGGCATCCTCCTCTGTGTACCTACGTGTGGATGGCTTCTGAACAACATTATCTCAACCCTAGGCCGTCCCCACGCAGCCAAAGCCGCCGTAGAGGCATTCTTAGAGTGCGGGGTAGAGGCAGATTCACGCGGGTATAAAGGCTGGACACCCCTAATCCTCACCTCATTTCACGGATATGTCGACACCGTCAGACTGCTAGTTGCACATAGGGATGTAAATGTCAATGCCCAAGACGATGACTTGCGTACCTCCCTAGCGATCGCTGCGCAGCGGGGGTACAAAGACGTTGTACAGATACTCTTGTCTCATCCATTCATCGACGTCAACCTCGCAGATCAGAGCCATTGCACACCGTTGCACACTGCCGCCGGCGGAATGATCCGGGGCCGGGAGGAGATTGTGAAGTTGTTATCAGAAGATACTCGAGTCGATGTGAACGTCGTCAACAAGGTCGGCTGGACGCCATTACACGTCGCAGCGGCGACTGGTACTGCGGCAGCTGTCCGGCTTCTATGCGATGATCCACGTGTGAACGTGAACGCACTGAATAAGAGTGGTTGGCCTCCTCTGCAACTCGCTGCGGGACGCCTTGCCGAAGGGCCCGTACGTGTCCTTCTAGATTGTGAGAGGATCGACGTGAACCTTGCTCGCCCCCTCCACCCTGTCATCCGCGGGCGTAAGGAAGTGCTAGTGAGAATCCTAGTTGCAGATAAGAGGGTTGATGTCAATGCCAGAGATCCGGAGACGGGGGACACGCCGCTACATATTGCGGCCTTGCTCAGTTTTGACATAGCCGTTATGCTACTTCTGAGGAGGGGGGATATTGACCTTTCTGCGACGAATGCAGAAGGGAAGACCGTTGGGATGTTGGCGGAGGGGTACTCGCCGAGGATTAGGAAAGTGTTGGGGGATCATGCTATGTTTAAGAGGAAAAGGGTGGATTGAAATATATTGAGAGCGTTATGCTTCGGCCATAAAATGGGATAGAAGTGAGTGGTCCTAGATATTTGCAATAGTCGGGATACGGCACCGAATAGCTTCTGGGATGGATAGCGCGCAGCGTCTTCTCTTCGTTCTTGCTAAAACTATCAGTAAAGACAGAAGTGTATGTCGGAAATATGGCCAAGTTCTAATCCTTCCATCGATCATCACACATCTCCGCTCTCTTCCCTGCACGTTCCACATCCCAAACAGAAGCAAAAGAAAGAAACATTCTGTGCAATCTCTTAACAAAAGAAATACATCACAAAGACTTCCGCTCTCCTGCCCCTTCAGTTCAATGCCCGACTCTTGCCCTGCCTTCATCTCCATAGCCTTCATGCGTTCCTTTAACAGTCTATGCTCCCTCCCATCCATCAACGGAAACATATTCCCGTACTTCCGTACTTTCGTGAGACAAAAGAAACAATGGCCTGAGCATGCCAAGCAGCATCAACTGGTTTCAAACATTGGACAGTTTTAGACGATGGATGGAAGCCTATTTTTAGGTGGAACTTGTACAAAACCCTTAGTGAAGTATAAAATGGGAGGGAATCAGCACCCTCGATATCCGTTCCAAGATTGATTTAGTCAATCTTGGAAATAGAACACATTCACCGCTTGGCTCCTGTCTAATTCTTTTGCCACGCCGGTTCTGGGCAGCACATTCCTAGAGCAGGGGTATCCGATCAATAGTTCATAATGTATGCCACCATTTCCCCGCAACAATACCATGACTACATCTATAGATACATAAAACTCCATTCTTTCCTCTGTTCCATCGCTCGTCTCAACTCATCGTATCTACTATTTCTACGTAGCCAATTCACGTCAACCCTCTACCTTATACTCAAGAAAACGCAAAGTAGGCTTGGGCTAGAAATATTCAGGTCTACTGTTCAGACGAGCTAAGCCAACTAGAGGAAGACGCTATAGAGTAAGTACTAAATCCTTTATGAATATTCCTGCCCATATCCCTTCGCCATCCCCACCGCTGTGTAATGAAATTAACATAATAGTAACCAAAGGATACCAAATGTAAATCACTGCATTTAGGCGGGCCTTCCAATAGTCGAGCCTGCGTTGGGCTAAGTATACGGAATTCTAAGATAGTATTTAGTGTTAGTAGAACGATGAAAAAAAAAAGGCGAAAGCTAGTCCAAGTTGAGATACAGTAGCTTGGTGAAAAAATAGAGTCAGTTTTTATGTAAACCATCTTGAATTATCACTCGTTCTGAAGGCGTGAAGAATGACGATAATATAAAGTAACTTCAGTTTGAAATAATCCTTATTTTTACGAGTGCTCCACATTACTATTATTCTTCTTCCAAGTGCATCTTCTTTCTATTTTATCCCAAGGCGCACACAAGGACACAAAAGCCGTAAGCTTTTCTTTTGAAACCAGTAGTGTTCTCTCTAGTCCTCTAGCTATTCTGCGAAGCCCATTCCCCTTCCAGTTATCCAGCTATATGAACCAGCTCAGGGCCGTGGTTGATCTTAGAAGCACCGGAGGCATTGTGAAGGAGGACTATGAAGGGTATTGGTCTAACAATGAACCGGAAAAAGGTGTAGAGAATCGACTTCCCTAAGGTCACGGTCTCTCTTGGTTTTTCACCAAATCCATTTGGATTTCAATTCGTTAATCTATTATTATTTTTTCTAGCTTGTGGCTAGAAAATCGCCAACGAAAAGAGCGTGCATTACTTTCATCTCGAGCTATTACTCTGTTATCTATTTTGGTGATGTCTTCTGAACTAGAGCAAGTATTCTCAGGAGCCAAGCGGACGATATCCGACTCACATCACTCTCTTAGCCCAGAGGCAGTCAAGTCAACGCAGTTCCTCCGAATTTGGCAGTCCTTCTGGTCGAACTTGAACTCCAGTGTTGATGAGGGGGTGAAGCGGGTCGTTGGATTGTTTATAGTTTTGTTCACGCCATAGCTAGCGCTCCACGCGGTTTCTTGTACTTTAACAACGAATACATGATATAAAAAATAAAAATAAAAATGGATCTAAACCTTGCGCTCGCCCACTCACTCTGGACTGTTTTTTTTTCTTCCGGAGAGCTCTGCTCTGCAGCCTAGCTGCGGCTTGGCGGAAGTGACGGGATTGGTACCCCGTAGAAAAAACGGAAAGCAAGAGCACATAGAGGTAAACCCCCGAACATACAGGCCCCTCCCTGGTATTTTTGCCTTATGACATCACAGAGCAGGGAGAAGCTGAAGTTCTTCGAGTATCATTCCGCGAGTCATCTATTAATCTAGGTTTAGGCTAGTGGGCTAATGTTAGGTGTTCGCTAGTCCTTTTTAGGAGATTTACAACAGTTTATGGCCTCGGCTACCAAAGTAGGAGTACTGTAAGTTGCGGTAAGGATAAACCCAGTAATTACCTACTGCATCTTCCCCAGACGATAAATCTCGGGTTTGTACTCCCTACCCCAGAATAAAACCAGATACTCCCCTGATGAATCTTTATATCGTAGTGTTTTATCTCCTTCATAATATAGTATGATACCAGAAAAGGTTTCCACGCACAACCTTAGGCCAGAAGTAGCGAGCCAACCCGCCCTCTACAAACACGTCCCCTAGGGAACATTTACCCGGGGGAAAACTTGGCAATAATCAGTAAACATGCAGACCAATCCATGCCTAGCCTAGCGCACGGCACCCCAACGACCGCGACCCGATTCGAACAATCCGGAGCCCGGTGACCGTATGAAATTATACTCACATCACATAGGAGCCGGAGTTCAATGCGGACGTCGGATGAAGGGGAAGGGATACCAGCCAACCGGCTGCCCGTTGAGAGTGATATTTTGTGACCACAAGTAAAGTTCGACAGGATCAGTGAGCTCCGGGCTGATAGAGCATTACCCAGCATATCACCGCGACCCCTGGATTGTTCTACGAGATTTCCTATAATATAGGTCACTCATTAGAGTTAGGAAGTGCAAAAAGCTCGGCAAAAACCTCCCACATTGGCACTTTTACTATCTGGGTTTGGTATCTTGTAAAAAGTTGGGCCCGTTGTCCGGAACGAGGCCATGACAAACTCAATCGCTTGATCTCGATTGCTCTTTCTTCTTCAAGCTTAGCATCTAACTTATTCGGCACACCACTAGAATGTCCAAATAGCTAGTTATGCTGAGCAAATTCTTCTAACCCTCTAGCCCGGTTGTCCATTGTCCGAGGGCACTGTATGCAAATCGGCCGGCGTAAGCTCTCCGAGAGCACCGCCCTCGAATTGAGCATTTTTCGGATGTATTGTATCTATACTGAACGTGGGTACCATTGCTTTTTCTCCACTTAATCCCGGGTACAACGTAAGTCCTGCGCAATGATCTGCGATACTTCCGGTGAACCGAGTATTATTGCTTTCTTCTTTATATCATACTCTTAATAGTATATCTCAGACCAGCTATCTTTCTCCGCTAAATCAGGGGTGTATGGAGAGGGCAATCGTGCTACAGTATCATAGTTAGGATGCCGCCCCTATCAGCCACTGGTTCTATAAGTGCCATAGGGGGAAAATCAGATTTATAGGGTTCGCTACTAATATCCACATTTATGCATGCAGCCGTAGTTAGGATTTCATAAGGGTTTGAGTGGGTGGCTGTTGTTGGGAGTGTTCGTGGGGTACAAGGTTTTCGGAGGGCGGTTCCCCCCAACTAGCCACCTAGGATAACGGAGAGAGAGACGAAGAGAATGACAACGGAATCCTTTGACGAGAAGGGAGCCAACGAGCGCGAACACAACCCACGACGGGGATTGATCTGTTTTTCATTCTTATTTTGCTCTTTTGACAACTGTGCGATATCGTGCAAGCTTGTGTGAACGCTTACGAAGCTGCGTATATCGCAACCGAAAAGAAAACACGAACCACTTTTTTGACCTTTTACAAAACCACCGCTAGCTCACCTCACTGTTCCATTTAAAGGGCGGATTTGGTCCCTCAGTACCACACTTGCCGATCCCAGAAGTGCACGGAAACCTTGGCCTTTCCTAGACATAGATCGTGCCGGGGCTTCCGGATACCCCCGGGATCGGCAAGTGTTAGAGGAAGGCCACCACGGAGAACTAAACGGGGGATTGTCAAGCGAAATATATAGAGATAAAGACCTCTCGGTACTTATAGAGCCCTCGTGAAAACATACTTATCGGGGAGGATAGATTTCAGCAACCCTTTCTAGCGGTGAATAGTCTTCACTTTCCCCAGGGCACTTGTATCTCGTTGGGACACCCTGCGTCGGAAAATACATTACCGCGGCAAAGCAAATGATACCGGTATTGAGGTTGAGAAGCGAATAGAACAGCGGTACTCTCTCCTCGTTAGCCATTTGAGTTAACTCAAGCGGCTGGGAAAGGTTTGGAAGAAGGAGAGAGCACTCCTCTCCCGTACGCCAAATATGCAACACCAATCGGCTTGTCTCTTTCCAAAAAAGCGGAATCTCAATCGGGACTACTACCGGCTCCAGGATCTCCCAATCATGGAACCAAACCCCTATGAGCTCTGCACCTAGGATCCTAAGTTTGACCGGAGGAGTTCTTAATATGCCCGCTTGCGGCTGGGGGAGGTCAATACCGGATAATCTAGATTGAGGCTGCCACTCAGACCTTACAGTAGCAGCCTCCGGCAGTCAAGATGCATGCCTAACCGTGCGATTTCTCTAAGTTACTAGTCCGCCAGGCATAGCAAACTTCCCTACTAGCGCCCCTCTGCTGGCAGGGGCCCAGAATGTAGGTATGCGCAGTGTATAGTGATCTTATTGGCAACTTATTGGAATTTGAAAAGTGGGATGGGGATCGTACGGGTCTTTTATGAGAAGAATTGGGCCTACGCTGGTGGGTTGGAGGGGTGAGAGAGATTGGGGAAAGGGACAAGTCATGAGAAGGATCAAAACTAACACTGACATTTCCACTTAAAGCTCGAGTTTTTATTTGTTAGGAAATAGATTTTTAGCAGTAGTGTGAAAGATAACTTCCATAGTATCGTCACAACCCAAGTCATCACATATCATACGCCTAGGACCGCACGTTGCAAAAGTTAGTAGACAAAGCACAGACGCTCACTCGGATATTTTAATCAACTGGTGGTCGTGTGGGGTATTTAGGACTTGCTGTCAAGCGAATCCCTTCTGTGCCGTAACTGCGAACCTAAGGAATAAAAGGGGTGAAGGCTCCAAATCTTGCTTTATCAATAATATATGCACAAGATACACTGGCATAGGGATTATTACATCTACCCCCGGATACATTTGGCCTTCTGGATTCACCTCAACCCTAGGAGGTGTGCATACGGACAAGACGACCAATGTATAGAGACTATAGCGCCAGATTAGGAGATACCTTGCCTCTTACTCGAAAGAAAATATCAATAAATAATCCAGATAATATTTCACTTAATTGATTTGGGCCCCACATGAGCAACTTTCCTACCACCACCGGAAGGGTGTTAACTTACTATGATCTCTCAGCTCAGCTGGCTGCTGACAAGTTTAGACAAGCGACGCCTGCATACTATAGCTGAGCACTGCCCTTAGACAACTCGCGCTTATGTACTGCAAACGGCTTGACCACTTGCCACGTTATAGGCCGCTGTTGCGTCACAGCCGTACTATACACTCTAGCTACTGCACCTACGTACCTATTGCAGCAAAAGAAGCAATCTAACCCAGTATTTCATTCACTCCTATTTAACACAAACATTGCGAAACACAGCTTTTCATTGTGTAGCAAGATGGGAATATTTTCTAGTGATTCTGAGTAAGGAGCACAAATATCATGAGTAACTACACATGGGATCTATCTCCGCAGGGCTTCCAACAACGCCCCGGAGTAATTAATTCCACCTCTACACTTGGGGTGGTGCAATTGGCATGTAAGTAGCGCCCAAAATGAGTCAATTTCAAAACCAACAACAAAACACTGAGGAGGAAAAAGTAACATGAATCTACAAAAACCGTTATCACCAATTCTACTACAGTCAAACTGCTAAGTTAGTTTCTTACTTGAGATCTAACAGAAAGGGCCTCGAATTGCTCCATGGAACGCTAATTTGGGATACTAGACCCCAATTGTGTTACCATGAAACTATATAAATAACTATTGCTCTATCCTACTTCCTAACAGCGAGTAGGGAAAGGATGTTGGACCCTCCAGTCAAGGACCTTAGAGCTCAGGGATATCCTTGAAAGATATGTGAATATAGAAACAGCAGATAAAGATAAAGAGCAGGGATAGAAGCAATCAGGAATAGAAAACTCTGGGAAAAGTGTGGGGGAAACTTATTCCCACGCATCCCACACCTGCCACTAGGGATCACAAGCAACACGCTATCAATTCACACATCAGACCAAGCATAGAAAATATACAGATATCAACCATTTCTATGCACGTCTGGTGGGAACAACTCGCTCCAACAAAAACAAACCTCAAGATACGAAGTATCATAAAAGGGCAGGCATGACATCACATGTTCTTGTATCAAGAACAAAACTTCCAGGTTTCACTTCTATCAAATCACCCTATTCAGTGCAAAGAAGATATGCTCTCTATTTAATTGCACAACAAATGAGTTCAAAATTTCTTACGTACAGGAACTTTTGGGATTATTTCCGTACGACTGTAGTTTGCACATGTTTCCCACTCTTCCTGCACTATCACAACACCTCCTACGTTTGATACCATGTTGAACCTCGCCATGCGCGCCACGAAACAAAGCCACCGTATCCCTTCCCTTCCCCTTCCTAGAAGCGACCTTACCGTAAGAACTCGAATAATTGGACCTCGCGCTAGGACATTGGAGTTGCCTCTGACGGTAAGGTCTGGCCTTTTTTTCTTTTTTTTTTGTCTTAAACTCAAGCTGAGGGGGCAAGTTTCCGCTGGACGCTCGCCCCTCTATCCAAGAGAGGGAATTTCAGATGCCTTAGCGCGAGGTCCAATTACTCGAGTTCTTACGGTACTGCACCCATAATGGCACAAAATCTCACTCGTATCATACCTACCCCCCTACCTCACCCCTAATCCCATCCTCCCCCTCCCTACACACCCATAGTAAAACCCCACGGCCGGGGCCTACATTCCGAACTCCAGCCACGTTCCAGCCCTGAACAATATCAGGAATGATTATTACTACTCTCTCAGTCCCCACGGGTTTTCTAGAACGCTTACTTGATTTTCGGGAGTAGCCGGTATTACTGTGCTCGCCGGAAGGCAGGGTAGCAGTGTAGGGCAGCTCGGGTGGGGGTGATGTTTATCGCCTGCGGGTGGATGTAGGACGTTAGAGGCGCTGGGGGGCAGGTTATTGGCGGACGGTAAATATGTCAGCACTTAAGACGAAGGGTCTATGCAGGAGGGCACGATAGATTCATGATGGAATCAAAAGGCGACTATTATCTTTTGCGTAAAGTAGTTTATGGTCAGTCTATCTGGAGGTGCGGTACCAACGCCCAACTGCATTGTGCCATACAAGTGCAATACATGCTATACCGGATTTTAGATGACCCTGTTTTGGATATGGAAAAAGGTATATCGACAACCTACACTGCAACGTTTACCTTGCTAACTACCCTAAGGACGGTGGTTATCGCCTGTCCTTGTGCTGTATAAGTTAAGCTAAGGCATGGGGGAGGGACTATGGCATCGTAGAGCACAATACGTGCCCACGCCCAAACTAGATGCTGGTCGCATCTGCCGAGCAGGTAGGTAGGACGGACAGGAGGGCGATAGCAACCTCGCACCAAATAGCCATTACCATCAAACTAACATAATCGCCATCCACACATCCCTCCAACCCACTAATACTAATCCCGCCCCGAGATAACACACCTTCCCCAATCGCCGAAACACACAAGGGCCCAATAGTCCAACGAGTGAGACACAATGACCGCGCCTGCTATGTTCATCCCTTCTCTCTCTTGAGTCTCTTCACTCCCTCCGTCACTCACCAAAAGAGATAACTCAACATAAAGTGAGGGAATATGGCTGCTACTACCTCCCTATCTAATCCGATAAAGCGTCGACAGCAAAATCCTGTCCACCCCACAAACAAAGAGATGCAGGTGCTCGGTCACGAGCAAATTTCCCACATGAAAATTTTCGCCTATTTTATTTTGAGAAGTAGCCTGTCTGTCTATCGTGCACGCACCCGTCTGCAATCCAGCCTCTTGCTCCAAAACAAAAAAATAATAAATAATGGTGGTTCCGTGTCAAATGGGATCATATGGTCGAAGTTGTATGTATTTGCTTGCTATGGTAATTCCCTGGAGCAGCCCGGTCACTGGACGGCACCCCCACCTAGGTATGGGGGCAGTCGTGACTGTAGGGATGGATCGTGGGGCAGGGGTATGCCATGGTCGACCTACCGGAACTACCAGCTACTGTGCTGTAGCGCCAATCTTAGAGGAATGTAGTCTCAAGCGCTCTCTTTCCCCTTGTTTTCTCTTATAGAAGGAAAGAGAGAATAGGGCTTCTATCACACTGTGATTTGGCGATGGGCGAGACACGAGTAATGTCTGGGCGGCTTAGTGGTGGGTGAGTCCTTCATACTAAACTGTACAACCGCCAAGCTAGAGTGATGCAGCTTGAAGTTAGAAAAATATCCCTACCACAAGTACCATGCGAATGCCAATATTCGCTGACCTAGTATGCGATATCCAGAAGCGGAGGGAGGGGGGTTGGGATTGGCATTGGAAAAGAGATGGGGGGAGGATGGAAGGATGGTAAACAGCATTCCCTCAGCATACTACTACTTGTATGATATCGCGGTGTCATAGAAGAAGAAAACAAGCAAATATCTTCGCCAGCCTGGCCCTGGAGGATTAGTATCTGAGGTAATATGTAATCTTCAAAAAGCAAAGATCGCGGCGGTTGCGTTAGATCTTTCTATGATATGGGGGCATTCACTTACCTCCTCCCTCGCCCCCGTGCTCCTCTCCTTCCCTCCCCAACGGATCGGTCGTACGAATGAATTTCTCTTCCTCCGAATCGTTTACGATCCACTTTACATTCCGCGCGCGCAGGCTTCGATCGAGAAGCTCGAAAAGCAAAACTAAATTCCGGCGGCTAGGATCTACTTCCCGAGCCGCAGTCCGCATCCACCTTTAACCCCGTAAACCCTCTGTCGCAAAACCAAATCCATGGCAATAGCAACAGCGCATAATCTATAGATCGTTGTTACAATAAATTCAAAGAAATTGATACAGGTATGTGACCCCAGGTGGGGCTAATATTTGGATCCGGGGCCCACTATTGGGGGGAAGTTCGTGATAGGAGCTTTACTAGGTTTATGATGGACAAGGGGAACTTTGCGACTTGAGAAGGATTAGCACTCTCCTGACACAACATAAGATCTGCGCTCAGGGTCTAGTGGATCATTAACTGGTTTTCCCGATTCCGTTAACTTGTCAAACTAAACCTATCCTAGTTGATAGACTGATTTCTGCTGACAATCTGATACCAGACTCCAAGAGATTTTAAGGGTGCACTTAGGTGAACTGTTCGCTGCTGGTAACATTCTCACCGGAACGAGCCTAGGACCTATTAACTGGAACAGGGATAAATTTGATCGGTTAACCTTAGGTAATTTCTCTACAACTCCTTACAAGGGTAGGGAACAGTTAACCTGAACTTCTCAATCACTTCTTACCGGGCCCTCCGCCGGACATTATACCAGTACTTGTACTTCTTCTACTCTAGTACTTGTACCCTCACCGCCCTAAGGTAGTGCTCGAACTAACTTAGCTGCGGGGGCTAGAGTGCGGCGCCCCGTGGGGAACGGAACTACGGTACTAACGACTAACGACGGCACCGACGATCACTGCCGATAATGATAGGGCACTGCACTCACGCGAGAAATCCATCAACTGAGAAGTTAACGGGTCACAATAATAGCTATCTCAACACCATAACTTAGCCCCCTCCTCGGCAAGTATCCGGGGGTGACAGGGGCTTTTCTTTTCTTTTCGGATACAGCCTGAACGATACCACGGTGTCTTATTTCCACGTGAGGAAGAGTACGGCACCGTGTTTCAACACCATAAACGCGCAACAGTTTCTTGGTAGGTGAAGGAACGAGTGCTCTACCAAACTGCACTGTATCACGTATGAATGTTGAAACTATGGAATTTTGACTTAGCCCTCTCTTTTTTCCTCAAGCAGGGTTTTGGATGGACGTCCGGGGCTCTGGATCAAACAGTTCACGGGCTGTAAAGAGCCTTTCTTCCCTAAGCGCGGAGAGTAGGGGGTTGGTTGGTGGAAGGATTCAGCACAAAGCTCAGCCAGACGAAGAGACAGAAAAGGGTGCAAAACTCAAGGCCAGATTCATTTCCCCCAAACTCCTTAAGGTCAATAAAGTCAGAAAGTCTGCTAGGTTAACCAAAGAAGAATTTGAGTAAAACAACCCCTTCTGAAACTTCGTACTGTAATAAACACTTGATCAGCCAAGCCCAGCTAAACCAAATCAAGATCACAAGAATCTAGTCACAAATAGAGATTCGGCACGATATAGTACTATGCCAAGAGTGCAATACTGCAACGAAGTCATCTTTGATCTCTCCAAGCTGAAATTTGACAAGCACTCGAGCGCGCGAATATCATACCCTGCTTGAGTATCCGGATCAACTGAGCCAAGTGAAACCACTTCCATTCCGATGAGCCCGCCCTCCGAGATCCGAAGGTTTTACGCCATCGCTCCTAGGATACCAATAAGGCCTCTATCGCTATGATGCTATTTGCAAGGAAATTGTGAACAAGCAGACACCGTATGCCCCACCTCGTCCCAGCGAGCGAGTTCCGCCTCGGCGGGGTCGCATGACACTGGCACCTGCAGGTACAATGCAGCCAGAAAAGGTATATATGATTTCATCCCCCGTACCAGTACAGTACACGACACGGTGTTATGGTGCCGAAACCAGAAGGAAAAATGAAATAGGAAAAAAGGAAAAAAGGGGAAAGACGGAAAAAGGGGAAAAAAACCCCTACATGAAGACCCCCCTGCAAACTATAATAACGGAGGGGAAAGAAAGGCAAGAGCAATCCCCTATTCGAGCGCAAATACTTCCCAAGGATTGAGGAAAAGGAGTGTTGGCATTCGTTGACATTGACATCAAGAGATGGCAGATGGTGGGCTGTTGTTATCGTCTGATACTGTGCTACAGCAGCAGCAGCAAGTTAGCAACACACTAGGCTCTACTCGAGTATCAACAGGATTACAGGGGTATCATACATAATACAGCACCAAACGGTTTTCACCCGTAACCATGATTGCACTTGAGTCGTCTCTTCCCCCTCGTTTCGATTTCGGGTGAGGTGCTTGCTTGCACTCCACAGTGGTGTGGGGCTGGTGATGTGCTGTACAGCACTTGAAGGGGAGTACTGTATCAGTATCATATGAGGTGCTAATATCGTATTTAGTTTGGTCCAGCCCGGTATAGTATGATACTTGCACGTTACTCTGCAAGTTTTTCCAGAAAAAGGCTTCGTAAATTCTGCTTCCTGCATGGGGAACCCTTTTTCCCTCTTCCTTCCTCTACTGTTATTCTACCTCTGGAAACCCATTTGGTAGGTTGGGGGTGGGCTTTTTCTATCCTAGGGCTCTCTAACTTGAAACCCCCGACCAATATTCGAGGGTTCGGCTGTCACTCGCCAACTTTGGGGTCCTGATGTCACACCTGGTTTCTTTGCGCGGGATGACTCCTAGGGCTGTGAATGTCGGGGGGCAGTCAAGCTAGTACCAAGAGAGAAACCGAAGAATTGAGGCAGTTTCCCAAAAAACAGCACCCGTTTTTAGAAATCACAATACCACTCGGGTGTAACTAGAGCATCCGTCCCAGGCGAGAAGTATCCGAACACAGGGGCTGAGGATCTGTACTAGTACAGGATGGGCACTCAGGTACACCCTGGTACTTTGTACATGTAATATATTTCGTAATCCCTGTATTCGGATACCTCCTGCCGGGACCGCACATATACCGTACAGAGGCAATACCAGCAGAGTACCATCTTGTAGGGGTAGATGCGAAATAGGGTATGGAGACAACTCCCGACAGTTCCCTTCCGAGATGGTCTTGTCAGTTAGCCATTCCAGGGAAAGGGAAAGAAAGGAAAAGAAAAAAGAAAGAAACTTTGTATTGTACGATACCATACTCGAGTACTGGCAGTTGAAGCTGAACTTGGGGAGAAGGGGGCTTGAGGGGGCTTTGGGGGTTGGAATTGGCAATTTGCAATTTACCTGTTTTATTCATTATGGGTGGGTGATGATATGGGAGATTCCATCCGGGGGAAGCGAGTTCGATGAGAGGGGGTCGATTTAATTTCTCCCAACTTTGTTATTTTTCCTCTACTCGTTGGAAGTTGTGCGGACACACTGTTGAGGTCTGTAAGGACCTTTTGTTTCTGTTTTCTGTTTTTGTTTGTGTTTGTGTTTTGACCTCGCTCGGGTTCAGCGCGGCGTGGGACGGCTAGATAAATAAGCGATACGTTCCCGCGATAGGTGAAGGAGGATATCCTCGCTGTGATAGTGGCTTGAGTGTGGTCCAGGACTGTGTGGTGCTTTGAGCAACTCTTTAATATCCCGATGCTCACCCCCTAAGCCAAATGGCTATCAGTAATTGCCTCCTACCAGTATGCGAACCACACGGGGGCAAGAAAAATACAGTGCTGAGAACAGACTGTGGTGGGGGACAGACGGGGCTGAAAACACCCAGGTTGGAACTGATTTCTTGTTATTACGGTATCATTAGAAAAAGTCCTCTCGGTTGAGCAGAGAGCGGCGGCGCAGTCCAAGCCTCCAAAAAGCCACCAACAAGGTTAGGAATTTCCGAGCTCCACAGCCGTCGTTTTGTTTGCTTTTGAAAGGTCCCAACGACATAAAATGTGTTCTTCTTTCGTCTAGCAGATGGCTTGAAGTTAGCCCCCACGCTCTCTCTGCTCACCCGAGTTGAATTGAACTAACAGGACCTTTTCTCTCCATGGTAATACCTAAAGCTATCATGCTCACTTGCCAATTCCAAAAGTGTCCCTAAATCTTGGCGTTTCCTAGGCCTAGACCACACTCAGACTTCCGAATAGGCAAGCACAACCAAAACTTCTCAATGAACTCGAAATAGTAAGGGATCGTATTAAATGACGAGTAGGAATTGGAAGAAACAAAAATGTGAGGTGAAGTCGCAAAACTGGAGATAATTGAGATGCTATTATTAGCCACAAAGAACCTCAGAATAAACCACATTTTTACACGATTGTGGTAACCCAATACCATGGTACTGCTCACTGACAAAGTTGATAATTGATATTACCGTTGTGGGACTTGCAATACTAGAATTGCCTATGAGTATTGCTTATTTTAAAATATATTTCCAGGTCGTGTGCCCCATGCCATGCTATCTATTATTGTTTCCTGTTGTCCTCTCCAACTCTCCATTTATCGTACTCTTTCATTCCCACTTTTTTTCTCTGGGTCTGAGAAATACTCGTGACCTACGAGTAGCTCTCCAACTGCATACAAAAATCGCGCCAATTAAGCTCTTCTCGCAGGGAAGTTGGATGCATCTTCTGCACTGCTTTGCGTCTACTGACTTTCTAGTTATTTTTATTTCGTGCATCTCCCGTGGTGTTTCCCTGTCTAGCGTTTTTCCGTTTTTTACACGTTCATCGGCAGGGGTGTCGACTGCTTTTTCTTTTCTTTTACGGTAAACCCTTCAATTGCCCAAGAATACGGTAGTCTAGAGGAGGGTGTCAACTGTTGTAATAGTTAGCATAATAGTATCATCCGAGTACCGTACCGTAGCCCATCTTAAGTCCGTAGTCTAACCGTGGTAGTAATACCGGTATCCCCTACCCCCAGTAGTAATCAAGGCGGGCCTCGGACAAAGTAGCTCCCTTTACTTTTACCTGCTCTTCACCCCACCCCACAGGAATGGTCCTCATCTGGGCGACGGTACTGTACCCAAATGTACTGTGCGATGCGGTATCGGCCACAATTAACCACTCTCCTACGCCTGCCTGTCTTGAGGAAAAGCTGAAGAAAAAAGAAATGAAAGAAAAAACATCTTTCCCCACCCCCTTCGCGCCGCAGGCAAGCAATGTGGAACACCAACGATTAGAGAAACTTAGCAACGACAGCATTCAATTGGCTAAAGTCGCGACGAGAGATCACCACATCCGAACTCCCGACGTCGGGTTTCTGTACCATCGCGGCACGATGGGAGTTTTCCTAAGACCTTTCAAACCACCTGTTCTCTTACCACTGCCCAAACAGCTTGCGAAAGCAGTCTGACAGGCCTATCGATATCACAGCCCTATGTCTCAAAAAGCAAGGAAAAGAGTCAAGGTGAATAAACACAAACTCCCCTTCCACAAAGCGAACGGATTCGGGCGCAGCATCGATGTTGGATGGCATCACGAGACTTTTTTGCTTTTTCTTTTTTAAATTCCCTCTCTGCTTCTGCTGCGTCCGGTCTTGTTTTTTTTTCTTTCTTTTTCTCCGACATTCGAACAATGCCGTTACGCGGCGGAAGGAAGGAGGGGAATGGCGGGGAGATACGGTACTGTGCAGAAAAAGCACCATATCGGGATTTGATGGAGTGCCGTATAGGATATGGGAGTCGGGTTCTACTACGCTTACCATATGATTTTGATCCTTTAGCCAGCGATAGAAGGACAGGACTGAAATTGACAGCGATGGCGGTGGAAGCGATAGTGGTGTTATTGTTGGCACAGTACCGTATTGAAGATGTAAGGAAGTAAGCTTGAGGAAGCTACTTATATAGAAACTCCGTCTGATGCCGGTGATAGCAAACGTGCTGGTGGGTTAGTAACGGGGGTTTGCTTTTTGAAGGGAACTTGTTGCTTTTTACGGGGGGTGTATTGAAAAGGCAGCTGTGGGAGAGGAAATATGGTTCGAGAATGTGAGAAGGGTGAGTCCGTCACCCATGTTCACACCATGAGCAACTCACCGATCATAAAAACCAGTCCCTCAATTCGAAGCCACAGAATCTACGAAAAATTCTGGATTCGAGTTGTGGCTTGCGTGTGGAAATGAATTTGAATGGGGGTGTGAACGGGGGAGATGAACTCACCCTTCTCGCCTTCTCGCACCATACGGCAGGCTGCCTTCCCTCGCCTGGCGATAGTGGCAGATACTAAGGTAATCAGTGTCAGCTACATACTAGTTCGGGGCATTACTGTACTCGTACTATATTGTGGGATCTGCATCTTTCACGAGGAACGGAGTGAGTATCCTTAAGCCAGGTCAACATCCAAATTAATACAAGCCAAGTACCTGCCCATTAAAAATTCATGCGGCCGACTTTTGGCTCGGCGCCGGACAGTCAGGTATCTATGTAATAGGAGCAGAACTCGATATCTGGGGAGTGGATAGCCCCTCCCCACGATCTCATCATACCGTCAATCCCAACCCACACATCACCCCTTCACCCATATGGTACACCACGCGCTGCGCTCTGTCGTCACAGGCGATATTTCCAACCAACCACCCCTCCTCCATCCCAAACATCAAAGCCAAAACAGACCTGGCAGAAACAACAATAAAAGTCCTCCCCATACGGTAGAAACACTGTAGAGTATATCCACCAAGTGTCATTCATTAGCATCCTACAAAACCCTATCAGGTGTATCGCGCACACACAGCATGGATTAAGCCTCTCTCAAAGTTCAAAAAAAATTGCACTTCTGTAGCACCCCCAAGAAGGGTTTGCTGACCCTGATCCATCCGCCCACCATCCATCCATCCCCCATCCCCACCAATCCCTTCCCCAATCCCACTCCCATAGCTCCACCCCTCCCAAGTCCAGGTTTAAGCATCCTTTGTTTAAAGAGCCATGCATCGCCCACCTACCCCCCCCCCCCCTCCCCCCGTAGCTTGTTTGCAGATCCAAATAGCAAAGCTCCCCCCGTGAAATTGGGAAATCTTCCATCATTCGTTTTCTTTTCATCTACGTCCTTTTCGGAGGAAGGAAGAGGAATTTACCCGGCTACCCTTACGATACACAGTGCACGAACAGAGGCTGGCTGTGTCCTACGAAGCGGGGATTGATCGCATCCGATCTGGGCTGCTGCTGGTGCTGCGGATTTACGATAAGTGTCACGGCCAGAGTGTCTTTCGCTCCTCGAGTGTGCACAAAAAGGCACGAAGGGAAAAGGAAAGGGAAGGAAGCGGGTTGCATTGGTGATACACTAGGAGATATTTCGTTTGGACAGGTTGCTCAATTGCTGTACAGCAGCTAATAATTACCGTACTACTACTGTTTTCTACGAGTAACGACCCCTACGCGTTCCTGCTTGGCTTGCTTGGTATGTGTATTTTTTGTTTTTTTGTTCTTTTCTTTTCCCTCACTCCTTATTTATAGGAGCGCCTAGCTAGTATGAGGCTTTGGGCTTTGAGTTACCACCACTACTACTTGTACCGTACTTGGACATTCTTTGGGGGTTTCGCATTTTTCTTTTTCATGTTAGTGGTAATTGTCTAGGTTGACGGGCGGTCCGTCGGCATCACCCGACCCTATTATTATTATTTTGTTTTTCCATATTTCCTTTCTTATGGCTTTTCCCTTTGTCGTGATTGAAGCGAAAAAGAAAGAGGTACAGAAATAACCCTTTGCTAATAAAATTGAAAAAAGCAGTATAAACCTACCTCCACCCACATTTTTTCCCCAACTCCGGCATCACAAGGAAGAAAGAAAGGAGGAAACAAGGGAGCAAAAGAAGTAGGAGAAGCAAGGAAGCAAGGAAGCGATCGAAGGAAATTAGGGGAAAGGGGACAAAAAGGGAAAGAGAAATGGCATGGACAACTCTCCAGCTGGAGATCCTTCAAACAACTTCCAGAGTATCTTCAGTATTCTCGCTGCTCGGCGCAAGCTTCATCATCATCACCTTTTGCGCATCCACCTCTTTTCACAAGCCTATAAATAGACTGGCGTTCTTCGCTTCCTTCGGTAATATATTGACCAATGTTGCTACGATAACATCGAGGAAGGGGATTGAGCATGGGAACCAGTCTGCGCTATGTAAGATCCAGGCGATATTGATTCAATGGTAAGACCACTCGTCCACTACTCTATACACGAAAGGGATTTAGGGCTGACCACGGGCAACGAATAGGTTTATGCCCGCGGACGCACTATTCGTCAGCTAGCCCATCTTTTCTCAATCTTAAGAGTAAAAAAAGTGCTGACTTTTGGTTATCACTACTAGTGTCTCGCAATGGCCCTAAACGTCTACCTGACAGTGTTCAAAAAATACACCACTAAGCGTCTGCGAGACCTAGAACTCACCTACATCCTTGTCTGTTACGGCATTCCCGCGATCCCAGCAGTAATCTTCCTATTCATAAAGAACAAGGAAGGAGTGTACATCTACGGCAGCGCAACACTCTGGTGCTGGATTTCTAACGAATGGCAATTCCTGCGTATCGCCGCCTTCTACGGCCCCGTTTGGTAAACCTCCCCCTCCCCCCACTCCCCTTCTTCCTCACCATTCCAACTAACGGGGGAAACTCAGGATAATCCTCGGCGTCACAATAATCATTTACATATTGGCTGGCCGCGTGATTTTCCGCCTCCGCGGGTCGCTCCGCAGCTTTGCGGGGAAATCTGCGCCGGGGGCACCACCGAAGGACACATGGAGCACACAAAGCCACACCATATCCCGCACCATGTCGCCGGACCTTACTCCGGGACCCACGGCCGCCATCAGCCCGCTGCCAAGCTACACCGTCATCATCGAGTCCGGGCCCAAGCCCTCCCCGGCGAACAATCGCGCGCCCAGGAACAGCGCTGTGGAGGCTAACACCGCTGCGTGGGCTTACTGCCGCTGCGCCATGTTGTTCTTTTTGGCATTGCTTATTACCTGGGTATGTCACTCACTCACTCACTCACTCGCTTTACTGAGTGGAAGTAATGTGCTAAACGGATTGTTGCGCAGCTACCCTCCAGTGTAAACAGAATCTACAACCTCATCTACCCCGACGCAACACATTTCGGTCTCAACTTCGCCGCCGCGCTCGTCCTACCCTGCCAGGGCTTCTGGAACGGCCTCATATATATCGTGACCACGCTCCCCGCCTGCAAGGCGTTCTGCCGAAACGTGTGGAAGCGGCTGCGCCGGCCGTTTGACAAGATCGCCAAGTGGCGGAAGGCCCGGCGGAACTTGTCGAGTAAGACTAGTAGTCTGAATAGTTTACAACCTGTATAAATTATGTTTTTATTCCTTCCTTTTTTATTCCTTTTTTTTATTTGTTTACTTAATGGATTGGGTTCTTCCGGGAGGGTTCTTGGTAGCATATAAAGGTGTACAATTTGTTATGATGACGGCGTTTTCGGGTTTTCGGGTTTTCGGGTTTTTGTATTTTCTTTTCTTCCCCCCCCCCCCCCTTCTATCTTTTATTGCCCCCTTCCCTTCTTTTCATTTTTTCATTTTTCATTTTTAACTTCCTTCCCTTTGTTCCCCCCCCCCCTGCTCTGCTTACTCAACCTATGAAGTATGGAGGCCGGATAGAGGGAACTCGAGATGGGGAAGGGGAGGTGTAGGATTCCCAGGCAGCGAAAACGAGCGCGAAGACGCTGGGAAAGAAATTACCATAATTAGTAAATAGTTAGTATAGTACCGGTACCGGTATCTAAACATTCAACTGACTTAACGGTGCTATCCCTCCGGTTTTCGTGAATAAACTGCCGTTCCTTACGCAAGTACCATCATATTATCACATGAATATACGTATACACTCCAGTACACCAGCCACATCCATGGCCAAACCCGGATCAGTGCCCCCCCCTCCTTCCCCTCCAATTCCCAACTCGGAACACTTTTCCCACCCCGCCCTCCCACCTCCCCACTACCGTCATGGCGGCCATCATAACCCAGACAGCGCTCACTAATCACCCCGTATTCCGGCTACCCCGCATTTCACAAACTATCACTCGAATGTCTCATTCGATAAGAACCGCCCGGCGGGGAGGCACAGGCTAAAAAAGCGAAAACACCAAAAAACGAGGGTCTTGGAGCGACCCATCGTTGCGCGGATCCATCCTTCTATAATGAGCTTCAAAAGGGAAACTCTTTCGGAAATATTTGGATGTCTGAAATCTGCCCCCCCCGCTTTTATCCACCGCGACAGAAGACAAGAGGCATAAGCCGGCTACAACGCATCTCTCGCATACGACAAAACCCCCGTCTTGGCAGATATCCCACACTTGGAAAAAGAACAGCATTGATTGATAACTGCACAGGCAAAGCACCACCACCACCACCAAGGCAAGGAAGTGAATCAGACGCAGAAGTTGCATCGGGGTTTTTTTTGTCTACGAATTTGCACAAATCCTCACCGCAAGAGATTTCGACGAAAAGCGAAAACCTCCGAATTCGGCTCCTCCTCCAAGACAGGCAAATAAATAAAATAGAAGTGATCTGCTATCATATTAGAAACATTCACCTGCCCTTATTGATCTCTCCTCTTGGTGATGTGGGCCGATTGAGATATCTAGATCCTCCTTGGTGCGTTTTTACTGATTCACTTCCCCCGCACAACCGGCCAAGTAACTTAAATGCGTTACTCAGCCCTAACCTAGTTACCCAGGAAAGAAAAAAGAAAAGAAAAAAGAAAAGAAAAAATCCCTCTCAAAAAAGGGTTGCGCCTTAGGAAAGAAAAAGAAAACCCCCCCCTAGAGTGATCTATTTTTTCCACCCAACTTTTCTTCTTTTCTCAATAGAACTCGTTGAATTTTTGTTTTTTTCAATCGTTCTACTCGAGTAGTTCTCTTTATCCTTACTAAACGACATGTAAGCTACTGCATCCCCGCCGCATCAGTTGCTGACACCTCCTCCCCCACCATCCTACTACACCCAGCTCTATCTTTCTTTTTTTCCACCCCGCGGCGGCTATGCGTGAGGAGAAACGTGACGAGTCCGGGCAGGCGATTGGGTTCTCGGAGATAACCTATTTGCACTGTACGGTAGTGTATATTTCTTGTATCTGGCATAAGGCGTCCGAAAATGCCTCTAGATAGCTATAATATATAAGTGCTCCGAATGGAAAAAGGGTTTTTTATTCATTGGAAAAAAAAAGTATCTGAAAGTGCGACTGGCTGGGGGGGGGGGGGGGGGGGGTTCGCTAGTTGGGTGGTTGTGCAAGAATGACCTTATTTCTAGATGCTCATTGCTAGATACGAGTACCGGTAAAAATGTTGCACCTTCGTGATGCACGCGGCATTTTTTTTTTTTCCTTATGCGCCAGGCTTTAGAACTCGTGTAAGATGGCGGATGTGCTTCTGGGAGGCGGATGGGCAGGATGGGAATAATGGCACAGCAGTCGCGATCGGTGGATGAGGCCATTGGCACATGATTAAACGAGGGTGACGATCATGAAGTATCACCCGTTAGGCGGTTATCTTGTCTTGTTCATTTGCACTATCTATAGTTATTATACATAGCTTGTATGATACTAACGATATTATTGAGCCACCCGGGGTTTAATATCCAGATATGATGCAACATTTATAAAACACCGCGACGAACAAAAATAAAAAGACATTAACCATCACCAGCACCTTACTCTCATAGTTAAACTCCCACCGCTTAAGGTCATCTCATCAACCCCTCCCAGATTTTCACCTCACGCACCCCGCCGCTAACCTGCTCCACCGGCGCAACGAACGCCATCTGGCTCCACGAGAAGAGCGTATTCCGACCGCCAAAGACGAATACCTCGAAACGGCCGAGGAAGGTGCCGTCCTGCCATACCCTGCTCCCACCAATCTTATCCGTCTGTATGGTTATTGTGCCGGAGGGGGGGAGGGATACAGGTGTGTGCGTAGACGTGGTGTCGTTGACCCAGATACGGCCCGGATGACCGGGGTCAAAAGCGCTTTCGGCAACGCTACGAAGAGGGTACTCGAAGCCGTCGGCAGTGAAGACAAGGGAGGAGTTGGGGGTTAGTGCGAGTGAGACGGCGTCCCGGGCCGAGGAGAGGGTGAACCCGGAGGTGTAGGCGATTTGCATGGTGTAGTTCATTCCCTTGGACTTGGTTGCTGAATGGTCGTCGGTGGCGCCGGTTGGCCAGTTGAATAGCAGGTCTCCGGGATTGGACCCCCTGCCTAACCTTCTGTCAAGGTTCTGGCTCGGGGCGTTATTGGTCAAGATTGACTTGGAAATTTCTAGTGTTCCGACGTCAATTCCGGGACCGCGACGTCCGCTCCAGCTCCTTGCTCCGACGACAGGAATTCCATCTCGAATGCAATAATACGCCTCCAGTTGCGTCGTAGCGTCCGGGCCATTGTCATTCCACGTGGCCATTATGGCGCCTTTGTTTCTCTTACTCTCAATCGGAACCTGCCACTCCGCCGTCGTGTTAAACGGATTATATAGGCTCGGCTCCCACTGCCAGCCATTGGTACCACCAAAGTTCAGCACACGGGTATTGTTAAAGTACTGCGGATAAGGTGCCGGCCGTATTGGCGTATGGTCGTTCTTCAACCCTGTATACCCCCACCAGTCCTCCGAATTGACAATGTCGTAACCTTCCTTCTCCAACTGCACGGGGTCTGACTGCCCGTATTGCCAGTGTTGCGTAATTACCGCCTTAGAAATCACAGAGGTGTTACTCGGTTCATAAGTACCCCATATACGAACTCTCTTCCCAGCGGTGGCGGAAATGAACTCGGACATGGTATTGACGAAGTGGATGTACACCTCCGCCAAGTCAGGATCATACTCATCTGCGCCAATGTGCACCTCCTTTGTTTGAAACCAAGGCAGGAACTCGCTCCAGATAGCCTTCACGGTAGGTATGGTATCCGGGTGCGTCAGGTTTAGTAAATCCTTCTTCGCCAGCGCTAGCTCCGGCTTCCACTTGGCTATTGCCAAAGCGTGCCCAGGCGCCTCGATTTCTGGGATTATGGTGATTCCACGGGAAGCGCAGTGCGCTTGCATCGACTCGAATTCCGCCCTGCTATGGGATTCATTGTGTCTGGGGACTAGTGGGTGGAGTGCGGGGTTGTCCGGGAGGAGCGAGAACTGGGAGTAGATGTTTTGCCATGTGCTGTTGCGGCCGCGGTTCAGCGGGTAGTTGTCTGAGGCGTGGTAGTGAAATTCGGAGAATTTGAAGAAGGAGGCGTAGGTACAGAGATCCTTTAGGAACTATTTTGGGTTAATTGGTTGGGATGGGAGAGCAAAAAAACAAAAACACAATGGCAGGAAAAGCGTACATCAGCGGAATACCATTTCCTCCCAGCGTCCAGTAAGAACCCTCTAGTCGGGTACGCGGGTGAATCCACTGCCCGTCCGGCTTTCAGCTCGATAACCTCTTCCGTCTTATCTTCTTGACGAACACCCGCCTCCTCCCGCGCCAGTATCAGTTCCTGCAAAAGCGTTCGAGTACCCCACCAAATACCCCTAGCCCCGCCGCCGAATATCTTCACTGAATCCCCCGCGACATCGATAGTATACCCCTCCGAAGTCTCAACCCCGCTCTCGTATGTATACATCCCCGCCTTATCAATTCCCAGGTAAATCCCGGGGCCGCGATCAACCTGCTTAGGCTCAAAAGGAACACATTGCACCTTAAGGTCCACATGGAACGCGTCCTTCAGATCCCCCGCGAAGGTTTCTGCGAACTCCCGCGCTGATGGCGGGATTAATGTTAGTCCGTCCGTGTCACGGACTTCTGCGGCGGATGTCTGCAGGTATATCGTTGGCGGCTGATGGGTGGAGAATTTGAAGGTTCCTGTAGAGTATTGCCACGGCACTGGTGGGAGCGCGTTATATGCTCCTACCCCTGGGAGTGATAGTGCTGGGAATAGGAGGACTAGGAGTTGCATTGTGATGGTGGTGGCCGTGATTGGTGGCGGAGGCCTAGTCTAGCGCAGGGAGAGCTACAGCCGTACAAGCGCCGCTATGAATCTACCGTGAGGCCAACGTCGTGAGAAGCCCGGAACAAAGGGTATGATAGGAAAGCTAAAGTGCCGTATGTTCGTTGTTCAATGTAGAGGTACGATATACGGAGAAAGGAAAACAATTGGGACTAAATACAGTTTGTGGTGGCCACCAGCACAGTAGGCCTGCTACCACACAAACACTAGAAAAGTCAGCCATCCTCAACACGGTGACAGTCCACTCTCACTACTGGCGCGGCCGAATTGAAGCCGGGCACTAAAGGCGGCAACGCCAATACAATGTGTCCAGCTTCAATTCGGCTGCGCTGTTTGTTTTTCGCGCGGCCGAGCTGCTGTTAGACATTCATATAGAGCTGAGGTTGGTGTACTGTACCAATAAATGGGCAATCTGATGATGCCAAGCCCGGAAGCGTAATTTGATACTGCAGAAAACTATGTGGTGGCCGACCTATCCACAAGCAATGCTGAACTATCGGGTTTTTTGTATCGTATATGATCAATGATGTTGCCTGGCATAAGCTTGTCATTCGCTCGCCGATTGCTACTCTACTCGAGTATATGGGTGTCTAACAGCAACTCGGCCGCGCGGGTAGTATATGCCCTAACCTGACATACCACGATGGGCTCACTCCATCAGTTGGGGAATTGTGAAGGAAGAGAGGTTAGGGGTCGCGATGTGTAGCATTCTTGTTGTGATGATAATTTCTGCTTTGTCCCTCTCTGGGGAGAGAAATTGGTGTCCGATATGTTCTTTAATCTTGCTGCTGCTGCGGTGGTCGATATTCTGAGACTGTTGCTCCACCGGGTCAGTGGGTTCGGAGTGAGGTTACAGGGAGGGGGGCAATATTTACACTAACTTCATCCCTACCGATAAGCCGGAGAGTACTTGAGTATGCTATGATATGACATAACTTTCCCCCCTACCATATTCGAGGCACAAAAAACCACTTTCCTGCTCCCCCTCCCGAACCATCAGGCATCCAGCCTGCCATAATGCCTCTCTAATTCAACGCGCCCTCCCAATTCAATTCAAGTACCGGTAACTCTAACGTAGATTACCCCGGACGCCCCATTCATCGGGAAATTCACCATATGCGGACAATTCCAGCCGGCACCCGCCCCTTGCAGCGCCGATCCCGCTGCCAAGCCAAAATCCCGCCACCGAGATTTCCTTTCATCTCCCGGCAGCCTACTTGCCCATTCCAAAAGTATCCGGACAACTGAGCGCCCTGATTCGCGTATTTAGGCGCAAACACGGATGTCTCGACGCCAAGGCGTCCGGGTACTTTTGGGCTGGGCAAGTACTCATGTACCGGTGATAGTTGGGTAGCAAGTACCCAAACACTGAGAGGGCAAAATGGGTGGAAAACAGGGATTGTACAAGAGGTTAAAAAAAGGTGCGATGAGAAGTCTGTAGTCTTCCATGCCTGTGTTTGGGTGCTTGTTGCCTGTATATCTGTACAGCACCTGCATTCTGAGGCAAACATCCCACCGCTAAGGGAAATTAGCATGCAGAGCAATGTTAGTCAGACTCTAGTACTGTGTTTTTGGCTGCGCTAATACTCACCTGTCTTTGCCAAGAATACCTCCGTGAGCCGAATATTTGGTGAGAACTCCAGCAAAATATCGGCTGACTGAGGTATTCTTGGCAAAGACGAGTGAGTACAATATGACGTGATGGGGGGGAGAGAATACTCGGGCGCAAATTAAAGATCCGGAAAAAGTGACTTGAAATATCTGTGTTGCCACCATACATTTTGTTTGTCACTTTTTCCGGATCTTTAATTTGCGCCCGAGTAGAAACAGGGCATTTGCGCTTTTGGTTAGGGGTTGTGGCTTGTAGTGGGCAAGATTTGCTAGGTCGGTGATGCTGCTACAGTCAGCGGATGTAGAGTGCCGTTTCGGTGGGCAGGGGGCAATGAGCTATGGAGTGGATATTCTCTAGGGTGGAAGGCAGTTGGCCGCATTAGAAAATATCGTGCCTCCACGAAAAAACAGTTGGGTTAGTGCTCGGATAGCAATGAATACGGATTTGGGCTCTTGTAGTTCCACCAAGGGAGTTTGCCAAACTTCCCTCGACAAGAACCGCAGCTTACCGCATGTATTGAAAAAAGGAGACAAAAGTATACGGGTACGAGTGGTAAGAGTGGCCTTCTAGGAGGAATAAACAAGTCCTTTGAATGCGTGAAAATTCTTTTAGATGTTATTACGTGCGACATATATTAGTAGAAGCCCCTTTGGTACCCAACAACAACTAATAGAGTGCCTGCGGGTGACTATCAATGAACATCCGCCACCAGACAGTTGTGCGCAATCTACGAGTAATTCTTCCCATAACTCACCCTCGACTCTCGCTTCGGTAGCCCACGAACAAATTATTGTACTTCTCTCTTCCTGGCCCCAGGGCATATTCACAAACCCTCACTCGAATATGACACTTGTACCTTTCACTTGCAGCAATCAGCCCGAGGCTCCCAACTTCAAAGTTGGATGCACTGCACCAAACAAGCTTACTATGACCATCGCACCATATCGCTCTTCTGCTATACCCATGGAGATGTAAGAGCGCCTGACAACCTTTGGCTGCGCATCTGTAGCTATTAAACCCCTCCAAAAAACCCCTAAGTTACCTTCTATCACCACTAATATTCCAGTTGTGGCTGCTCTATACGAGGAGTTTCCCCAATAGACATAAGTTAGCGGCGTTTATAGTTTTTCTCTTGAGGATCTGCTCTGGTAATGTATTCAATGTCTAATATTATTTAATCTAGGGTGGGAAAATCGAAATATACCCGACGGTAGGATAAGTATTTGTTCCCGCGATGACGTTAAGTGAAATACCTTAAGATGCCAAGAATCAATCAACTCCTATGGCAATTAGCGGGAGCCCAGGAGCTCAATTCTCCTCATTATCGTGAGTTATTATTGAGCGATACATCATGGAGGGTGGGAGAATCAAGGATCCTGCCCTATGGGAACTGGGAGGCTGGAGTCCTTGATCTTCCTCAACAAGGCTGTAAAGTTAGGACAAATCAGACCCACTACGAGGTGGTAGAATCCGGCCCCGGACCACAAGCCCGCGGTCGGCGGGGCAGCAGAAGAAGAATGTATTGTTTTGCTTCCTTTCGACCCGAAAGCAACTACGACCTTTGAACGCTCTATATTATTTATCTCTAAATATTGCGTGAATCCTGTTCAACGGCAGGTGGCATTTCTCGGGGATCGAGTGTGGCATCTTTTTATGCTCCTGGCGGTATCCCTCGGACTAGCTACTCTTTCCCCTTAAGTTGTGAGAAAGGGGGGCAAATACCTTAGCCCCCGAATTTCGTGAAACTGTGAGTAGTCCAGTGCCACGGACAATCGCTTTAAAACCATCGCCAAATGACTAGACAAAGGGATCGGAAAACAAAGGCCTCGCTCTCGCGAGAAACCCGACGGCATTTTCGAACTATATAACATCAGACCCTGCTCCCCAGGTAAGGTAATTTCAACAACTTTTGCTGCACTTGATCCACCAAGGAAAGTAGTATGCACTATACAGTACCCTTCACTCGTGTTCAGTGCACTTCGCCCCCAAGAGGGTCAAGAAAAGCTTATATCTTAACCAAACCGATCGCAAGAAAAACCGCATAACGAGAGGGGAAAACACGCAAGCAAAATAAATAAACGGGCTGTAGAAAATATTGCCCCCTAATTCGCTCGTCTAAAACACCTACAGTAGGTCAACGACTCCTTCAAAGCTTGCTCTGCCTCTATTTCCGTGAATCTGATTGCTTTTATTTTCTATTCATGTTCCCCCCCCCCACGAAAACAGATAGTAAAAGCGTATGTGGGCAGAATCCTTACCTAATATCTACCGGGAAGCACCAATCAGTGCCTCGAATTCGCCATCTTCGGCGATCCGTGACAGGGAGGTGTTGTAGTATCCAGCAGCGTACTTGACGATAGCCGGGTCAAGGGGCTTTGTCTGGTTAGGCTCTAACTCGATCTTCCTGAGCACTGCGGGCCCCTCCCCGTGCCGGACTAGTCGAGACTTGGGCTGATTCCTTGCCATGCCTGGATCTGATATTGGCGGGGCAGCCAACTTGTTAGGCTCCGCGAGCACCGAGTCGCTGAGGAAGTGGGACCGTATTCAAAGGGGGTGCAGGCCATGGCTGGAGACAGACTGTGACTCAACCTTGGTAAGCTTGTGCTATACGGCAGTGATGGTATACAGTAGAGATTACTTCATCGTAGACTACGCGGTGGCGGCGGCGGTCACCGGGCCATTTGCGGTAGGCCGGCTATCCTCGAACCTCCCAGAGAAGGTGACAAGGAGCCCGCCGGGGGCCGCGATTAGGCGATCTTGGTCGCCATCCTTCAGGAGATATATGGTTTGTCTGTTATAACCTCCTAATCCTCACTGGGCATTCAAACTAATATCTACGTCTGCGCCTGCAGCAACATCTGCCGCTTCCTGGATAAAGTCCTTGTCTGGTCTTTCAATATACTCAATTCCACAACTTCCGTAGGCATGGGTTGCCCCCCCGAATCGGGCCTCTGGGTTAGGCCGGGCTTTTTTGGTGCTTTGTTCCGACCCTCGAACCGGCCTCGAGCCCGAGCACGCTTCTACAAAGGCGATTAAATATATCTCCTACATATTGTCCATCCCGAGCAAACGCTCCTTGTTCATTAATCAAACCGTTGAAATGGATAAAGTGCTTAAGTAGGCCGGTAGGGTATGATTATACTATAATTGAAACTTCCCTCCCCGGGTATTCCATCCTGCAATACTCAACGCCTTTTATTTGAGAAAAGCACTCTTATCGGTGGACATCGAGAATCGACAGCCTCAAAAAACCTCAATACTGGCATTGCACAAACAAATCACGGTTCAAAATTCCCTTGGGCGGGAAGCGTCGGGCTTTATTGGGTTAAAGTCTGGGAATCGCGGGCTTAACCTGACACTTCTACCACTTGTGGCTAGGTCCCATTCAGCCTATTTATCAGATGGGATATTAGCTACTTCAATTTTCTTCGAGCCTTTCCAATTCTTCCGCAATGGCGACTCACAGATGGCGATATGTTTCTCCTCCCCATAGCCTAGGGAGATAGTGGTAGATACTAATGACCGCACTGAAGTGTTTATAGATCCCGGCCTTGATCCCAATGTTTCGGTACCTGGGATTACTGTGCGGCTGGTTCCAGATCAGAGAGACTGTAGGATCGGGGGACGTTGTCCAGAGTTGGAAGGCGCTTGCTTTGGGTTTTCATGTCGTACCTAGCGGTTGCACAGAAACTGTTCCTTTAAACAAACAGCTAATGGAAAGACCTGGCATCTAGATATCAAGGCTTCATGCCAATTGCTGAAATATCGCAAGCTTAGCTTATTTCCTGTTTGGTGCTCCGTTTGTGCGAATGTAAATCGGGGGCTCCTTTAGTGCTTCGCGGTTGACAAGAGCATGTCCAAGGGCCTCGACTCACAGAACAAACTAGAAAATCTAGATTCGTTTCATCGGGCATCTTACTTTCTCATGCAAGACAAAATGAGGGCGATCAAGACCACCCATCCCTTAATTTCGAAGGCTTTCTTAGGTGCCCGGTCAAGGCCCTCACCTCTGGGTCTGAGAGCAGATAAAATTTATAGCTTGAGTTTGTAGTATAGAGCACAAATACTCAAGCGAGAAATAATGAGGGGGGGCCACGATGGAGAGGTGTGCGAGAGAACAGGGAGAGGGATTGAGGAACATTTCGCAGTTCTGTAGTTTTGCTAGAGGAAATTGTCAAGGGTGGGCGGTGGAGAAAATCGCTTGTGGATCCGGTCTGCTGAAGACTTCAAACCCCCAAGTGAACTTTCTCAAACCAACAGCGTCCTTGTTTCATCGACGATTGCTGACATTCTAACGAGCGCCGGTAGGGTAGTGTTACCATGGTATTGCTTTTATTAACGGCTGTCACTGTCAAAATGGCTGTTAACGTCCTATTTTGTAGAGACGGCCCGAGCCGCGAATAGCCTTGTCAATGGTCCATCGTGGCCACTCAACAAAGACACACCAGCATCCACCACCGCCGCAGCAAGCAATATTTCTCCCCGTCTTCTCGCGAATAACCTACCTACCGCACATACGACAGCAACTAAAGCCATTGCACAATCCAGACCTGAACCAAGGGCGGCCTACCTCATCAGAACCCCAAGCAAACACAGTCAGTCATGGACTCAACATCCCCGACGGAATCTTTCCTACAGCCTCAAAACCAACCGCAACAAAAGCACCACAATAGGCCTCAAGAGTTTCAACCCAGGGATGCTTTCAGAGACACTCACCCCTCTTCTAATCCTTCCATACCGGTGATTCAAAGATCTACTATTGCTTCTGCGGCCCCTCCTACAATCTCGGCCCCCCCCGCTGCTCCCGCCCTGTGCGGCGATGCAACAGAGTTGCAACAATGGGACTATGGCGTCCCGCCACACAATCCATCCGACGATAGTGATTTCTGCGAATCCCCGAAATCAGGACAAGCCTCTGTAGGTACAAAGTGTGATTATTCTGGCCCAGCTAGCACTCCCGACCACTCAGGTTCATCCAACTGTTCCAGAGGGGCCTCGCCACCGCCGCCTAGTGGCATTGTCGCTTCAGTTCGGAAGGCATTGAGACTACGCTCGAGGCCTGTTACATTTTGGAATAACCATATATCGGTTGTGGTCCCGTATAATACTGCACGAGACCATCTAGGTAGGATTAAATGCTCCTCCCCTCTTAACCAATTGTCATCACCATCTTCTCTTTTTTTTTTTTGGAGGAAAAACAAAGCACACCCCGTTCATTACAGCCTCAATTATCCAGTTCTATCTGATTTCATATGATTTTCGATGTTCGTCATATTCAAGAAATCTCCCTACCCAATCCTGCCTTCTATGGCTTCTAGGCGTTCCTTCGAGATCAACACCCACGTTACCCACGTGCTATTTTATCACCCACGATCCCTGCTATAGGTTACTGCACACATTTTCCGAGCGGGTCGGATCGGGGTATAAACCCGGCTAGCTTTGGCGTTGTACGGGTACGATTAGTGCGTCATTCCTCCTCAGCTAGAAGCAAAGAGCCGAGAGACGGTAGCCAGGCGTCCTACACTACTTCGCAGACATGCATTCAATTATTTAATGCGGATCGCAGGGCATAGCCAAATATCCAACTTACAAATATCATTGCCCCCCACGATCTCCCACCCTTTATCCACGAGCCTATACCGTATCCCACGACTAGTCGTACCCTCTCTATCGCGCGGCGCACCCCGCCTTACTGGTTTCAATTTGCCCCCAATTTATCTATGCGACCCACTCCACTAATATCTATCCCCATTTATCTACATACCTTGCATCCTTCGGCACATATGACCTCTGGGCGATCTCGATTCCCAACTTCAAAGCTTCCCAGCACTTTGAGAAAAAGAAGCCCTCCGCGCCATACGCCCAATTTTTCTTAACCCTTATTGAATTCTTATTTTCTAATATTTTTTTTTTTTTTTTAATAAACTTCCCCCATCTCTGTAATTTTCTACCTTCACCGCAGCCCTATGATAATCGCAAATCATATACTGACCCGATTTCATCACAGCTTTGGAAAGAACCTATCTAGCCTATCATCGCACTTCCCTCGTATTCGCCATTTTCGCTGCTATTACTGCACAACTGACCGTGATCCAGCAACCACCACCTACCCCCTCTACAACTTTCGGCTTCGAACGTATTGGGAAGCCAATCTCGATTTTGCTAGTTTGTTTCTCATTAATCATATCTGTGCTCGGTGTCCTAAGGTGGTGGAGACTACAGAGCGGGCTTTTACGAGGTGTTGCAATAGCTGGAGGTCTAGAGGTCTGGGGTCTTGCGGGTGGAATTCTCTTGGTAGGTTCTAAATCCACTTGATCCCACCGTAACATACTAGGGATTGAGATGGTCCAAGACTATTGATAGCTACATATACCCAAACGAACCCTATCCAACAGATTTCGCCAAAACACCTCACCCACACTCGAGCTCCCAATCCCTTTTTCCTTTATCCATCATCTATTAATACTGATTGCTAGTGATAGCTCACAATAGTGCTCTTCGGGTTCTCTTGCCATGGACATTGACAAAGAATATTAGTATGTTATTCCGCCTCATTGGGGCTGCGATTATATAGCGAGGCTCCTCGAAGCCTCGCAGGTTTCGGTTGGTATTATATTATTTTATGTTTTTCCCTAGAACGGACTTGTACATCTAAGCTCGAGTAACCGTATCCTAGCTCCGGTCTATGTATGAGAGATTGTACCAACGGAATCTTTTTAATTTCAAGTGCATAGAAAACTTTCTTTATTAGAAGATCATTTCCTTACAGCCTTGCTTCTTCCTTAATGCTAGACTAATGAAAAGTAGTATCCATATATTGATGACTCACGTGTGTTAACGCTGATTTGCTTATCTGAACCTAACGTTACCGGATTTGTGCTACTATATGTGCGGAGAGTTCTGTTTGGCCAATCCAGGTGTCACTGTGTACCCCGAGCTGCGGGAATGGCGTGGTGGCTTGGGCGAGCCAACTACCCGTAGCTTATACTATCTTAGCGACAGGCATCAATAAAAAAGCACCCCACTTATGGTTGGTGCCACCTCCAGCTTTGTCAGGAGCTAAAAAATCTCACTCCCGGCGAGTGATCGATGATGATGACCATCATCGTGCAGCGGTCGTTTGACAGGTCAATTCGTAAGTATTAGATTCCCGCCTGCAGGTTTCATTAATTCATTTATTTTCCCCAAGCTATGACCCTAAAAGCAAAACAACCTCCAAAATGCACGCTGAAAAAAACAAAAAAACAAGACAGTCTAAAGAAACATAAGAGACTGATGAAAGGACTCTATAGAAATCATTTCAGAAAAAGGAAAAGGAAAGGAAAAAAAAAGGAACGAACAAAAAAACAACCGCGAAAGGGTGTGAAAGGTAGTACAAAGGAAAAAAAACAAAGAAAAAAAAACAAGTAAAAGGAAGAAAGCAAAAGCAGAACCAAAATCACTGACGCCATCCCTTCCCTCTTAACCAACTAATACTCTTTGTGAAAGCCGCTACCAATCCGCCCACTATCCGAGACACGCGCCGCTTATTCTCCGGCAATTCAAAATGGTTCCCAACACCAACCTGATACCTTCCGCAATGCTCTAATGAACAATACACCCCCTCAAGGTGCTGCTTGCATTCGGGCCGGCCTTCGCTCCCACTGTGCACAGATGCTGCAAGTGTCGCACCGGAATCCCTCCCACTACCAATGAACATAGCCACCGCTGTACCCCGCCGCCGGTCCTCGCTCTGGCTGTGCAGGGATGCCGCAAGTGTCGTGCCGGAATCCCTATTACTACCAACAAACGCAGTCGCTGCCGTATTCCAACACCCCCCACGTCCTCCACAATGCTCGGGTGTGCAGGACATCTCCTGGGAGCCCTCGAATGTGGACCGGCCTTTGCTCACATTTTGCACGCGCGCTAGTGCAAATGTTGCTCCGGTATGCTTGTTACTGGGAGTAGTAGCAGCGCTAGCAGTATCGCAGTTCTTCTCAAACTTCCAGGAAATCCTTCTCCGGAGGTTGTGTGTCGTCAGTACTGGCGCTGGCCTTTCTTTGCGCTTCTTGGGCGCTGGAGGCTGTGTTGGCGGTGGCGAGGAGGAAGGGTTGGCCAGCAGCGAACTCTGTTCTTCGTAAACGACATTCGACATCTCATTTCCAAGTCCGGTGGGAGGTCTCCCCCGTTCCTCGGGCAACAGCAACGGCGAGCTCTGGCCCTCATGTGGCGTTTCTGGTGCTGACTCGAGTTCAGGTTCCTGCTCGTGGGCCGGGTCTGTTGCTTCGACCCCTGATATCCAACGTTGGCACGCCATAGCTGTATCCGTGTATTTCTCGCAGACCCCTCCTGGCGATACATGATCGCATAATGGAGGCGTGGGCGGGGGTGTTATCGGTGTGGTGGGGTAGCCAACGCTTGAGCCCCCGCCAGGTGTCTCCGGCATCGCGGGGGAATCTAGGCCCGGGTAATTCTGTAAATTGCACGCTGACCCCGTCGGGCTAACCATCCGGCTATACAGAGTTCGCCTGCTTCGAAAGCTTCGACAGCTGTCTTTGCTATCGCTGTCTCCAGTGGATCGGCGGTTACCAGGGCGAAGAAAGTTCATCGAGTATGGGGAGTATGGGCTTCTCTGGGGTTCCTTTTGTTGCTTTTGTTGTTTTGTGCCAAGCCCTTTGACGAGGACTTTGATTTTGCCATATAATAAGGGGATATTTATTGGTGGAGATGGTGGGCATTCGGCATTCTGCGGGACTGGCTCCTGGGCCCGGAAGAGGGCTTGGAGGGGGAGTTCAATCAGGGCACAGGCGAAGCAAGTGTCTAGATTGTTATTTTGGTGTTGATGCTGCTTGGCTTTCTCATTGTGAAGTGCTAACCGGGACTCAGAGAACATCCCCATTACAGAGTTGTGTCTGCCTCTCGTAGAATCTAATCTGGTCTGGGTAGATGTGCACCAGTGTTTCTCTGCCGATCTGATATGTCGTGTTATATTGCGTTCACGTTTAGTCCGAGCGGGGATGTAAGTGAGGAAATAAAATCACTGGGACAGGGTATGATGGGATGGGATGGGATGGGATGGGATGGGATGGGATGGGATATGATAGGATAGGATAGGGCGAACAAGATGAGAGGGGAGGAGGGGTATACTTCACTTTATTACGGAAACGGAGCAAGAACAGTTGCGAACCCGACATCTTTTAAACAGCTAGCTAGGCGTCCAAAACGTACAAACCGCAATGACGTAGCACCGATTATGGCCAATAAGACGGCAAAGGGCGAGCTGCACATAACGGCGGATGGAGAGGGAAAGCTCCTCAGCGTGCGAAATCCCCCCCCCCCCTTCTCATGATTGCCAACAACGCCTCCCCACGGCACGCCCGGGCCAGCACAGCGGTCATCAAGTAATGTACGAGCCTTATGAGCCTGCTGTGCGTAGTAGCCAAAAGGAAAGCAGCGAAGTACGGAGATGCGGGTACACCGATTTCAGTGCGAGCATGGTGTCGTATCAGGCTGGGGCTGGTGCTGGTCCTATTGGCAGCGTGCTCGAGTATAGCAAAAGACGGGCAATGCCTAGGATCGGTGATGTACCGAGTACTCGAGGTGTTGAGCGGATACCCACGCTGACTAAAGCAGATTAGGCGGTGAGGCAAAGCAGAAAGGCTTCCAACCACCGAAATTTTTTGGGACGGTAGGGTGTACCTGGTACAACCACTCCCATAAAGCCCATATCCAAGGTAGCAGGATTGCGAGGTGTTGGCACTTGGGTGGGTCCCGTTGTTCCTTTCTGCCTGTGTGAGGCTCTGTTTTAGGACCAATCGGAGCGCCTACAGGGGAAGAGCACAGTAGGGCTACTTTGTATCACTCATCAAACAAGTCGCGATAGTAACCTTCGTCCCAAATCGCATTTCGCACTCAGAGTCTCGAGTGACGTTCTATGAGAGTATCTATAAGAACTAATATGCGAACAAAAATGAATCTCGCAAACACTCCCTGGAAGGGAAAATTTTCAAACGCCAGCACCACCTGCTTCTACCCCTTTTCCTCCCACAGCCACAATACCGGTACCAGCCTTCCCAAGTCTAAAACTATCCATAATAACCCTTCTATGCTCCTCCGTCGTTATCACTAGTTCCCGAACCTCCTCCTCCCGAACCCAGCGAAATTCGTCATGCTCGGCCGGGTTAACGACAACAACTTCCTCCCCTCCCCTTCAATCTCAACCTCAAACTGCCACTTTCGGGTAGCCCTCCCACTCCTCTTCCCCAGGAAGTTCTCGACGTCACAGCACCGTATGATCTTGCCAACCACTAACCCGGTCTCCTCCCCGACTTCGCGAACGACCGCGTCCAGAATGGTTTCGTAAGGCTCCACCCCTCCCCCGGGAACCTCCCAGAGGCCCGGGAAAGTGAGTTCGCCGACCGCGCGGCGAACGAGCAGGAGCGTCGGCTGCGCATTGGTAAACTGTGATTTACGGAACACGAATGCCCCGACAGCAAGACGCGTTACTGGCGCTATCGTAGGCAGGATGTCTGCCGGGGAAACGCTCAGGTGCGAGAGAGTAGAAGGGTAGGTTGCTCCAGAGGTAGTTTTGTGCAAGACGTCACCTTCAGCCATTTTTTTTCTTTCGAAAAAGTACAATAAAACAAAAACAAAAATAAATAGTTCGCACTGTTGTTTGATGGTGGAAAAGAAAAAAAATCCTGTTGTCTTAAAAGTTCTGGGCGTGGGTGTTGGCAAGGACTTTTTGTCGAGGGTGGTGGGCCCGTGCCCTGCTGATAGGTCTAATTACAGATACCGATAGGGGAGAATGGTAGCCCAGCGGCTGGTGAGTCATCCATCATTCATGACGGCTCACTCGGTTGGCCAGCTTTCTGCGCGTGTTTCGACTCTTCTGCCGGTTCTAGTGGGTTGGAGTGTTGGAGGATTGAAGCCTTATTTCGGGTCCGTTTCAGAAGCTTTACCTTTCACGGGATATTGTTGCCTTCCGGCAGGAATACCTCTGTATCTCACCGGCCGTTTCGGCATCTGGTTGTCTGATTGGGACTGGTTATCCGGTATAGCTGCCTTCAGGTGGGCGGAGGCGGCAGCGGGTCCTGTACGGCAGTTATTGGGTGACTTGTGGCTTCATGTTACGGGGGCTGCAGTGTTCACGGTGCGAAGCTGAATGAGCTTGATGTGCAAGTGCTGTTATTGGAAGGCAAATTAAGATGCCCTCCAAATCGGTGGAGTTGCTACCTCTGTTCGCCTCTGGCCACTCAGAGTGGGAGGTTATGGTAAATCGGACCAAGTTGTATGAGGTTCTACAACACAGGACCTATCCTCTTTTACTTCAAGTCAACCAGTGGCCCCCTCAGGGGATTGCTGATCTCAATTCTGGGCCCTATTTTGCGACCGTTGGTTAGGCACTGGCTAATGATCGTCATCATGAAACAATAGGATTTAATGCGCACTTTCTTTGTCCAAGTAAATCTAACTCGGGCTCTGCCTTCGGCAATATTCCTGCATGATTTCAATAACTATATAAATACTAGGAACAGTTTTTGGAGTCTCCGGAACGTGAATTACATCCCCTACGAGCCTATTTTATCGCAGTGTCTTCAAAATACGGTGGGCACGTGAAGCGGCCAATTATACCTGAATTGTGTCACTTATTTACGTTCCATTCCGGAGACCCTATAAACAACAGCCAGTATACCGGTATTAGACAAGCATAAGGAGAGAGAAACATAGGCGTAGTGCAGAGAATTGGTGCTATCGTAGTTCACTATTGTCCGCTGTATTGCATTTAGTGATAAGGGCGTTGGAAAACTCGGTTTAATTAATTGTGGTATCATACCTTTTTCGAAGGAAGGGGAAGGCATAGGCGGAAGATACGTGTTAAGGTAGCCTTCTTAATTGTGCTTGTAGATTTGGCAATTGGAGAGATGTCCGCTCTGACCATCTGGGTGGATATGCCCGTAATCACCGTTGCTTTCTAATCCCTAGAAGTTCCTAATTAACCATTAACTATGAATTCCAGGAACCCAGAACGTGAGAATCCCGGCGGTGATCTCACGCTTAGATTAGGTTCGCCCAAAGTGCTGTAATCTAGAACTTTGTGTCACGTTGCTGAGGTTACATCCGTTACGCCCCCACTTCCCCGCATTCAACCATGGTTCGGTCAATCTGAAGTTTTGGTTCGATCCTCATTCCCTCATTCGCCGCCTCAGCACCATCTCCACCTCATCTCCCATTACCGCCAAACATCATGTTCGACGATACCCTCCTCATCTGTAAAGCTTGTGGAACCCAATTCGATACCTCCGACCGAAATGTGCTCAGAAACTGTCGAATTTGTGATGTCTGCTCCATTCCCCTTGTTCGGCCCGCAACCGGAGCTAATGGAGCTGCCTGTAGGATCCCCGCCAATTTATTCCTCCAACCGGACAAGAATTCACCACTCTAGCAGAGATGAAAGGCAATTATAAGAATATGATGGCTCCGGACAAAACTAGCGATAATATAATTTCGCTGTGGACTGTGCCGAAAGTACTGTCTTCGTCGTCTCGCTACCTCTTGGGGGCTCGGGGCTAACTGGGTAGCGTGTAGTTTGCGATCGGCCAGCGTGCCTTCTTGATCAAAACACCTCACGGGAACGTTCTATGGGATCTAATAACTTACCTTGACGATGAGGACATCCGAAGAATCAACCAAGAGGGCGGGATCCAGGCTATTGTGATTTCGCATCCGCACTACTACACCACGCATAACCTCTGGGCGAAAATATTCGGTTGTCCGGTATACCTCGCGGCGGAAGATAAAGAATGGCTATGTCGGGAGGATCCCCAAGGGAGGGTCTTCATCGAGGGAAGTGAGAAAGAGGTTGTCAAAGGGGCAACAGCAGTTAAAGTGGGAGGGCATTTTCCAGGCAGTTTGGTGTTGCATTGGGAGGACAGATTATTCATCGCTGATTCGTTTGTCACTGTGCCGGTGCGCCCTCTTTGGGGACTTACGCTTGCAGCAGCCTGCTAACGGCTGTAGAGTGCGTTATATCACGAGAATAGACTGCCTGGGACCGCGTCTTTTAGCTTTATGTGGTCGATTCCGAACATGGTAAGTCCTTCGATCCTGTCTCGGTATCCTTGTCTAATAAGATTAGATACCGATGCCACCGAAGGATATAGTCAATATTTGGAAGGCCCTGAAGCCTTATAAATTCGCGACTACCCATGGTGCATTCACGGGGCTAGATATTAGGGACTCTAGGGTCAAGGCAAGATTACTGGAGAGTGCTAAAATTGCAATCAGGGCGATGGGATATGAGGAGAGTCAGTTCATCGAGGAGCTATCGGAGTAAGAATTGACGTAATAACTGCTTTCGCGGACTCATGCATCTTCACCGTTATCACCAGCCAATCGTGCGTGGATAGTACGGTGTTGTAAAAAAAACCTCAATGTCAATACGGGGATGTCCACGATCGCGTACAAAAGGATATTAGTTCTCAAAGTGGAAAAAATGAGCCTTCGTAGCGTTATATCTGGGGAGCGGGGGAATGTGGGCGAAGGCCATCCAGTTTCCAAGGCACCATTGGCACCTCTTATACATCATTACACTCTAACCACTACCCTATGGCTCTCCTGCTCTTCTGTATGACGATGCCTGATGCTTCCTCCGCTCAGTTGGAGGCTTGAAGGGCGGAGTTGGCCGGGGGAGGCCACGTAGGCTACAAGCGTATGAAAGAGAGAGGGCCACATATTTATTGCCTTTGTCAGTCTAGGTTTCTGAGCCTATGTACTGTATCGGACGAGTCTTGGGCAAGCTGCTGTTAACAGAAGTGCGTATACCAGATAATGAAATCCAAAATATCCTGAAGGCCGTGACAAGAAAGAACTAAACCCTCTCTACTGGTGCTGCTAGTTGATATAACTTAACCCTCAGGTGAATTAAAGAAGCAAGCTGAAGCCGGATTTTTCCCAGCATCTGATATCACGTGACGATTAACTTATATTAATCGGAAGCACGGGCGACAGTAAACCAGAGATAAGAAATTGGCCATGTGCTTTCTATGCGACCCGAGGATCTGGTATGAAACCAATGGGCTTACCTTTGGGTGCCATCGCGCGTCTAGCCAGTCCCATGCAGAAGGGCCAAATTTGATCGGTATTCCATACAGTCGCACCTGGTCATAACGCACACTAAGAATCAGGACCCCAAAGTCTGGTTCACTGATTTTTGCTATGGGCATTTATATAGCAAACTATCGTCTGAAGTAAATTCACTCGCGTGGCCGCGAGGCACTGTTCCTTATAGATATGGATTCGTTATAAGAGGTGCATATAGCTAGGGTAGAGTCTTGAATTGGTAGAGTTTAGACGGGCAGTTGAGTGGCGACATTTTTTTCCCCACCCCGCCTTCGTTTTCGTTCAGTAGTCAGTTGCGAGTGTTCCTTATGGATATGGATTCGTTATAAGAGGTTCATATAGCTAGAGTAGAGTCTTGAATTGGTAGAGTTTAGCCGGGCAGTTGAGTGGCGACATTTTTTTTCCACCCCGCATTCGTTTTCGCTCAGTACTCGAGTAGTCAGTTGCGAGTCTGGGTGGTGTTCAGGTGCTGGTACAGTACGAGTACTTATAAGATGGCGGGGCCTTTCACCAATGTTTTATTGTGTTGTTGAATAATATGATATTGACTTAGGGTGGGTATTGGGTGTGGCAGCGCGGAGAAACATTTTGGTTGGCTTACAGTAGTGTGTTGTCTCGGTCTTAGCGGGGACAGAGTGCCCTACCGGCCAAAGGGCTTGGAACGGCTCAGTCTGGTGTATGATAGCGGTATGATACAATAGAAACTTGAATCATTGAGCCGCACGCTACGTCGTTGGGACTTCCTCTCTTGGTAGGGTCTCGTAATTGTGTTTTCTTCTGTCTCGGAGGGAGGGAGGGGAAGGGTCTGTGCCTCTGCTGTGTTTTTCACGAGGGAGTGATTTTTTTAACTACCGGCACACAGCACGCAGTTTAACTACCGGTACTCAAGTTCCCACGGCATGCGTGACATCAGGGGGGAGAGTTGCTGGACAAGCACATAACCTGCCACCAAGGAGGTGACATCTAGTTTGGGGCGATCCTTGGGGAAAAGTGTGGGCTCTGATAGGAGGGATCGTTAAAGGGTACAGTACAGATGGGTTTACCTTTGTTGGAAGTCATCAGTTGAGTAAGGTTAGCAACCTTTTAGTGGAGAGTTAGCTTCATCGGCTCCATGCGGCCTCAAGCACAAGAGCCCAGCTAGGACGTTGAATTAACTGAGAGAAATTATTTCGCAAGCGTTGGGCTCTCCTGGCGAATTTTTCTGAACCTTGAGCCTATCACACGCTCTATGACCCGTAAGTTTGGGATCCTGGGGCGATGCTACTTGTACTTGAGTAGTGAGGAGCTTGGGTCACACCTTGCAGTACTTTTACTCGAGTACTTGTACAACCAGCGGGAGTGTCAATTTAAGTGTCCTTGGCTATAATCCAAGGCATTGACACTCTCTTGCTACTATTTTATAGCGTCTGCGGCACTACTGGTAGCGAATACGAGTACGAATATAATAGGAGCAGAACCACCTAAAGATACCCATATCCCGCTATCACCCCAGGATACCCCATACTCCACAAAATCACAGGGCTCCTGAAGACGAATGGGGACTGGAAAATCCCGTTTCAATATACGGTACTTGTAATTAGCGTTCCCGGCGATCACTCCATTACCGGTATCCCGGGTGCTAAGGACAATCCGGGACATTGGACACCTTCAAAAGACCTTTGGGTGAAGAAAAACTCAAACAAACGTCTTTCTCGACACCTAAATTATCCTAATATCGTGGGTATGCCGGCTCGTGGCTTGGCTACAGCGGCCATATGCCGCACACACCCGCACTCGAGTACGAGTACGAGTACTACGGCAGTGCTGCACCAGCACCGGTATTCTTGAGTACTTGTAGCACACCACAACACGGGATATCGGTGCAACCGTGACCACCAGTATTCTAGCACACCACAGTACGGGATATCGGTGAAACCATAGCCGACCACCAGTATTCTAGCACACCACAATACGGGATATCGGTGAAATCACGGCCTACCACCCTTGCGGCCGAGTCGGAATTGGACACCCAAGATGATGATAATTCATAGTAAGCGTCTAACTTAGCTTTGGCTCGGCTGCGCTAATACCGTGCACCCATTCTCTCGTGGGGTACCCAATTACCGGTAATGCATGGCAGTCTAACAGTAGATCGATTTTCGCTATACTGTAAATTCACCATCCCCCTCTCCCCTCCTACACACGCACACTAAGAAATAAGATCCCATCGAGTGCCTCGATATTCCCCGGAACCCGGCATCGGTATCCCAAGAAGTGTGTCAGTGGGCACCATGCTGGGCTCCAAGAAAGCACTCACCCAGCGCCAATTGAAAAGGCCCATAGCCCGCTCTCTTCTTGTAAATTTCAGTTCAAGTCGAGACCTCCGAAGCAGAAAGGGATGGGGAAGGAGTTGAAGGTGGAAAAAAAAGACAACATCCTTCTTTATCCACCAGCCAAACCAACCAACCAAAACGAGTGCGTCTACAATCCATCCCGATTACACTAGCGGGGACCATTTATTCACCTTCAATGCCATAATACCATCCCAACTACCGGCCAAATGTTTTCGAAGCTACAGGAGGCTGGAGGAGATTTAGTCGTCCCTGGTGAGGGCCCCTGGGGGTCCACGACTGCAACTATTTTACTATCGGTAACCGGGGTTGTGGTCATCGCGAGGATGTATAGTCGGGGGATTATTCTGAAGTTTGTGGGTGGGGATGATTACTGTATTTTGTGTGCAATGGTAAACTTTTAGCCATGAAGTGATTTTGCTCTGGAAATTTGGAAGGGAGCGGCTGCTGATAATTGGTGTGTATATTGCAGGCTACAGCTATTGCATTGACTGTGCTGTTATGCAAGAGTATATTCGCCGAAATTACCAACTGGTTGGAGACAGTTGGACTGACTTTCCGTGACAAACCAGGTGCCGAATATGGAGCTGGAAGACATATATCGGAAATTCCGGAGGGTGATGTCCTTCAGCTGATTAAGGTCTTTCACACCTTCACACCCCTGGGGAAGGGGAAGGGGGAAAAATAGAGTGCACAAAAAGCTAAATAAGTTGACTCCCCTCAGATAGGATATAGCATGCAAATCCTATACGTCGTCGTAATGACCTTCACGAAAGCCTCCCTCCTCCTCCTCCTCTTACGACTGGTCCAGAATCGCCGGATGTTAATAGTAGTATGGTCGATTTTCGGATTCATGTGTGCATTTGCTATGGTAAGCTTCTGGGCCTCGGTATTTCACTGCACGCCACCACCATATGCATGGAATAGGATGGACAAAGTTGGAAGTCACAAAGGTAGTTGCGGAAATTTCAAGGCTCTACAGTATTGGGTGCCCGCTGGGAGTATTCTGATGGACATCGTCCTGTGGCTGCTGCCGCTGAGGTTGATATATCCATTGAAGTTGCCGAGAGCGCAGAAGGTTGTCCTGTATATGGTGTTTATATTAGGCGCAATGTGGGTATTTGAAAAATTCCTTTTGTTAAAGTGGGGTAGTTGCTCATGTATAGTTGGTGTGCAGGGTGTTTATTTCAGCTTCTGTAAGGATATCATTGATCCTCACGCTGGGTACGTTCGGACCTCACCCTGAGGATCCGACGTGGACGACTTATCAGATCAATCTTTGGTCAATGTGTGTATTTTCACCCCCCCCCCTCTCCCCACTCTTGGGGTAGGTCTTGGCTGACATAAGGTGAAACAAAAATAGTGTTGAGGCAACTGTCGCAATAATATGCAGTTCCTTGCCAACTCTTCGACCCCTCTTCAACAAACACTTACCCTTCGTCTTCGACCTGTTATCCAAGGTTTTTGACAGGCCAGACAGAGCTTGGGACCAAAACTCATTCCATATACCTGCCTCCATAACGGGGGCCGACGCTCAATCACCTTCTAAGGGGACATTCCATTCTACCTCAGATTTAGGGTTTATTTCTACGGACCTATTCCCTGGCTCAAACATCGGCTGCCGGGATCCTGATATCGATCTCGAGGCGGGCCCGTCGAGAAGCAGTGACGGAAAGCGGTTTCGGAGCATCATGCCCGAGATGGATATAGCCGATGTGCGCCTTGACCCGGGGTTAGAAACGTTAGGATCTGTTGAGACCCCAAGGCCCGGTTCTGGTTCTAGCCCAAATTCAAGCTCTATATTATAAGGAATATGTCCATTTTTTCGGCTCATCGCGCCCGGCGTTTTGGTTACTGTACAATCTTCGTAACACTCTAAACAGCCTTATTTTAGCTCACACCGTTTTTTATTACCCTTGTCATTGGTTATTCGTGTCTTTTCCAGTCTTCTGTTTATTGTTTGCTTTCCTCCGTCTATGTATATACCACGGGTCTGGCGCACGGGAGTAGTATTGGTATACCTGACGGAATTTGTAGGAGTTTGCTTTCTTGGGAACCTTTAATAATCCATAGGGACAAAAAAACCCCACAGCCTAAATATCCCCGAGTGACCCAGTATGATCTGTCAACTGTAAATACATACTGCATCCACTGGGTGCAAAACCACCCGAATCCTACTACCGACGCTACATTTGCGACTCTGGGGATGAAGCTCCCAGTGTAGTACGGTATTGTACCTACTATCCTCGTTACAATGCGCAGGCCAGAATCCAACACACACAAACCAGATATCTAAAACGTGCGCACCCTCCCAGAAGCCGCACTTTGCCTTGGCCAAAATACTCGAGCCAATCCGGTTCCCTGGATCTCTTCACTTTCACAGCCATCCTAAGTATTTGGGTAAATTGAAAATAGCGGGAGGGTGCTTACACAGTCCTCCATCATCGACATGCCAAGCACAGAAGTTAGGAATGCACCATAGCATACCAACACCCCTTACATGCAACAACAACAAAAACAACCCCCTCCTCTACCCCCAAACTACCAGTCCGTCGATTTAATCTGTAGCCGAGAAAATAGTAAGGAACACGCGGGATGGAAAGGGAGAAAGGGAAAAAAACGTTAAATAAGGGGCTGGGGCAACAGATGTGTATCTGGCCGCACGCGATAGGCCGGGGAGGATGGTGTGCTAGTACGTGAATGTGAACTTCCGTCCACGGAGCTCTGTGAGTACATTAAGCTAAGCTGCCATGTGGTAAAAGAAAGGTGGAACCGGCTGCATGGCGTCTGTGACGTGATATGATTCGATTCTAGTGGGGTGATATGATCCGGTTCTAGAGGCGTGTTTAAGGTTAATTTGGTTATAAATTTAGTCAATAGAATACCTTAGCAATCTTGGTTCTCCGTTACTACCTCTTTGTCATGTCAAGCTTGGCAAGGCGGGGGATCTCTGAGTTTCCCTGGCTCTAAGCATGGCTCCCCGGGGGAGAGGGCGCTCGTATATGATATAAGCTGCGGGCGATTGGCGGGCTTTTCGGTCGTTTGTCTTGGCTTGGGTAGGTGTCGGTCTTGGGTACCTCTGGTGTGATGGGGTGGGGTGAATTTTGGTGGCGTATTTACTCGCTAGATCCACCATCGGCGGTCAGGCCCCTCGCCCTCGCAATCCGAGGCAAAACACCACAAGAAGGAATAGTGTTTTCTTGACACGATAGCTTATTTAAGCTGGGCCCGTTGGATCTTATTAACTGCTATCCGTAATCCCGCTAACCTACTCTACTAAGCCCATTCTGGTTTAGACGGTGATTTCTGTCCAGATTCCCGATGGTGGATTCAGCGAGTAAATACGGTAATAGGTATGCGAAGGCGTTGTTGTGAAATCGCGGATCCCTGCCTAAGGGGGGTGAGATCTAGTTCAACAACTAACGAAGAATTGCAAAATCCTCCATCCGCCGACATCTCTGATGAGTCCTGTCCTTGAGCGAGGGTAGTAGGAGCCGGCACTGGGCGCAAATAATTCGCCAAAACCTGCACAATGTTTCCCTACATGGCGAGCGCCCCTCGCAACGAGGGCTTGCTTACGAAATTCTTCAAACTATGCCGTAAGGCCACTCAACACAATAAAGGCAAGCCAATAGATGGCGAGGGAAACCTGTATCACTTATGCTCTAAGGAAGTGTTTGGACGTTGGTGGGCCCAAAGGGCGGAATTCCGGCCATCTCTGGTCGCAGTGTCTCGTGACGGAACGGCGGCCACATGGGTAGAGCTAGAACGTCTAGGGCACGGCGTTCGGGGAGATTTTTAATTTTTTTTTAGCAAGAGCAGTTACTAGTTCAGCGATACCTGTGGGTGCATTCTATTATCAAGATATTAACGTAGGCGTTTGATATTACCAGTATCGTATTGTTGACGTCTACTGCTTTTGAGAGAGCGGAATGTTAGCCATCCTTTGTTAAAGTCGGGTTTGGGAGCAGAGTTGTGCTGGCTTTGATTGACAGTTAAAGCGTCTTCCATGTGAAATAGGGTCTCTCCCCATAAGCACCAACTAATCGTTAGTTGCAGAACAACTAGTGGAGTGGCTAACATTCCGCTGTTTCTCAGCAAGCTCTTCCTAAAGAAGGTAGCTTCTGAATAATCCCCGCAAGCTGATAACGGAAACACCAGCCACTATGCTAATCTACTATCTATTATGGGTTCGTGGGAATAGACCCAAGCAATAGATATCTCCATCTATTATGAACTGGAGCACTGTACTGTTCTGTCTTCCCTTAGTTTGCCGCAAACAATTTACACAGCCTGGTATCAGCTGGCACTCCTACAAGTAATAGTACCTGCACGATAGCATGGAGTAACGGGGGGTTTACGATTTCATCCACTCTGAGAATGCTAGCCACCACCGCGACGCACTCCCCCCTCCTAGTATCACGAGAATCCATCCGAAGCCAGGCTTCAAGATATCAATACTCCACCACACAACCCTCAAAGAACCCCGACCGAAGACATCTTCAATAGAAGGTGTCGCCAACACTCCAAAAGGTTCGATAAACAAAAGTCTATATAACCCCCCTCCCGGACTAACTCATTTCCCCCAATCATCACCATATTGCCGCCATCGTCATCACGAGTCGCCCACACCCACTCTCTTTTTCTCCATATCACGAAACATGAAATTTCTCTTCATCTTCTTCGCCACCACGGCGCTCAGTGCCCCTCTCCTATCATCTCGCCAAGAGGCGCCACCCCGTTGCCGTGATCGCCTTCAGTACCTTTTGTGCCTCGAGACGTGTTTGATGCCGGGCAGGGTTGAGTGTCCTGATCGCTGCTGTGAGTTTTATCTTCAGTTCTTCCTGAATTTGAGTTTCGAGAGGCTTATATTTTTCTTTTTCTAGCGGTCACTGCTTGTTCGGGGTTACTCGGGCCACTCGAGGCTGGTGGACAGGGAGGAAGGACTGGGCAGACCTGATCCTGGAGACGGAGGATTGGATAATTGGATAGCTGCGGGGCTCGGAGGATTTGGAGTACTGGTTCTATATTTGAAGTTGGTCTGCTAGCTTGTTATCATAGAAAGGTTATCGCAGCAAAAAGGATAATTTGAAAGTTGGGTGATAAGAGTGAGGCGCTGTGTGGTGTTTCGGAATGCTCGAGTGATGTCCCAGGATCCAAATTATTATGCATGGACCCGTCGCTACCAGTATCTCCGCATCTCCTCGGTAATGGGGACTTTACGATTTCGCATACAGAGCCAAATCATTGAAATCCGGTTAGCTTATAACCGCATTTGTCTCACATCTACGAGTACAGTACTCGAGTAGAGTCTTTTAGCAAAGTCTCTAGTGATCCTTGTTGAGATCACTCCCAGGTTCGCTTCCGGCCACACTCCCCCCCGATACCGGTACAGTATGCCACCATCAATCGGAGATACGACACCTGAACGGCGATGCACGGCCCCTTCAAAGACCAGCAGTGAAGATGGTGGAGCATTGTTCTGGCTCGCGGAAGTCTTCATATCAAGGCAAGCTGCAGAAAGAAAAAATAAAATCGCGCCTCCGGGTGTCGTGAAACATGTCGAAAAGAAAACAAAAGCCCTTCCTTGGGTAATTCTCGGGCTATCGGGGATGCTCTAGACCTGATTTTTCCGGGAAAATCGACGTCTTGGTGTTGCGGAACCGTTAGATCGTTTTGGTAAAATGAAGACCCTATCAAACCGCGGCAAATCCTTTTCGCTGGGCAGGCATCAGTGCGATCAAGCACGGGCTGTTGTGCATTCTAGTTGGGAGAGTTCCCGGGCGAATCAAGAATTATGGACTCGTGCTTCTACTATCTTACAAGCAAAACATTAATGATCCCGACGAAACTTCTTTTTGGTAGCATATTAAAGTGAACCACCATGAACAGCTCCGCATGACAAATGGAACGACACATACGCATGCAGAACTAAGAGATGAACATTACATTCTACTCGTACAGTACTTGTATCATAATATTATCACATCAAAGGGACATGGCCATTCTCCAAACTCTAGGTAGAGCTCTGCCACTCCGTTTGGCTCAAGGAGAGACTCCCTAACGGCCTCAGTCCAGTACTCAGCACACTCATGATGCGACTCCTCCTCAATCCTCAATATCTCGCATGGCAAGTTTTCTCGACCAGAACTTATTACTATCCTCTCCTGCCTCACTGAAGAAAGCACGACATCCAAGCACTATGTGTATCAATGCTAGCTAGAATCGGAATTTACACCAAAACTTGCAAGTGCACACCCAAAAGAAGTAAGAGCTGTAGTAAGAAAATATCCTCTAAAAGACCAAAGCTACCCATTTTGACTGGGTCAGAAGGTTTGTTGACACAAGGGTGATGCTCAAATATAGATAGAGACCGGTGCTTCCAAGAAGCTAGGCACTCCTCTCCCTATCCGGGTGGGTGGCGAAGTTCGGGGGCACAATAACCCCAGACCCGGCGAAGTGACGGTTGCTCAAGGTGGGAATCCGTTTATTGTGCTTACACCCGCCTCTCGATTTCGATTTATAAAAGGAAAACACGTGCCACTATACTGTAAGTACTCACACTTCTACAACCAAACTTGGGGAAGAGGGATTCTTTACGTCCTCGCCCTGAGAATGGTAGACTGGGCTCGACCTCTGTTTGTTTCTTCACCCTCCCGTGTCCTTTTGCGCCGTTTAGGCCATTTTGGCCAGGAAATATCTAGAGTTGCCTTGTCTTCCAAATCCGAACGAACAAATACAAATTGGCGCGGAGGAGGTTTGAAAAGTGCGAGAATAAACCCCAAGTGCGCGATAAGGAATAGAATCTGTTTTCAAAGGTAGGCGCTACTGAAATATAAACAATTTTATACAGGATTTGGACAGAGAAGTTTAGGCTTATGCAAAATAACAAAAGTGAATCAGCAGACAAGAGTGCAGCTATCACGGATGGGTCGCCAGGCTACCTACAAGAGTATTCGATCTAGGTCGCGGTGGGGTACCGGTGGGGCAGCTGTTTCCGACAAGTGCATCAAACGCGACTTCTTCCGTGGATAATGGGGTCTCAGGCGGGTTCGTGGCCCCCTCCCGCCGCCTTCTGATGCGGGACTTTCTGTGGGTGGGGGGACCCTCTCGGCTGTGACGGGGACCTTGTTATCGTGACTTGTGGGTTATCCGTCTACAAATGTCTCCTTTGCCAACAAAAAAAATCCAGTCAAGCGCCCGAGGCGGAATACGAGTGAGTTTCAATGATGGAAAAAAGATGCCAGAGGCATCGGTACCAGAGTGCTCGTAGAACTGGGGCTTACTGTAGGACATACTTGAGGTGGATGGCCGGCTCACCCCCTCAGGGAGGTAGTAAGTTACTATTAGATTAGTTAGGTGAACAGGAGGGAAACCAGATTGAAATCCTCTTTTGATGGAGGACCGTAGGTGAGAGAAGTGTGTTAATGAGTCGACCATTGGTACTGTAAAGATTTTCAGCACGACAAGTCAGTGAACAATACAGTGCAACAGCAGTAAATAACATGATTCGGCCGGATTTCATAATCTCTCACCGATTAACCCCGGCTGGTCTGTTCAGCGTTTAGGAAAAAACTCCTCCGTTCCTCCTGGTCTCGGGCCCTTCGTTTGATATGCTTCAACGAAAACACTAATGGTGCGCCACTGGTTGGCGTGAATTTCCCACGACGGATCTTCGATAGAAACATGTTAACATTTCTTTTTTTCGTTTTCGTTCTTTTTCCCTTTCCTACCCGAGCACGATACCGATACTAGCAAAAAGTGATCGGAAAAAAAGTGGTTTTGCACCGACCACTTTTTTTCCAATCACTTACCCTCACACCCAAGTACAGCGGTGTCAGTGGAGATCTCCGTTGGTGGGGACCTGATTGTCGGTACTTGTACCACGTTCCACTGAGCCGCCTACGTCAGTGGGGCAGAAAAGAGCCCTTTCCACGGTCCTTCGGCAGCCTGAGGTGGACTTACCATCACGCACTAAGTTAGATGCATCGCGCCCGATCAAGAATTGTCAGAATTTAGCTTTACTGGAAACAAATCCGGGAAAGAATGGGGGTCTGTTCACAAGAATCTCAAAAACTCTAAGTTAGCCATAACGGGGAGAGAATAAAGGTCTGTCCAGCCCGGCTCTCCTAGGTATACCTCTAGGGAGATGGTGTCTCTTTCCTGGCCAACTTAAAAAATAATAATTCCGCAACCAAATTGGGAGTCCAAAAAAAGCTCCATTTTTGTGGGTGGATGGAAGGGCACTTGGGAACCTTATCTTGACCCATGGGCCATACTAGAGCCTTTGTGCAATTGGGTTTCAAAGGGTCGGATAGCACCCGACCCTTCAGTCCTGTTCTAGCGCCCATTGCAAGGCGCCCTTCGAACCCTTTGCCCAAAGGTTCTGCTGTAGAGATATCCTGTCTCTGGAAGCGATTTGCCTGCGTCTGGCGAGAGGGTGTGATATCAAACGGTACAACAGGACGTGGCTGCGACACCTCGGTTTGTTACTACTCTGCGTAGTACTGGCAATCCAACAAGAAGGCAGTGCTCGGCCTGGGGGCGTTGAGTGGGCCACATCTCTGTGAATCGTATTCTGTTCTGTTCATCCCAAAACAGGTCTTGGTTCACAGTCCGTCCCTGGCGGCGGTGAAGGGGGTGACGCGGGTCTATTTCTCAGAATGGGGAGAGTTAAGCTAGGTCTAGCTTGATGACAAGTATTCGTGCTTTTTGGTAGCTGCAACTCTGGATCATACTGGGCTCTGGTTGGGCAATGGCACAGTAATTGGAGAAAGGGGTCCCCTTGCCGGTGTTGCTCAACCCCCCCAAGCCCTATCGGTTTTCCCTACATGTAGGGTGTTCCTTCCTTTTTTTCGGCGAAGCAGAATTTCCGGGGCCATTTTGCAAGGATGAATGGATGAAAAGAGAGCCGGAAGGAGCAATCTTCGATTTGAATCCCCAACGTTCGCTGATCTACCGTTGGAAGCGTAAAGCTTAGTGGGGTTGCGTATCAGTACCAAACCGCTTGGTGGTTGAGCGCCCCCTTGGCCTTTTGACCTGCCGGTAAACCCTGAGTCCGGAATTCAGAATTTGCTCTCTTCTCGGCGGGCCCGGTTATCGGGGCCAGGTTAGCGGCGTTTTCCTGCAAAGGGAGCTGGGCACTTGAGCAAAAGGGAGAACAAGAGGGCAAAAAGACAGCCGCACGTCTCTCATTTGGCGGTATGGCCATGGTTCAGGATGTTTGAACTGCGTGTGAAGTGCAGCACGAGTTTTTGGGTATCATGCAATATTTGACTCGTGGAATAATGAACCGTTTATTCTACCCAATGGGACATGACAGATTGACACTGCATGTATTGTTTCGGCATACGATCACAACAACTCAATTAACGAACCATACGATAACATAAGGTAGTTATCTACGCTGTCCAAAGGATAAACCCCGAGTCACACACTATCTCCGAGACGACCCGGGACTCGCCATAGTCGAGATAATAGGGAAATATCTACTTGAGTATGGAGCGAATGCATCACTGATGAACGGCGAGTTGGGTAGCTCTTCACTATTGGATTAGGCGAACCATCGCTTGCATGGGCACCGGAGAAGTCGCATGTGCAAGTGCAGTGTCCCTTGCAATAGTGTTCAGGAACGGGAGTTCCTCCACAACGTGCTGGGTGTTTGTGGCGTAAGAGAGAACAGAGGGCTTCTATCCCCAATCAGCCGATGGTCGCGATTTGAGTTATTTAAGTATCATAATTATTGATACTTTTATCGCGGGGAATTTACCATCCGTAAATACGATGCAGTAACCCTCTTCCTTTGGTGGATTATCTATGGCATGCGTCTATGAGGCATACGGTTATGGGCAGCTGTTTTCACATCATATGCCATCAGGCATCGGGGGGTGTTGGTTTTGTTTCCTTTGCATCAGTTGCCGGTACGCATCTGGTATCGGATACCGGGTCCGGTTTGTTGCTTCGTTCTATGGCATTGGATTTGGGATTGGTTTCCACTGGAGCAGTGGTTTGTTGGGGATGATGGTGGATCGTTCGTTTGCTTCCTCAGAGTTTCTACTGAGTTCCTGTTATCCCCGGAATGCTTCCGCGCGCTTTGCTCGCTCGCCATGGTTGGCGCAGTTTTGTTTGATTTCTGCAGTAGAGAGATGTTAGTGTTCTGGAGATATATATATTTCCACCCCTTAGCGAGCATCTTTACCGATCGTCTGGTTCATCGTCTTCTCACGTTCGGTTGTTGTGTTTGGCCCACGGTGATCACACCCGTAGTACTTCCTCTATTAGCCCGTCTTATCGGTATTCTCATGTCGTTCATACTCGTACTCGAGTACAGGTTGCCCATGCAATCGAGGCTTGAGCGGTGGAAGGGAGGAGGCGATTTGAGAATTGCCATCCCAGCTATAACAGTGGGCATACGCCAAGACTCCAATACCTCTCGGAAGCGACCCTCCACAATCCACAATGCCGTTTAATAGCTCTCTCTGGGCTAGGCTTGATGTCGAGATTCAAAGAGGAATTGTGGAATGTACCATCATAGTGCCCGTGCTCTGTCAACCTATTAAGCGGCTGGTAGGGTTAAAGAAGAGCCTTGGATTGGAGGTATTGGAGCAAGAAGTCCACTTTTGCACAACGAGCCTCCTGGGGCGAGCAAGCGAAGGAACGGGCGATTCCCGGTGGCCTGCGAAAAAAGTATCACGAGTCTCCCGACAGAAGGTGTGGGAGGAGGGCGTGGACTACTTGTCCCTTATGGCCGACCATTCGGCCATCAGCTAATAAGCTTGCAGCTCATTCATCCTATTACCCCTTATCAGGTGGCATACAATACGGTGCCACCTAGCCTATCTCTATCATATCCAGCATCTTTGTCACCGCTGCAGCAACAATAGTTGACCCCTCTCCTCCCCTCCGGCCATAACTCTTCTTGCTCTTTCGGGCCCCTCCCTCCATCACTACCCCCCACTTATGTCCCTTACTCTCACTCACTCTCTCACTTCTTGATCACTCAAGTTTCTCAGAAACGGCCTCCTTTTTGCGCTGTCTATTGACTAACCTGTTCGACTACCGGTACTTGTCCTACTAGAGCACTAGCACAGTACTCACCCTCTCTCGCTCTCGCTTGTCCACCTCACATGACTACGGTCTCCAGTCCGCTTTAATTGAGTCCGCGCACATTTTTTTATTGGTTCAGGTTGGCCTAACCGTAACTAACATTCTGCAGCTAGCCTGCCTTTTTTTAAACTCGCTAGCCGGCAAGACAGAAAAGAAGAAGAGGGGGAGGACTGGGCAAAGGAAGGTAGGTGTGCCTGTTTGAGCGTTCATCATAGCATTCAGAGGGAAAGCAAAGGGCCGCATGGGGTGGGCATTTGTGTGAGTGAGTTTCAGTGTGTGGGTCGCGGTGGGCAAGAAGTTCGAGGTGTGTTGGGTAGGAGACTAGGAAAGGGAGGGTGGTGGCAAGGGCTTTCTTTGCTCTTTGTGCCATTTCCTGAACTATTCAGGAAAGGGTCGACGTTCGGATTTGTATCATAGCTCCTGGCTTCTTATGTAAGCTTTGGTTTTTAGGGATACCCGACTCACTCTTGAAAAAAAAACCCCCGACCATCCCGCCATCTTGCGGAGAAACAGGCCCCCAAAAGCTGCTCTCCTCTCCGGAGAGAAATAGTTTATTCGAAGGCGCAACAAACTAGGTACCGGTTTTCGACATCGCGACTACGATACTTCAACCATAGAATTTCTGGCTTTGCCATTATAACTGATCACACCCTCCATAAGTTTGGGAATTACCGCTATTGTTCTCCCGGGCGGAGGCGACAATCCGACATTACCGGCACTTTTTGGAAAACCGAGCGGAGGGAGTTAAGGAATAGAAACGTTATCGAGGGAAGCGAAAGCGAAGGCAAAACACCAATTCGGTTGGGATCGCCTGGCTTCTTAATCCCACTACACGATTTTATGGCTCCTCCTCCTCTGCAAGATGGGATGTCGGGGCCAAATAATAATAATGGTACGCGGGCTTCGATAACAAGCAATAAGATCACCGGAGGAAACAGTGGGAAGATGCTGGCTAATCTATTCGTCGATCCTGAACATGAATCACCCTCCCCTCCTCTCCCCGCATTCCCGTACCGCCACTCGTCGAATAGAGATATTCCAACTGTCCAAACATATGCGGCGCACCCTCCCCTCTCGAACCCACCACCGCCGTCAGGTGGGTCACTAGCATTCACAGCGCTCCAGTTTCTGCCTACCCCATTACTCGTCCTATCCCAGGATAAAACGGTGGTTTTGGCAAATGAGGCTATGGGGAGATTGCTGGGGGTGGAGCCAACTGCTCAGCCCGCAAATAGGGTCAGCGGGACATCACCGGAGCCTTCGATAACCGAGATACTCTACGGGAAGCGCTTAGGGGATCTCCATTTTGCTGTTCTCCAACGGAAGTGGCCCTTGTGGGTGAGCTGGGAGCAATTCTTGGACGCTTTGGCGAGTGATATTGAGAAGGGTGAGGGGTTCCAAAATGCGAACTCTCTTCTCAATGTCTCGACAGAAGCGCCCCCCTCGTCTGAAGACCCAACGGCTTCGCAGACTCTGATACGAGATGCGGCCATAGATGTCCTATTCTCAACGTTGGGTGATTTTTCGGAGGGCAAGCTGCGTCAGGTAGAGGCGAAGATGATAGTCTCGATATGGGTGTTGGACGGGGAGAAATACTTCACGCTTACGTTCAATTCCATGACCCCATCTTCCAATACTTTTAGCGCGAGCAGTCCCAATTCCGAAATGGCCTTCTTCACAACAAAGGGTGCAACCGCTGACGAGTCATGCCGGACCACTCAGCCCGGCGCGTCGGTGCCGAATTTACTACTTTCTGGGGCCCCCGCGTTATCTGATATTTCCTCCGTACCCTCTGTGATGCAGAAGATTGCGCGAATGAAGGATGCTGTATTGGACGCAATGGAAATCCCTGTTTTTGCCCTATGGCACGATGGCTCGATCGGGATGGCGAACCGCGCGGCACGGGACTTGCAACCCCCCGACAGGAATGCGAAGAATTCCGAACCGGAAGATTTCGCGAGCCGGTACAATATTTGGACAGAGGACTTCTCGCGACTACTCACCGAGGATGAGGTTCCCATTACTCGCCTCTTGAAGAACAAGAAGGCCCTTCCACCCCAGAGGATTGGAACGTTCTCTGCCACCGGGAATAAGATCGTGTTTGATACTTGCGGGGAGGGTATATATGATGATGAAACAGGAGAGTTCATTGCCGGTTTGGTTTGGCTTAGGGATATAACCGAGTACGAAGAAAAGTTGGTGACGCAGCAGGAAACGAACGAGTTACGGTTTATGACTATGTGCGACAGTATGCCGCAGCTGGTATGTTTATGAGATTCAAAAGGTCGTAGTTTCTTGTCGACCGGGATCGGTTAACAGGAGGTTGCAAATTCACAGATATGGACCACTAGGCCGGATGGATATCACGATTACTATTCGAAGCGGTGGTATGATTATACGGGACTTACCAAGGAAGAATCTTTGGGGATGGTAGAGAAATCTATCGGCTGTCATCGGGTATGATATTTTTCTTTTGAATATTGACTTCGCGTTCCTTAAATCAGGGCCGGGTATCACCATTTCTCCCAGCGACCCTATGTTATTTTGTTTTTTGTTTTTTGTCTTTTAATATTTTAATTGGCGTTTGATGTTCTTATGGACGGCCCCAGTCCCCTCCGATGACAGATTGATTAACTTTTTTGGCTGTTAACAGGAAGACATGGAACTTGTAAGTAAGAAATGGCAACAAAGTTTAGCGACAGGACAGGACTACACCGTAGAATACCGGTGCCGGCGTCGGGATGGTGTCTGGCGATGGATGCTCGGCAGAGCATTACCGCTTCGTGATCCGAAGACCAACGAAATCATCAAATGGTATGGCACCTGCACTGACATTCATGATCTGGTCGAAGCCCGCGAGACTGCCCGCCGCACTCGTGCTCAGCTTCGCGAGGTTCTTCAACACTCTCAGATAACGCTTTGGGCAATTGACCTGAGCAATCGCATCACGCTATTGGAAGGTGGGGCGATATGGGAGGCGGCAAACGCTTCGAAGGCAGTTATAGGAAGCAACATTTATGACCTATTTAAGGATTGTACAGAGTTTCTTTCTCCGATAGAGGATGTCCTTGAAGGGAGAGAGAGAGAGTTGTTCTCTGAGGCCGCGTTATATGGCAGGTGGCTAAAGACGAAGTACGTCCCCATACTTGGGAAGAAGGGTACTGCTGGACAATACGACGTGAGCTACATTGGCGGAATCATAGGTGTTAGTGTGGATGTTACGGAGATACATAATAAGAGCATGGAGTTGGAGGCCCGCGAACGGGAGAATCAGGTGCTAGTTGCGAATGAGAGTGCTGCGAAGGAGGCGAGTAAGTTGAAGAGTGAATTTTTGGCATCCATGTCTCATGAAATCCGAACGTGTGTTTTCCTCCCCAATCTCAAATTTTGTTGGTCGCATGGGCTGTCCTAAACCTAGCGTAGACCTATAACTGGAGTAGTGGGAATGGCAGAAATTCTTCTCGATACCCCACTTGAAGGGGAACAACGAGAATTCGCTGAAAATATCCAACGCTCCGCGAACGCTCTCTTAACCGTCATAAATGATATCCTTGATATCTCCAAGGTCGAATCGGGTCGTCTAGACATCGAGGAAGTCCAGTTCAGCCTTCCACTAGTCATCCAGGACGTCACAAAAATGCTCTCTTTGGATGCTGAGCGTAAGAAGCTGCAGTTCGATCACATCGTGGACTTTGGCGAGTTTGGCGAGAACATGACGGTGATCGGGGATCCTGGTCGGGTGAGACAGATTTTAACTAATTTACTCACAAACAGTATCAAGTTCACTCATGAAGGGTTTGTCAAGCTGGTTGTTAGCGTTGAAAAGGAAGATGAGGACGTAATTGTCGTCAAGTTTGTTGTTAAAGACTCTGGCATAGGCATTGACGAGGATGTTCAACAAAAATTATTCCAGCCATTCACGCAGGCTGATTCGTCAACTGCGAGACGGTTTGGAGGTACTGGGTTAGGCCTGACTATTAGTAAAAATGTGTGTTCTCCCTGGCTCTGAAACTTTCTGCGCTTTTAAAGGTCTGACATCTCTGCAGCTTGTTGACCTTATGGGCGGTTCTATTGGCCTTGCGTCCAGTCTTGGTGCTGGAACAACAGCCCACTTTATCATACCGTTTCACAGGCCCCAGTATCAAAATGGTTCGGTGTATCCGCCTGATGTCAGCACATTGCCGGATAGACTGCAGTCAGACTTATCTGTGTCTTGCCAATCTTCAGATTACGGTGTCTCAACTCCTCCCGAAAGCCCTATTGATCCAGCAATCAAGCCGAGGGCAAGATCCGCCAGCAATTCGCAGAAGTTGCTGAAAAGGGTTACTCCATCATTGGGGCCATCCCCCGAGAGTGCGGAAGAGAGAAAGAGAACTCATGTGCTGGTTGTTGAAGATAGTGCGTGTCTCCGATCCTCCACCTAGCCACTATAACTTGATCTTAGAGTTGGGACTAACGGCGATACTTCCAAAAAGATGATATAAACCAACAAATAGCTATCCGCTTAATCAAAAAACTAAACTTCTCTGTCTCAGCAGTCTCAAATGGCCTAGAAGCCCTCGAACTCCTCAAAGAAGCCGTACCAAACGGCGCCATCACCACCTCCCCAATATCCTCCACCACCTCCCTCTCCTCCACAGCTTCCACCTCCCCGCGCCCCAGACGCCCCGACATAATCCTGATGGACGTCCAAATGCCAGAACTCGACGGCTATAGTGCCACCAAAATCATCCGCTCGGGGAAACTCTACTCATATCCCTGCAGCCCGAACCGCCATGCAAACGTGGACAAGGACCTCCTTCAACTCTCCCAGACCCTGCCGAGCCCGGATTCCCCTATTGCGACATGGCTCCAGGATGTGCCGATCGTGGCGATGACGGCATCTGCTATCCGCGGGGATCGGGAGAAGTGCCAGGAAGCGGGCATGGACGATTATCTTGCAAAGCCGGTCCGTAGCGCCACGTTGGAGAAGATGCTGTTGAAGTGGTGCCAGGTTAAGAGGAAGCCTGCCTCTCCTGCGCCTCAGACTGCGCTGTCGCCATCAGTAATGGCAACAGCACGACTGGAAGGCTCTGTCCCGATTGCTGTGACAGAAAAAGGTATTGTCGAAAACCCTGAAATTAAAGATGTTGGCATCGTAGAGCGCCCGTCGCAGGAAACGCCCCGTGCGAGCGTTACCCCAAATCCTTTCGATAGGGTATATGAGAATGCTAGTGGTAGTAAGGGTGGAGGTAGCAGAAAGTACACTCTAGGTATTGAACGAGGATCATGACAACCAACGGCTTGGTTGTTCTGCTGTGGGTTTTCATTCTTGTTAGTTTTTGTTACACTTTTCATGGCATTTTTACATATCACGTGTCATATTTGATATTCCTAGCGGGGTTATTTGGTGCTCTTGGACCTTATTTTTCTTCCGGAATTGGGATGGAGGTTGTATATTAGGCATCCCAAGATACGTGTGGTATATAGTACGATATGATACGATATGGTATGCTTGACTGATTGAGTTTGGTGATTGGTGAGTTAGGTGTTTGATTGGTAGTGGATACAGTACATGTCCATCATTTTTTTCCCTTTGATTTTCCATTTTTTTGGTCGCCCTTGCATTTTATCCACCTTATCTATTGGCGTGTTTACTTTCTCTTCTACCCCTCTGGATAGGTTATCTACCTTTTGTCTGCATGTATCATTATCGCGAGAAAAAAAATGCCGAGGTTTAGAATTTTTATCACAGATTTGTAGATGTAGCATGGGACATCACTCGTTCTACTAATCAGGCTCTAAGGTAGTTGTAGGGATAGCGTAGTACAGTCCTTAGTGCTGTCCACTTATCCGCACTGGTGGCATTTCAACGAAATTGTGATCTCTTTTCCTTTTCCACCGAGTTAATCGAGGCAAGTGCAAGTGCGATTGCCCTCAGATCTCGGAACCTGCGCACAAATTGGCGTCTGTTGAATAATCTCTAAGGACGCATGACAGCTTAGGCTTACGCTGCTTTGCTTGAGTCAAGTTAGCCTTCATGCTAACTTGGCAGTTTCAGGTCGGCTTGTTTAAGTACTGTCGCAAAGTAATGTTCTTGGGGGGTTGCACACTTGGGCTAGGGATAGAGCAATGGCAACTAGTGAGATGGGAGGGTTTAAAGTCTTCCTGTAGGCCGCTGGCCGATGTCCTTATAAGTAAGCAGGTATAATTCTTTAACTCAGCACAAGCCACACCGACCCTGGCATGATACCGGGTCTTAATGTCATTACCATTACTGGATTTAGGCTACTCTGTTCTATCCTACCCCTTGGGTCAGCTGTGCAAGGTGGGCCTGTCCATTTCCGAAATGCATTAAATGTTAAATAAATATCATAGCATCGCGATCCTCAACCTCAGGCAAAAAGCATCAAACGGCAGGATAAGTATTTATTCCAGTTAGTGATATGGAGTGAGAATACCTAGCTGGCGCAGCGGTTAATCTGCCAAGAACCGGTTAACTCCCGTGCGATTAGCAGGAGCCCAGGAGTTCGATTCTCCTCGAAAGGACTTATTATCGAACAATCATAGTCAGAACCCACGATACAAGATGTGCAACCCGCCCCACATGCAACAGGGTTAGGTGATATAGTGTAACACAGGAGAGAATATACCAAACCCCGATCCGACAAAAAAGAATAAGAAAACACTATGATAGATTGATAAAAGTAGAGATCCACCCAAACCCCCAACCGGGAATGCCAGGAAAAGCAGATTGTCCCCCGGTCCCCGTCTTACCCCCCCGTAGTGGTGATAGGGCAGAATCTCCCAATATCACGCCCAGTGTCAGCTAACAGTGCTATTCCGGACTGGAAACCAAGGGGGATGTAACTCACAGCCTCACCTGGGCACAGCTGAGGGGAAGACAGCGAGTCCTGGGCACAGGAAATACGCTACAGAAATTCTGCCTTTTTTCTCGATTTATTTGGCCCCATCGAGCTGGTTATCCAGTTACCATACCCTAAGTACTAGGATTCTGAGGTCCCCAGCATATGTGAGCTTCACCATTAGGTGAACCACCGGATTGGGGAGTATGACATACCACACCACCTACCCCGGTGTAAGGTTAATGCTAGTACCACTAGTCAAATATTTATTATGATATGATATCATAGAATGTAGGAGGACTCGATACCTATCACCACTGCCGGGGTTGATAGGTTTAGGTGATAGCAGACTCCATCACAGCTATATCTGATTACTGCCGACATAGTATTTTGACCCTCTTATGAGCAGACAGAAGACAAGAGGCAATTGACATGGTGGCTGTCGAGCCTAAAGATATATTCTTGGCTATAGGGGGTGGAGATCAGATCTTATGTAATAGGGGAGCTAAGGCAATACTTAGCCCAGTACCGACCACCGATACAAGACCACCCTGAACTAAAAACGAGAGCCAAACAACCTACAAATCCTCCCCCCCCCCTCCCTTTTCCTATCTCCTTGGTGGCCAGAAATTCCGTAAATCGGGGACAAAGCAGTGAGAATGGAAGACTGTCACTCGAGCCCGAGTCTCTATAATACTCTTAATCCCCCTTCTTCCCCAGACAGTAATGCGACGTGGACTACTCTAGTAGGTACCAATCGGTATTCTACTCCAATGTACTTCTTTGAGGGTCGACCCCTTACCAAGCAACTGTGTCGCAAAGCAGGTCAGAAGAATTAACAGCTCTAGATACATAACTTTATCACTACCCATCACTCGATACCTTACTCGCCCAGTAAGATTATTACTCAACATTCAAACCAAAACTGCAAATCCCCATTTCTTACCTCAACATCTAAAAAAAAACTATATAAAATCCCCCATGCAATAATTTCAACCGGACCACCCTAGCTAGAGGAAGCAACCATAGCCAAGTTATGCTCAAACTTACTTATTAACTCCTACTCTCCCGAAAACCAACCGGACAATGACTAGGGCTTCAGCTATCCATATGATCCAAAAGCGGATTGCGAGCGCCTAGAAGGTTAGTCCTGTTTGGCTTTGGACTTAGTATAGTGGTTGTATACGCCGCCCGCCGATGTTCTTCCGGGAGTAGTCTCGGAAGACGCCTGCGACGGGCAATAGCGTTAGTACGCGATAGGCCCCGGCCAGAAGTTGCCTGAATAAAGTTCCGCTGTTGAAAAATAGGAGGACGTGGTGGCTGGGGCTCTGGCGCCGGCCTATTCAGAGATACGTCCAAAAAACGCTCTGCTCCAAAATCCACCCAACCTTCTTCCTCCACCTCTTCATCCTCCACTGTGATCTCCGACACTTCAACATTAAGCCCCTCCGCTTCTTCCACGTACATGCAGACCTCTGCTCCAACCTCACGAAGTTCCTTTATCAACACCCCCATTTCCTTATAGCATTCAGAATAGGTGAGTGTGCGGCCCATGCACCTATCATTCAATGTGCGAATCTCGTTCATGGCGTTGCCAATCCTCTCGAGGAAGAACTGCGCATGCCTAGAGTTAACACCGATCACTTCTTCGACGTCCCGGGCGATGTCTTTAACGAGGCCCTCTGCATAGTTAAACCTTCTGGTTATCTCCCAGGAGTAGTGCGGTCTTTGTAGAGAGATGTCTGCGAAGCAGTTCTCCACGGAGCGTAACAGGTTAAAGTTAAGGGGCACCATTATGTGGTACCGGTAATTTGTTGAGATCCGACGCTTCTAGTCCGATAGTTGGGGTGGCCGCGGTGGTGGGGAAGAGAAAGGCGTCAGTTAAAACTTAAAAGAGGGACATGCTTCGATAGACCCCCCTTTTATCCTGGTGGATGGGATCAAGGTGAGAAGTATTTTGAATGTAATTCTTGGAGGGTTTGAGAGTTGGCGGGAAAATTGACGAATAGATTGTTCGAGCCATTCCTAGGTTGATAAATCGCAAGTGATCGTCTTGAAATCAAGATATCTTAGCTCCAGTAACCGAGATCTTGCAAGGACGAGTCGGGGCGCGCCCCAACCCACTTTGACACAAACGACTGGATGGGCAGTTGAGCTGGCCTGGTTTCAAGGCTGCCCGCAATTGCAGTTGTGGATTCACTTGTGCGGGAGAAGGATTCGTCATACATCTATGCTACAGCAGCTATAGTGAGCGCCAAGAATACTATGGGCAGTCACTATAGAAAACTGTCTTCTTGAATAAATTCACTAGCGTGGCTTGGGGGTGCTGTTCTTTATAGCCAGAGATTCACTACAAGGAGGTTCATTATAGCCAGGGGCAGCTGTATACGGGCTAGACCGGAGCATTGAGGTGTCGCATTCAAGTTCACTTAGTCAGGGTGATTGCAAGATAATCCTATCTCGAACCTAAACCTTGAAACTTTAGTACCGGTACCAGCACAGGCAGCAGAGCATGTCTTACCCTCAACTCCCCACATCCACCAATAAAGTAAAACTCCCCTTGAAATCCCGACTATTAGTTTGAAAAGGCCGGCTCGCAAATCAAGATGCGCACCATCATGTGGCACTAGTATTCATCGTGGGGCACAGTGAACCCCCCCCCCCCACATACCACAGGCAGTTCCAATCCGCATTACAGACCAGTTGGTACTCCGACTGACCTCTTGACCCTAAAATCATCTCCCTTGCCCTAGATTCCACACACGTCCACTAGAAAAAAGAAACTAGGATATCAGCACAGAAATCCAACGGTAGATAGGAGGGGCCATAGATTTTGCCTGAGAACATGCCAATAATTTTTTATAGGGGATCTGTCATGATATTAGGGGACTTTCGGCTTATCATATCTCGTCACTCACCCTTTGCGCCACACGGGCCGTTGGCTCGGGTATGATACTTGAAAACACAGCGCCAGTAGCCGTTAAGGGAAGTGTGTAACCCCCACCCCTCCCCCACATTGATTTCCCTAATTTGCAAGAAGCAGTCAACTATGATACAGTAGACTATCTCACGATAGATCTGATATTCGCACGCAAGCCACCCCAAGCCAGAGGGGCTACACACTCCTCCTCCTCCCCCTCCATCTTTTCTGACATCATACCAAAAAGTGGAAACTCCAAAATAGGCTAGATGTAAAGCTGCAACCAACTGTCGGTACTCGAGTACTCAGAGCACTTCGCTCCAGCCAAAAGTGTACACAGTACTGTATAAGCCGGGTGGCGGCACTTGTCCACAACTCCCACATTGAGAAAACGCACAAACACACTAGCCCCCATCCGGAACGGGAATTGGGGTAAAGGTTTTTGGATGCTATAATATAGACTCCACTTAGCAGGCATGATCGGGATTCCAGAGCTTTCAGCCTATGTAGCAGCGGCATTCAAAGTTAAAAATGCGGTTTTCCAGCAACGAGCAAAACGCAAGAGGTTGCATTGGGTTACCTCTAGTTTGCATATGATACGATGTTATCCAACAGTGGTGTCCCCCGCTTCTCAGCTAGGATGTTTGAATGCACCAAGGCAATTGAAGGCACAGTAAGGTCTACAGGTTAAACCGGATCTTACTTTACAGATATCACAAAAGCTCCCAGTTTGCTGACAAAATGTCAAAGTTGAGATCCTTGCTAGAGAGTTTTTTGTGTGGATAGTTATTCCTAAGAGTCGCTGTGATATCTTGGGTTAAAGGTTTCTCTTAGCTTCAGGTATTGTTTCTGAGTTCTGGCCGAGTTTGGTTAGAGAGAATTCTGCGGGAGTTACAGTACACGTACTATGCCAGCCTCCGGACCTCCGTGCCTAAATTGCTTGGGGGAGAAAAAGGTTGGAGTATGGTACTCTGCATCTTTTTACCAAGAATACCTCTGTGAGACGAATATTTGGTGAGGACTCCAGCAAAATATTAACCGGTGGAGACACTCCCGGCAAAGGCGCGTGAACATACATCGTATGATACCGGTACCGCCAGGTAATATCAAGTAACGGCCGACTTCAGGGTGCGCCAAGCTTACACGAAGCAAAGCAATCGTAGCTAAGAATTCTCGACTTTGTCGACTTTGAATACCCCCACTAACTTAACACGGTAACCAACACACACCAACACCCTCAACCGCCCAGCCAAATATCCAAAACCCAAAATACTCGCCCCAGGATTAAATCACGAGAAACTCCAGAAAGGCAGGTAAAATACTGGGGGAAAACACGAAAATATCAAGAAACAAACGAGACAACTAACTACTCGAGTAATGCCCCGAAACCCGGCAACCAGTTCACAGTATCCTGCATTGACCCCCCCCCCCCCATGCACCGTCCTTTGCGCGACTGAGGCTTTTCACCTTCTGCAGAATTCACCGTTAAAATGGTATGGTAATAATATAACATATTTTTTCTCTCCTGTTGCATCCCACACGTTCTTGATCTGTTGGCTCACAATTTAGGACTAATCTCGCCACGGGGTTTGTCGTATTCAAGATCCAAAAACAATCCAACCGCCCTCCTTTTTCCTCCAAACAATCAAGCAAAAACCCCTCGACGGATCAGAGGAGAAAAAAAGAACCCCCAGCGAGACCACCATGCAACCCCCCCCCCCCCCGAAAATATACGAGTGACGCCACATGACCGCAGCCCCTCATTAATAATTATTTACTCTCAAGTAATATTAGCGAAACGGCACTCCAGACATAACTATAGGATGCCAAGCATATCACTTCACGAGCTTTTTAGACGCCAAGGGTAATGAAATTCGGGGTGCGGTTTCAGCCCCCACTCACAGCTGATTCATAGCATTTAGTCACTCGTTGGCTCGGAAGGTTACACGCGGGATGGGAAAGCAGTCTTGGTGGGGTATCGTAAGGCGAAGGTACCGTAGCAGGGCTTACCAAGGGAAAGAAGGCATCGTGGAAAATGTCAAATAAATTCAAATGTTTTTTTTTGACCACCTAAACTACAAAGGTTACGAATTTTGAAAAGAGGGGAAGAAGGAAAAAGTAAAAAAACACAAGCCAACCGACCCCGAGAAATCCCGAACGAAAGAAAGAGCGGAAGAAGGAAAGAAAGAAGGGAGGATGGAAAGAAAGAGAGAAAAGAAGGAAAGAAAGAAAGAGTAGGATAAAACAAGGCTTTTCCGCAGCTACTCGAATAGGGCTCCAATAGGGGCCCTTGAGAAGAGGGAAAAGGGAGGTGATTGTGGTGGTTGTGGTGGTGGTGGCAGCAATAATAAGAATAAATAGGGCCATGATGGCGCCGAGTTGCTGCGGTCCTCCATCCGGTGGTGAAAATCGCAAAAAGTGCAAGTGGGTGGTGGGTGGTGGTGGGTGGTGGTGTAAAGTGTGGTATGGAATTGTATGTGTGTAAAAGAATGAATTCCTCCGCGGAAATGGTGTGGGAAGGCATTCCTTCGGCTGCTCCTTACTGTACTTAATCAAAGCACCCTTTCCTTTCCCCCATCCCCCCCGTCTTCCTTCTGTTCGCCCTTCCCCACCGCGGCAACATAATCGGCAATCACGAAGGAGCTACTACTACAAATAAAAAGGAAAGAACCGTTATAAAGCTTTCGTGCTTGTTTTCTTCTTCCTCCTTCTCAATCATCCCCATCTCGCCTACTCCTCCATCCAGCGGTTGCCGCTAGGAAATCTAGCTCTCCCCTTGTAACACCGGCGGCTTCGGCACCTTGCATTCGGCTCCCCGGCATCCCGTTTGGAATCATGAAGAAGTCGAACGCGGAGCTAGTGGTGGACGTAGGCGTAGATGCATTCGTCGCAAGGGGATCATTAGGACCCGAATCCACGAACGGGAAACCCTGGTAGGCCCTCATGCTTGGAGAGGCGGAGCTGCTATTTAGTCTTCTTCGCGAAGATGTACTCGACCCATCTGTCATTTCCCCGTCGTCATCAACTTCACTATCGTCATAGCCTGTTATAGGAGATGGGTGGCCGTCGCGCTCATTGTGTGTTGCATCCAGCCCGCGCCATTGCGGAGGGATTATTGGTTCCGGGTGCGGTAGCTGAAGCGGCGGCGGCGGTATCGACGACGACGAAGGCGGGTTTAAACCTACACCCATTCCCAAACCAAAGTTCTCACCCGCTCCTACGGTCGAGGTGTACCCCGGCGCGGCGTTGCCCAGCCCGCGCTTGCGGAACTGTTCCTGCTGCAGATACCCGGCCGAAGCGTCTAACACGCCTACGGCGTACTCCATGAATTCTGCTCCACGAGAGGAAACGCGGAGGGTCCAACGGTATTCGCTTAGCCTGGCTTTGTAGAATTCTGCCTCTTGCGTGTTTGGGCTTGTCGCCCAGAGAAGGGACCCGAATGTACCAATAAGGGCGAAATTCACTTTCGAGGCAAAATACCAGAACGATTGTAGGTGTTCCGGTTTCAAACGGTTTACAAAGTCCATGGCCGATATTAATCGGGTTTTGGCCGCGGATCGGCAGATATGGTGGATGTAAGATTCGGTGTTGGTCGGGGGGCTTAATGAGCGCAGTATCTGCCTGTGTAAGGTGATTTCTGTTGCAAAATATGCAAGGTGCAGGTAACCTAGTTATTGCTTGTTAGAAATTTTTATGTTTTTATGTTTGTTTGTTTTGGTCTTTTCGCGGAGATGAACGAACAAATGAAGGGACGTGATGGGGGTCTAACCGTTGGAAGATAGCTTTCTAACCTTGGTAGCATCCATCCTCAGGCATTCCGGCAACTTTGAGAACCATTCCTTCAGCCTAATCTGTATAGGTTTGGCCTTTTCGAGCACGCGATTAATTCCCCCTCTCCCCGCAAGGCTCTGCTGAGCTTCGAGCGTGAAAAATGTTTCCAAGACGTCTGCCATGATGCCGCTCAGGTTGATCATCTGCTCGAACAGCATCCTTCCCTTCTCCACCTCCGAGCTCCCCTCCTCCTCATCCTCGTCCGCCGCGTTCTCTGGGAAATCTTCCGCGGTTACCGCAGGAACTGCCCAATTCGACCGAGTTATGTGCGAGGGCCGACCATGCGTCAACGCCCCCCACTTATCCTGCATAAACAGCCCCCACGCCAACCGTTTCCTGAGCCCTCGTTCCCAAGGTGGGATCTTCCACCCCTCGCAATTCAAGTGAAGTCCCAGCTCTTGCCCTACAGCGACAAGCTGACATGTGAGCGCCCATGATCCTCCCTTCAGATCCGAGTGCCGCTGCAGCAACAAGAGACCAGCTTGCACGGCGGCTAGTTTCGGCCGGTGCATCACGTCTGCGATGGTTTTGCTCGCCAATTTCTCCAGCGCTGCTACATCCGGCTTCTTCTGCGGGGACAAGTCTCGGTCGTACGACCACCAGTGCAACGCGAGTATGTATACGGCCGCCAGCAGCGGCGGTGAGAACTCGCGGTGTGTTCGCGAGTACTTTTCCAGAAACACTTTTTTGTGCAAGATCGGGAAGGACGGGTGCACGATTCTGAAGTAGAGGTTTATTAGCGATTGGCCGTGCGGGGCCACGATTCGTTCTATCGCGTCCAGGTCGTCGAAAATCTCGTTGTGGTTCTGTGTTGGGTGGTCTGGAAACATTAGGAAAGTGATTTCATCAGATGCTCTCCTGAAAGACCCGCCGGCGGAGGATAGCATGTATTCGTCCTTTTGGTCAAAGGGACAAAGGTCTATCAGACATGGCTCGTACTCGCTCGTTGGCCCTATTAATTGAGAGTGGCGGTGGCCTTGTAGCCCCAATGTTGTCTTAAGAAGGGAGGGCCCCCGCAGGTTTGCATAATCGTCAACTGGTATGTTTCCACGGATGGCGGTCTCTTGGGGGGATTCCGGTTCCGCAGACCTGCTTTTAAGGAGGAAGGTTCCAGAAGGTAAGCTTCACAGGTAATCAATCGCTAAAGTAAGAGAACGCAGACAATATATCACGACTCTCCCAAAGGGAAAAAAAGGAAAATGGTGGGGAGAATCGGAGTAAGGATATGGGGACTGCGCTAGTCGAAACATATGGGGCATAAGGAGATTAAGAGGTCCTCGCAAAACGTGGTAGAATGGAAGAACTAAAAAATCGAAAAAACAATAATAAAAAGCTGAATAAATAAAAGGCGCATACCGTTTCTTTATAACAACCTGATCCTCAGAGCTCACGTTGGACGAAGCAAGTCTCCGTTTCCGAGGCTGTGGGCTTTGCACGAATGTGCACTCCTGGCTGTGAAAGTTGCAAAGCACGCAAATCTCCGCACCCTCATTCATGACGCACCGGCTCTTCCGTCTCCTACAAGCATCACAAGGTCTATCACGCCGCCCCTTCGTCCCATTCGTTGCCGCCGCTGCCATTGCACCATCCCCATTCGCTGCAGAAGTATTCACCGATAATGTGGCCGGCTTCGGCCTTGTCCCATTTCCTATCGTAGAATTATTTGAAGACACAGCAGCGTTGCCGTCGACGTTACTACCGACATTGTTGCCGTTGGAACTGTTACTGTTGGTACCATTGGTAGTGGCGGCGGAAGTGGTTGTAGGTGGTGCCGTCGCAACATCACCGTTAGCACTCGCGCTGGTAGCTATTCCGTTACTAGCTCCCTTAGTCGCGGGGGTAGTCGGAGGGTTCTCGCTCCCTTTCATCGTGAAACTTGTTTTAGAGATAAGAAACTCGTAAGCTTGTAAACCCTCACTTTTTTTTTCTTTCTTTCCAATCCAATTCCGGAATCCTCAGAAATCCATTCCGAAATAGAGAAAGAAAAAGAAAAAGAAAAGAAAAGAAAAAAATACACAAAAAAAAACTATCGTGAACTTCACCAAGTGTGTGTTGAAAGAAAAGGAAGAGGAAGAAAGAAGCTACCGAGGGTATGGACGGTGTGCAAGAGGAAGGAGAATAAAGAAGAGATAACCTCCGCCAACCAAAGCCAACTTTGAACCCCAGTAGCGGTAAAGGCTCAAGTGCTCGCCTTGCCTTATCGCTCCCCCCCCCCCCCCCTAGTAAGACCGTAATATCATACCATAGCCATTCCACTTTTCTATTCACCTTAAGGAACTTTCCCTACCCACGTACCCATCCCAGAACAATTGGTAGAAAGATTACCGGTAGATTACGGGAAAAAATACACACCCCCGGTTCAGCTTTTTTTTTTTTGCTTCCTCTTTTTTTTCTTCTCTTTACCTTTTTCTTTCCTTTTCCCTCCCTCCCTCGTTGCTCCCAAGACAACGGAATTTGAAACGGGACCTCTCCTGCGAGCGATGAGATAAGCCTTGTGGGGTTCAGACCTGGGAAATATTGGTAATGAGATGTAGATAAATGGTTTCCCCGTTCTCTCGGGTTGGTATAAGGTAATAGCTGGTAAGGATTACCGTATTGTATCGTCCAAAGATTACAGGTAGGAGTGCGTCAGAGTAGTAGGGGGGGGGGAGGGAAAGGGAGTTTTTATGAAGAAGAAGAGAAGGTGAAGGAAGAGATAGAGAGTATGGACGGGTTCAAGTTAGTGAGACGTGTATAACTACTCCTGTTATGATACTTTTTTTTCCTTCTTTTCTTTTCTTCTTGTTGTATGCACCCAAGCTCACTCACTCACTCACTCACTCAATCACTTAATCATTCAAGCACTCACTCATTCATTCACTCACTCACTTGCTCACCCCGTGGGGAAAAAAGAAAAAAGCTGTATCGTATGTACGATCAGCATGATACCGCCGAGGGAAAGGGGGAGAGTGGGGAGAATGTGGTTATTCGCCTCTCGTTTTGACGTGAATTGTGCTGGGTTTCCCATCAACTGGGTTACATCGGGATGATTTTTTACCATGCGAACTGCGTGTAAGGATGTTAGAGAAAGGTCTTGTTTAAGATCGGGGGAGGGAGGGAGGGAGGGGAACACGAGTATTACGAGCACTGTGGATTCAGTGTGGAATCGATTGCAGTACCTGTCCAGTGCTCGAGTACAGACAGTATGGAATAAACCGGGGATGACGGGATGGAGCAGCCTCATTCACACTCCGCAATGTTGGTCTAACCCGTAAACTGATTGGTACCGCGGGAATCTACGACTGGGAGTGGTAGCTTTTTGTGGCTTAGATGGGCGATACAGTTTCAACACCAGCACTACCATTTTCTGGTCTCATAAAAAGAAATACTGTAAATACACTGTACCCTTAATAATCACACGATGTGCCGTATCGTGCTCATTATCCGTAAAGAGAAAGATGTCTTGCTGGACCGACTTTCTCCCACCGTGCTCGGGCACATATATATCCAGGGCACTTTTGTAAGTGGAAAGAGCCTTTACCAAGCAGCACATGATAATCATTAAAAAAAGACAACCGAACCTAATTCTGAAGATCGAAACGAAACATAACGATAGCAAGTTTGGGGCTTTCACCTCACATCAGCTCCTTCCCTCCTCCGCCTCCTCCTCCAGCAGCTCCTCCCGACAACTTCCTCCTCCTCCTCTGCGCTCCTCCATCGCCATTATCACCATTCAGCAATAATTTTTTTTTTCCCTCTGGCCAAACACCCCACACAGGACGATCAAAACGTGGGGTGATGAATACTTTATACGTAACCCCACCCACCCCAGTGCTTCTCAGTTACTTCACCCAAACCTAAAAAAAGCAGCGTGCGTGCGTGTGCAAAAAAAAAACAACAAAACGAAACCGCCAAAAACCTGGACACGAATCAATTATCTGGCGTGTAGATAGCGGAAGAGGGAGAAAGGACAGAATTGGGAAAAAAAAAGGGCGTTATTTCTCGGGTACCACGAGAGATAAGGAATATTTCCGAATGTGGTTTAGATTTCTGTTTTTCTTTTCTTTTTCCCCCTCCATTATTTTCTTTTTCCTTTTCCCTTTCCTTGTTGTGGAAGCCGCATTGGCATGGCATGGCATATTGTACGATAACATGGCAAGGATGGTGGGACAAACGAGTCTCATACAGCTTGCTTGTGATAGCCGTGGTGGGACTGACTTACTTTTATGATGCACGCCTGTATGCTCAGTATGCAGGTTTCTCTGGCGCTCGGGGGATGATGATGGTCGTTCAACTATTATCCTTTTGAGGATGGGGTGGGGGGGGGGGGAGGGAGAGTTGTGTTGCCAGTTAGCGAGTTACATAATGTTTAATATCGATGGGCTGAACTGTTTTTATGGGGTTAAAGGCGCTGCCTGGGTTGGGAACGGTACAGTACGGTAGCACTACAGTACGGTAGGAGATACTAGACTCCCCAGACTTCGGCCACTAAACGGTGCGGTGGTTTGGACGGGTTGTAAATTTCACGAATCGGTAGGGACGTCTATATATCGGTAGAATCTCAGCTCAGCCCAACACCGCCTATTAAGCCCCCTCCCCCCTCCCCCTCCCCCAACCTCCAAGAATTGAAGCGGGAGGGGGGGAGAAAAAGATCTTGTTTCTAACAACCAATGCTGTAAGCATTTCGAATTTCTACGCACCGTTTCGCCGAGCTTTTGTGAAAATCGCTCGCCCGCGTACATCGACCAGCTGTTGGCGGAGGGTTCCTATAAGTCAGAGTAGGACAAGCAATATGCGTACACAATTATATTTCTACCTACCGGTGTCTCCCCGTGTAGCAGGCAGGAGGTGCCCGAACACAGACAGGGGTTTACAGAAAATATCTGGCGAAAAAGCTATGCCTGTCTGAGGTCCGGACGAACTCACGCCTCCTTGTTCTCGGATACTTCTTGTCTGCTGCGGGGTGCCTAACGGTAGGCTGGGGAATTCTGGTTACTGTAAGTCATGCTCCGAGGATGTGGTTTACCTAACTCGCAACGAATAAAACACAACTATCATATCCAGAGCGATGATACAAGTTGAACTGACAGTCTGGGTTAGTGTAATATCTTTTGTGTGAAAGGGTATTGTAATAGGACATTATCAAACCCTTTCCCCGTGATAAGGGAGAAAAAGAAAAAGAAAAGAAAAAGGGAAAAAAAAGAAAAAGAAGGAAAATCTGCGCCGAACAAAGGAGAAAACCAAAAGGTGGAACTTGGAGTGGACCCTGATTTTTGTTTATCGGGAGGTACCGAATCAGAGGGTATCACTCTTGATAACAGATCTCCTTTCTTCTTCTTCTTTTTTTTCGTGACAATAATAATCACTTTCATGTGCCCTTAAGTTAGCTAAACCGTGCTGCACAGCTCTACGAGGGGGTGGATTCATGAGAGGAGAGAGAGAAAAATCTCTTTAAACCCCTGAGGGAATATCTTCAAGCCAGCAAACGCGTTGTGCGATAAAGCCAGAAAAGCTACATCGTGATCTAAAAATTCATTATCTTTTTACCCCTCCCCCGCAGCTTCTCCATGGAGATCATCCCCATGGAGATCTAACCGCTCGAATATCATACAAGTAAATACAACTGGTTGAAAAACTCTACCCTAAAACCTACATGCCCTACCGCAGGTACCACTAAAAGCCCTTCCGGAACCGTCCCTTACTGTCCAGTACTCGTGTCTCCTCCCCATCTCCCCTCCCCTCCCCCCCGCCCACACACACACCCGCCGAGAAAGCTATTATGCCATAGAGGCACCGTATCATATCGCACTCATAGTGAGTACCGAGTAATCCAACCCTCAAGGGGGGCACGGGGACATAACCCTGCATCAAGCAAAAACAAGGCTCTCTCGATGGTAAATCTGCCATTCCCGCCGATCTTCATCGACTTGGCTCATCCGCCAATACCTATAGCCGGAGCGGCATTTCGGCGATATTGGGGGCTCCTTCTTTTTTTCTTGCTTTAATTTTTTATTTTACTCTCCTTCACACACCAACCTTTCGTTCGTCGGGGGGCGACTGAAGGGGGGAGGGGAAGGTATATCAGCGACTGTTTAGGCGGAAAGCTGTTATTGCGGAGGTGGTTTGAACACGTCACGGTGTCTATTGGCTTGCAGTGCTCAACTGGAATGGAAGGAGTGAAGGAGGGGCATTAAAAAGGTAGTATTCACGGAGGCTGCGCTTCGCCGTAAGGGTCTTGGGCTAAGTCATGTTACTGTAAGCGATGGGGTACCGTTAGATCGATGGATATGAAGGGAAGCACTCAGGTAACAAGGAGCTATAGGCGGTAGGCCGGGGTTTACGGGCTGATTCCATTTTGCTTGGAATTTGCATCAGAGGTTTGTGATTCAAATCAGATTCGACAGTCCCACGAGTGATTTTTTGTGAATAATGTTTTGCAGAGTGGGATTCAGTGGAATTAATTTGAAAAAAAAAGAAGTCATCGATGCTAATTTCGGGGCTCGGTTGGGTCAGTTTAGGCTAATAAATGCGAAAGAATGTAGAGTGCAGTATGATAAGATACGGAATTCGTTATCGCCGGCGGGCTACTCCCCCAGTCCTCCACGAAAATGAACACAAAAACTCGCATATCCATCTCCCTTATCAGGTCAGTCTGTGCTGCGATGTGTATACTACAAAAGCATTACCCCCTGGGCTTCTCAACCCTCCTACCCTTCCCCTGCGGCATCGCCGCTCCCCAAACCAACTTTCCGACAAACCCATCCCACTGTTTATACGTCTCCTCTGGCACCGTCTCACCACTCTTGATATCGGTAACCACCTGCGAGAGCACCGGGTCCGCATCATCTCTGATACTTAGACACTCCGCTGCCCCAGCAGCATTCAGCACCCTTGTGACCCCTTTCTTTATGCACCGACCTTTACTGGCGCTAGCACCCATTCCCATGCGTGTCAGTCTGCCTACATAGTGTTTATTTGAAACTGACGCCAGTCTACTGGTCTCAGGGCAATCGATATACACGTCGACGGTGTATGATTCAGTGGTGCACTTTACGCCCTGGAACAGCACGTATGGAGTTTTCGAGCCCGCAGTGGGGCCCTCACGGCCGTAGAGCACCATCCTCGGCGGGCAGTCTTGATGCACGGGCGGCGCGATGGAGTACCCTAGGGCCAGACTGGTCTTGGTCATATCCCCAATGGTGGTGTATATGTGCTTGCGCGGGTCTCCAAGGTTCATTTTGTTAGCGCGGGCGCCGGTGAATGGCTGTAGCGGGAATATGGAAGAGAAGGTAGCCTCCTGGTGGTCGTGGATGAACTGTTCGAAGATGCGGTCCACGTTCGCGTGGTACGACCAGAAGATCGGGTCAAAAGCCGTGTACGAATTGTCCGCCATGTCCGGGCCGATCCACCCGTGGAAGTTATCGTGCGGCTGTTCGAAGAGCCCGTCAAAGTCTTCACGGTTGGGGTATTCATCGTCGCTGGGTGGAGGGTCGAAGGATTGGATGTTTGCCCATGGGTAGCCGTATAGTCCTTGCGGTTGGGAGAATATGGGCCAAGTAAGCGCGTTTAGGATCTGGTCTTGGTAGAGCTTGACCTTTGAGATCTTCTCACGGCGCTCTTCCTCGGTCCCCCCACCGGTCAGGAGCGGGTCGCGTTGAACGTATCTCTTTGATTTTGCGTCTTTGAACTCGCCCTGGTAGCTTGGGGATATGGCGGCTTTGGACATGCCGCTGTTGGCACATGCATATTTTAGAGGATTCGGGCGCATCAGACCCGTGAGAGGGTGCTTGTACTCCTCATCGAGGAAGGCTTGAGGGATCCCTGCGCTTGGATTGCCGTACTCGCCTGCACCTTTTGCGAAGAAGTTCTAGTATGGGATGGCACAGCCTATCAAACTTTCCATGTACCTGTCCATGTGTTAATATAATTTTTTCACTTGGTTCATGTAAGATGGGGGAAGGCGAACAAGAGGTGTGCCCTATGCCAAGGCAAGAAAGCTTCCTGGTAATGCAGACACCATTCCGTGTGGATACTTCCCAGCTTTTGCCACGGAGAGTTGCTGTCTGGATCGCCTGCACGGAGAACATCATCAAGTTGCATTCGATAGTAATCCAACTCATCTTGGGTGAGTTCAAGTATATCCTTCCTAACCCTCGGGATCTCCCAGTCCGATTCATCGATATCCTCAATTTCTTCCTCCCTGACCTCAATTTCGTCCTCAGTAGTCTTACGCATACCTTGGTTGATCCACAAACGAATTAGCTCGCAAGCCTCTCTGGGGAAGTACTCCTTCTCTCCAAGATCTCCCGGAAGAGGCATGGACCTGCCACGGAGATGATAGTAAGTAGTTACAGCCCACTTCTTGACAGATTCATAGCTCTCGAGATCCATCATGTACCCGTACATAGACCTGATCCAGCGCGCAGTGACTTTATCCCGCTCGGCACCCTCGGGAATCCAGAAAGGCTTGGTGAACAGCCCAGCGATATGATCGTCCCAAGTCGGCTGCTGAGTTCCAGGTCCCTGGACTCTCATAGCCAGCTCCCGAGGATCCATGATCTTCTCGGCCTCCGGAGGAAGTATTCTCTGGCACGGCCAAAGAGGTCGGAAAACTTTGGATGGCGAAACAAGGATTAGGAGCCTTGATCAATTAGGGGTCACGGAAAAGTAGGTGATGTTGCTGACTTGGAGTGGTTGCACTCTGGGTTTAGCTGCAATTCTAAATCTCTGAACTTGGTCAGAGAAACTGATCCTCGGTTTTTGAAGAGTTCAAATTGATGGAGGTCTGGTCGTGCGCAGGGACAACTGCCGCCGTACAAGCACCGCTAGGAGGCTGCCGTGAGGCGAGCGTCGTGAGAAGAGACCCGGAACGTAGGTGATAGGAAAACCGAAGTGTGTTCGCTATTCGATGTGTGGAGTGATGATGATGGTTATCATACATAGAGAAGGGAACACAGCTGAGACTAAATACAGTTTGTGGTGGCCAGTAGCACAGTGGGCTCTCACAAATTACTCAACGCCCTTAGCGAGTCCAAAACATGCTCAGCAGATCACAAGGCTCGAATCATTCTGGGATGGGGTTTGGTGTGCGTGGGACGATATTTGACGGTTTCACAGCGTCCAAGGGATAAGGCTAAGCTGAGGCTAAAAGGAGAATGAATCGGGCCTTTTGGAATGGCTCTTTTAAGGGACTCATATAAATGAATAGATTGAATTGTGTATGGATACTTGAAGATACCTACTCTTTCAATGCAGATTTCTGGTGTCCCCCAAGCCGCCCACAATTTTTCCACTGATGAAAACTATCTTCCTACTACCCCACCTGACCCTGCCGATCTTTTTTCCGGCCTTTATGGCCATACCCGAGCACTGGCACTAGCACCACCAGATCAAACAAGCGATTTCGCCCCAGCCCACTTGGCATTGCCCGGTGCGCCAATAGGGTTCTTGGGATCCACCCACAATTTGGAAGTCTTCGGTTCGTTGTCCTTAATGCCGTTGAGAATTGGCATATGATATCCCGCGAAGGGGCACATGGAAGTTCTGAAAGCACCACATGGGCTCTGGACGTTCGCAAATCGCTGCAACTTATCTTCGCGTCGCTCGAGGATCTTTCTCATGTACAGTGCTTGGCCTTTCTCATGCATGACGACGACTTCACCTTGCTCAGTCATTTCCTGGAAGGGGGAGTTTGCTGGTAACCCAGTAGCGTAGGGTAGGGTCATTGGAAACTCAGAGAGCGGGTTGGTCTCTCCCCCGTAGCTGTCCGGGTGCGGTCTAAAAATTCTACGCCGGGACTCTGAGAGCAACATGTACTGGTCTACGCCTTCCTGAGTAGCCAGCTTTTCTTTGATCTTGTTCAGGTAATCGATGACTCGCTGCGCAAAGATCTTGTCGTATGTATCGTCTGGGAGACTGATGTTCTGTATGAACTCGTGTTCTGGAGTTCCCGGGATTTTTGCTTCCTCTGTTAGGCTGATTGCTAGACGTAGGTCATCACTGAGGGTAAAGCCGTCATCAACACGGGTTGTTATCGAGGGGATATGTCGCATCAATTGATGTTTACGCCAGGAATAGATTGGGTTGCTATTTTACAGGGGTTCTTAGTGTTAGGGATCTCGAGTGACAGAGGATGACGTACTAAAAGTCTACCATCAATAATGAGGCCAGTGTTTTGTGATTCAATAGGCCTGTATCTCTGATATGTAAATAGCCTTGATAATCTTCTAAGCTTGGGACTAGAATAGTCCATGGAGACTGTTGTAATCGTAAGCTTTACTAGTCATAAATGACAGGGGTCTACAGCACGGGTATTACGCACCTGCCCTTCGTGATTAAACGCCACGGTCTCCGGCTTCCAAGTAGCCAGCGTCTTTAGCGCGAAGTTAATGTTTTGGATAGTGGCGTTATAGTGCTTAGACGAAACGGCGCCTAATTGGGGTATCTGCTCGTAGCAATATTAGCTCGCGTCTCCCACACTACTAAATACCCAAAGGAGCACTACATACCTCGAAGCCGGTCGTGCCAAGGGAATCAACAACGTTTTCCAGAGCCTGGGAATCATAGAACATCCCCTGTGGGGTCCAGAAGTCACCCTCGTCTGCAATGACTACCTCTGAATTGACACCTGCGGCATTAATATTTATTGTGGTAGTATCGAGGATATGCTGGATCCAGCCCCGGACATGGGTAATTGTTGGCGTGGGCGCACTGATAGGGCCAAAGTCCTTTATCTCACGCACAGCAAACCTATAATAAACTCCAAGTTAAAATAAGCTCTGGATTGTTTATTACCAAGAAGTTACCATTTATCTGCTGCTTTCTTGACAATTGGCTCCAAACGGTCTGCGCCGGCAAGAAAGTCGAAGCTGTTGGGATTATTCGAAGGGTTGAGTAATGGTTCCTTACGGAGAGGCGAATCTGGTGGGAATGTCTGGGAGAAATTGAACTTCATGCTGTTCCAATGGACCCATGGGGTGTTGAGCTCTTTCATGACAAGAGTTCCGTTGACGTGCCCGTCGAACGGCCCCTTTCCTCGTGTGTCTGGCTCGAACGCATCACTAGAGGAGCCTAGGTATAACCAACTGGGGTATTCCGGAGACTCGTTGGAGAATTTTATATCCCGCTGTACGCAATCACAACAATTTTAGTGTGGGTTCAGTGGCTACTGAGGGGAGGGAGTAGAAGGGGTTGATACCTGGTAGAAATTTAAGTTCCCGCTGGTCGGCTCCCAACTTGCCATCTGCAAGAATACCGTCTCGCTGTCGAATGCCGTGCTCCCAACTATGAACAACGTAGGCATACCCTTCTTAAACGCCTGTGGCTGAACGTGATTAACGTCCGCCACGATAGCATCTTCGGGCCACCCCCGTGGGTTAGTGGTGGACGGGCTCGTCGGAGTAGCCACAACCACAAACCTCAAATCTCGAGGAATATTGGCATTCTCAGGCTTATAATTGAGGTAAGTTCCATCGCCGACGGCGAACGGGACCCAAGTCTTGTGAGGGATAATGTCTGTAAGGAGACTTCTGAAGGTAGTAGGGTATTGAGAATTTTCGTGCTCGACAAGGTACTTTCCGAACCAATCTGTCAAGCCCGCTGCCACTGGGTCGTCGATGCGCGTGGGGACGAGGTCACGGCCCTCGATAAGAGAGTACAGTGTGGATGTCATGATGGCTTGAGGTATTGGTAGAGAGTTATGGAAATGGGGATGGCGAGAGCCCTGGAGATTGAGATTATAGAGTTGGAAATGCCCTTTAGATAAATGAAATCATTGGCTTTTGGCTGAGATCGGGAACTCAAGGCTGAAATTGTTGTAGTTGGGAATACGAGAGCTAGTGCCTTTCGTCCCCCGTATCCACCCCCAGAAGGACACTGAAATGCGGCAAATAGTAGCAGTCCCCCAAAAGTGGATAGATATCCAGTAGATCACAGCATATCTCTATGCCCAAACAGGTTGGGCAGACCGCGTGATGGTCCACTTCCAATTATTTTGTGAATCCACGAGAGATTGTTAATGCTCCCCCATCTTTGCCCTAGCGCTCATCTCAGGATCACAGGCATATTCTGCAGGAGTCTGGTATGTAGGCTAACTAGTATAATAGCATCTAAACTCAGCTGAGCTGCTTAGGCACCACACTCGTGCCGTCTGTTAAAGAGCTAGAACGTAGAGACAAAAAAAGGAAAAAATATATCAATCACCCAATCATTCGACTTTTTGCGAACAAAGAGTCTTCCCCTCTCTGCGTAATAGATACTCGTAGTGTCAAAGACGTTTCGCGAAGGGCTGCTGTTGCACACTACCGAAATCTAGCCCTTTTGCTTGGCCCTAGTGAGGACTCGAGCATACGAGTACAGTACTCGCGCGGCTTCGTTGCTGTTGGACACCCACATAGAGTAGTGATCGGGGGGCCAATATCAAGCGCATGCCCGATAATACAATTAATAATCAAATATGATACAAGAAAAACCATAGCCCCACATTGCCTATCGATCAGTAGGCGATAATCACATGCCCACACAATTCCCTCCAATGTATCAGATTGCATCACTCAACTTGGCACCATCGGGTTGCCCATTTATTAGCTCCCCGATTACTACTCTATGTGGGTGTCCAATAGCGACTCGGCCGCGCGAGTAGTGGTTCTTTTTTTTGGAAACTCTTCGAAACTTGCAGAATACAGTATGCGGATCCTGGCGGGCTCAGTTGAGAGAAAAGGGCTATTGAAGATCGAGACAAGAAAATCTGCAATGCAATTGACTGAAAGCAAAATAAAACAAAATTCGGATCAAGCTTAGATCAGACATGGGCATTCTCCTAGGGAATAAAATCAGATTTGAAAATAAAAGCTTTTGATTGGTCGTTGGGAGGGGCATCGAGGCATCGAGTCGATCGTTTTATTGGATCTGCACTCGTTTATCGTTAGGGCGGGCTGGGCGCGGTTGCGACTTGCATATTGTGCGAACACCACACTTGTATGAACTGGGGCGATTGAGCTTCACGTGTTCCGAAGGACGTTGCGGCTAACTCTCCCGGTAATGTCTCAGCGGAGGGCTGAAAGCGGGCGGGGTGATTCCATCCCGTTTTCCAAAGTGGGGAATTCTGAACGTCTTGCCGCGAGGTTCAACTATTCTGGTCACGTCACTGTAGCGTCCTGTGCTCCCTGTCTTGTGGGTTTCTCCGGATGGCCGGTGTCACCCAACCACGGATCCTTTGGACGCCATGCCGCGCAGATTCTCCCCCCCCCTCACTTTCCTTCCCTTCGCCTCCCTCCCTCCTTCCTTATAGTAGCGTGGAATTGAGACGAGACATACAGAACTTAACTTTAGAAGCGGAACCTCGCTTGTAGGAGTGCGAGTAGTGGAGCTACCGTGCTTGGATACTTGCCGTGTGTGAGATCGACGGATTGAGTGTTCGCCGAGGAGAGAACCATAATTTACCCCACTTTCGGAGAATCCAGGTTGTTCCGTACCAGAAAGAGCCCTTCCAGCAATTGCATCTGCAGTGGTTTTACGCTTCCCCAATCATTTCCTTCTGCAATTGCAGTCGTGGTACGTTACATCTGGGTAAGTTATGGGCTAGTCGTCCCGACAAAGCAAGAAGGAAAGCAAGTGACCAAACTCTGAAGATATGGTGACGACGTGAAGTATGCAACCTGGCACCTCGTGTCCCTAGAACTGCACTTCTTTCCTAACTGGGGAACCATCCGGAAAGTTTATTCTGGGGGATATGCCGGGGGCATCTCCGCTTGCCCTTTCACCGTCTGTTCAGTGTTACAAAGTAGGTCTACGGAATCGGACATCCGCAAGGATACGAACGAGGGGCAGGAGGAGGAGGGGGCAAAGAATGCGGGGGAGGGCCAGAGAGCTGCGGTGAAGACTTTGCTTGGGAAAACATGTTGTGAGAGGGTGCTTGCTTCCGGGGTCTCGCTAGCCTCTCTCATAAGGCGTTTATGTAGCACTTCCGGAGACGGCATGTTTGTGTATTTCAGAATAGCACTTCTCAGCTGAGTGTGATTGAGGGCCCTCCGATGCATCGTGGGGTAATTTGTATTGCTCAGACTACAGGTAAGTGTTTGTTCCGCATTCGGCCATTGTATTTAAATGTTGGGGTTCGATATAATGATTTTTTTTCCTTTCTCGTCTGCCGAACTCAAGAGGGAAAGGGGGGCTGGTGGGGTCGACCAAGCTTTAGAATCCGTAGGATTTCATGCTCTGGTCCTCTTGGTGGCGGAGCTACCCCTCCCATATGCTCTCTCTTCGCTCTGAGCTGAACTTATGAGCCAACGAGAATTTGGCTAGTCAGAATAATCGACCTGCTTGCTGGCGTTGAAGATTCTGCAAAGAATTGACGTTAATTCGGGGTAAGCTGCGTTACTTTGTGGATACAGTATCTCTTCAAACCGCAACTTATGCCGCTGTACTACCTCACTAGCAAAAGGGCTGTTTGCGAAAGCCTTACTGGGTCAAACCTGCATTCATGAAGGTCAGCCCAAGATCCCGCGTCTTGCAGGTAACAACTTGAATTCGTCTTCCCCTACACTAACTCTTTCTAAATACCCGTACAGAGCTGAGGTCCCCTTACCTTAATCGCATAGACAGGCCAAGCCGGGAAAAAGCAACCACATCAGCAACCTAACCGAAGGCAGCCTAGAACAGAAACGGTGCAGAGAAACGCCAAGACAGAGCTAAAACCCAACCATAATTGAACATCAACCATTTCCTTGAAGCCCGGCAGCTTTTGATCTGCTCCTTACCGTAAGATACTAGCCGTGCAGGAGCTGGCTTGCGTAGTGTATTTCTTTGTCATAGCGTTTACCGCACGTTATGGATTGTTTGGACGGTGAGGGGGGTCTTATGGTTTTTCACTCTTTGCTGATCCCTCCGAGGTTCAGCTGGCTTTCAGTCTTGTAAGGTGCTATTTTCATGCATGATTCTGTGAGCAGCATAAGAAATTCATCATGGGAGAGCGGGGAAGTTGTAGTGGGGTGCCGTTGTCTATCAGTTTTTTGTTGCCAGTCGGATAGTGAGATACTCGTACTCACGGGCCTACGGCGAATGATTCAATTGTGTATCTGAACCAATTGCCTCCTCGAATATCCGTTCCCGTCTACTAGTATGGATTGAATAATCGTGTAACAAACCCGAAAAACGCGGACTCTGGTAGGGCCGTATGAGTTCGGTAGAGCTCTGCATATCTTTGCCGAGCTCTGTGGACCTCCGTTTAAGCAATCCCGCCGCAAAACAGCACCTAGTGATGGCTATGTTGCATGAGTAGATCAACAGTCGTATCGCGCAATGCTCTATGGCATCCTGATTCGCCACTGTCATTTTCGGCATAGCTCTGACCCCACAGTCCCACCCTACCACTGTAGCCAGTCTATTGCACGGCATGTTGCCGGGCCGTCTCTTGGATGCACCTTACGCCTCGCGGTCTGGAGCCTTTCTTAATAGCTTTGCTTGCGGTAATCCGCGCTTCTGCAATCTGAAATTTAAATTCCAACGAGGCGATTATCAATATCCCTGTAGGAGAAAGCAGGTTTGATGCATTCTTCGTGCCTACTGGATCCCGTTTCCTCCGTGATGGGCTGAGAAAAATCCCTCGTAGATCTTGGTGATCCCGAGGAATAGTTGTCGTCAATGGTTTCTTGGCTGAGGCAAGCTGAAGAGTCTTGTCAAATGCACGAATGATATATTCGTGACTGGGCCTGAAGGGACTGTTATCCCGGCTGGTAGGAGGCTATCCGGAGGTAAGTAAGCTAGACTAGAGAACTTCCGGCCCAACCCAGCTTGGTGATGATGCGGATATTGAAGTCTTCTATAGATACCCTGTCCACTATATATAAACCCCAAGGTCTCCCGTCTGTTACTTCTTGCCTCACTCAAGCCACAAGCTCGGATACCTCTTCATAAAGCCTTCCCATAGAGATATACGCTTTGCCTTCTCCCACTATCAAGGAAACCACAAATCAAAAATTATGACTATCCTCCCGTACTTCAACCCCCCAGCCTACCTCACCGACTTCACCAAGGCGAGTGCAGACAAATGGTCAAAAGACTACATTAGCAAATGGATGAACAGAAGCGCCTCGACCCCGGAAGTTACCCAATTCTACAACGCCACTGAGCACTCCACGGAGGGTGAAATAGCCAAGAAGTCAATTACCTGGACAGCGTTCCCAAACACTGTGAAGCACAACACCCCGGAGAAAGAAAGATGGAAAGTCGCAGACTCCAGTAGGGACTACCAAGATGAGTACTGCGAGTGGTCTGTTCTCCGGAATGACAAGGGGGAGATCACGAAAGTTGTCTTTACTTGTGAGGGTCCAGAGGTATATCTCATCTCACCCTTCCTACTATCCTGGGTGATATAGGTATTAAAAAAAATGGGTTAGTACTGGGAAGCATTGGCAACTCTCCAACCCGACACCCTCCTACAACTTTACAAGGAAAACAACCCAGACTATGCCAGCCAGATCAAGAAAGAAGACCTCTACAAGTCAGGCCGCTACAACCGCACGAACAAATGGAACAACAGCACAACCACGGGGTCAATAATGCACTTAATCCAGTCTGCAAACACCCTGCAAGCTGAAATTCAACTCGGCGCCGACGCAACAGTTCTCCGTGTTGATTCCTCGGGCACCCCTATTCACGATTACGATCGCCTGATCAGGTGCAGCCAATACGGCGGTATCTACAGGAATTCCGATCCAACCGTAACCCTCAACACCCTCCACTCACCTCTTCGCGCCTAAGCTAACTTTGCACAGATCGGCGGAAACGTAAACACCCTCGCCTGGCAAGGCCCCCTCATAACCCTGGCGGATCCGGTAGGTCTGTACCTCGAAAGTTTCGACGGCAGTCAATTCGTGGCGCCAGACGACGAGGACGTCCAAACGTTCTGGAAATTCACTCGCGGCACACCGGAGAATGCCTCCATTGGCCGGCCGGCGCACTGGGTCCGCGCGGTCTTCGAAGTTCCGGAATCCTATGGGTACAATGTCTCCGCCATCAAGGATACCAATGGCAACAAGATCACCTGGGGTAGTCAGCTCACCGACGCTATTCAGATCAGGCTCACCGGGCAGGCGGCAGAGATCGGGAAGCATCTTGGCCAGACAAGGAGGTGTAAGCCGACCGCTTCAGTGGCTACCACGGAGGCTGCGGGTATGAGTATTGCTGCCGAGGTGGGCGGGGACGATACTCCTGCACATCTCCAGGGTACTCGGGCTCATGGGTTGGATATTGAGGCGCAAGGGTATGCGTGCTATTAGTGTGATGTCGCTTTTGGAAGGCTTCACGGGTTTTTGAATCGTTTTCTTTTCTTTTGTTGTCTTAAGGTGTCGGGTTTCTCCCGAACTGAATGTGTGTCTCGTAAAAAATTCTGCGGAAAACATCTTATCCAATACGCATGACCCCATGCAATATCTCTAAAAATGCTGGAATAAATCTCGGGTTTACCTCTATAGCATATCGCATTCCTCGCAATGGCAATCGTTCCCTTTATAGTTTCCCTGCTCCCTCTACCACATCCTGTGCCGGACTTTCAGCTCAGGCCTCACTAGTAGCTAGCCCAAACTGGTCAGAAACATGGGTGTGCTGCAGCTCGAGTGACAGCCAGTGACCAATGCTTGAAATTATTGGATCTTTCTCTAAAAACGGGCATTATGCGTGGCTTAAAAGCGACGACAGTGCATCTAAGCCGAATATTGAAGCCGGCGTCTTTAGAGGATTGATCTAGTAAGAAAATTCATCATCTGACAGAATCCCCGAAACACTTATCGTATATCAATGGGAAGTAAGCTAGTCTAATAAGGCCGATAGTGTCATTATCGATGCAACGGGTTGATTTTCAACAAGCGATTTAAGTCTTCCCAGCCGAGATTTAAGAAGCTGGAGTGTATTCTCGATAACCCACCCATCTGCATGTGCTTGTACCCTACTGTACCATGCAAGGCGCTTAAAATGCGGACCAAGGTGCATTTTGTATGTAATATGATACCTCTATTGGATTTCGCAGTGGATAGGGGGATGGATAGATGAGGGAGATGTATTTTGAAGCTTTCGAGTTCAATTCCTGACCGTGTTGATTTTTTTTTCAACTTTCAGTATGGTGTCGGGGGTGATGGGGGGAAGCGTGTAGCCCCCCTGGTCACAGGGTGGCTTGCGTACAAATATTTAGTCTATCCTGGCTCTAAACTTTAAAAGGGTCTCGGCGAGTGCCTTGTGCCAATTGAAAGAATCGAAGTGGGGGGGGTTACTCGAGTACACTTCCCCTCCACCCGTTCTGGTACCATACTACCGGTATCATACTCTGTAATACTTGACGAACCTAAAATGTTCATGGCTAGGAAAAAGGAAACACCAGGGATGGAATAAAGCAACACAACCTCAATTCGATATAAAATTTTTATACTGACTGTGCCTAGCCGTACTGGCTGTACCTAGCCGGTGTCCTCCGTAACGAAAACGGATGAGATGCAAAACATTGCAGATAGTGCCTTATTCCCCACGAGAAGTAAATGTGACAGTAGAATTAAATAGGAAGAAGTGTAATAGAGAGCTAGAGACAGCAACCGAAAAAAAACGATAGAGTCGATAGATAGCATATTATGGAGCATACAATCCAGCCACATATTTTAAGGTGGGTGACTCTCAGGCCAATTCTACTGGTGTTGCAAGTCTATTGATATAGCCTCAATCATCAAGGCCATCAGTAAATACTGTCATGGCATAGGGGTTGCCACAATCGTGCAGAAATGTCATTCACACCGGTGTCCTTTGTGGTTACCGATATTTCCATCTCTTACAGTTTTGCCGTCACTTTACGCTTTTGTTTTTTCTCATCTCTGTTTGCCCTTGGATGAAATCAGCTACTCTATTGAATCCTTCGAGAAACTTTGAATGTATGATAGGTCACCTTGAATAATGGAGGCTTAGTCGTAACGTCTGTGTTTCTTGCCACTTGTTGCCAGCGCTATGCTCCTGACCTCATGTGGTTGGCACCGGGTAATTACTTGTCTTTGTATCGTGGTCTACAACAAATGCCTCGGCTAACTATGTCGTTGACAGGTCGGTGGGATCTATAAATTTACCTTCTGCTTATGGCTTCTCACTCTTAGCTGAAGCATAAACAATATTCATTGAATATCCATTTTGCTCGATATCCCAGATAATGGCTCTGGTACTAGTTGCTTTAATGATTCAAGGTCACACTCACAGTTACACCGGTCTAAGATTGGGGATTGCATGGAGACGGAGAATTGAACACCCACCCTTCAGAATTTTTTTTGTATATTCATAACCCTCCACCCCTTGTAGGTCGGGGCATTACGGAATGCACCTACCTACCTTGGTACTGTACACGTTTTAGGCGCTTTGGGTCGTGGTAAAAGGAAGAAAAGAAGGGGGTTAAAGCTCTTCCGGTCATATCTCCAGGTTATGCCTCCACCCATCTTGCACATCACGCAACGGGGGGATAGGGACAGCCCGCACTCGAGGTGGCGGCATAAATATATACTCTAGTGCGACCTCTTCTCTTGCTTGCTATCCCGGCTATAGATCACATTCGGTCTACTCTGCACCCCTCCAGGCATCAAGGAAAATATTCGGTCCAACTAGCCTTCCACGTATCCTCCGGGTTGAAAACAAAAGCATAAAAGAAGAGCAACCCTCCAGCATATGTCAAAGACGAACTACCGAAAGTCAACAATGGTTCGAGACGCTTCATGGTCCGGCATCCCTCCCGCCTCCCTGCCCCTTCCTCCCCACGCCGACATAGAAGATATGCATAAAAGATCGTGATAAAAGAAACGAATGGAAGGTGAGCTGCTCCGACAATCCAACTGGTATAGAACATGGAGGTGATGATGGAAACATAGGCAATGGCCATGGACAGACCGATAAGATCGGAGACTTTTCTCGAATCCCTGTGGCCTGAGACATAGAATCCGGACATGAGGGAGATTCCAACAAAGAGAGGCATGCTATCTACCAAAGACATGAGCGATACCGAAATAATCAGAAACACGGCGGAGCGGATATCGAAGCTTGCTGTTTCTCCTTGCTTTGGCACAAATTTGAACTTACTCTGTGCTTTCAAGAGCAACATTGATATTACAACGAGGATCGCGATACTCTGGAGAAAGAATACCCCTCTCCCGACTGAAACCGAAATAGTCGGTAAGGAGCTCGAATCTGAGCTTGAGAGAGCGGCTTGGCCCTCAGCGAATAGCAGTATCATTTCCATGATGATCCACGAAGCAAAATATCCAGTCGCCAAGGAGAAAGACATGGGAATGCCATGGAAGCCCCAAAGCTTGGCATACTGTAATATCAACACCGCGGAGAACAGGTGCCTAATCGGGGTGTTATAGAAACATTTCTCAAAGCGACGGAGCAGGGTCGCGGTCTGCGGGCTGCCTTGTGGGTTGCTGCCATTGTCCTGTTCTATCGCCCAACGGCTGTCCAGTCGCCCTTTTACAACCTTCCGTGTAGCATTGTGAATCCGGCGGAGTACGCTGCCACCATCTCCTGTGCTTCTGTAGCAGTGGTATATCTCGTGCAATAGGTGCAGAGTGTCAAACAGGGACATAAGTGGCCCAATCCGAATTCCATGACGATAGGTACCTGTAACTTTGAAGCCACAGGCAGAACCGATCGGATGAGCCATGCATGCCACTGACAAGGGCATTATGACCCAAAAAATGCTTATACCGCTGATTCCTGGGGAGGCGTCGGGTGGCGGCTCTGGTAGATCTGTTGGCGTAGAGGCATTGAGGGCCGTAAGGGGACGTCCCAGCGTCGTGGAGTTGATGGGTATGACGGGGCTGGAGGACACAGGGCACGGCAAAAGCACTGCGCATAGAAGCAAGCTTGTCGTGAGTAAGGCTCTGGTGTGAACTTGGCGCATTGGAAGTCGCATCGGCAGTACCGGTAGGTCTTTGGCCGGGTAGTCTGGTGAAGGGCTTCCAGGTGGGTCGAAACAAGTGAGGGCAGCAGAGTTGTTTTATGCCAAAAATTGTGGCTCTCAGCCTTGCAGTGAGACTTTCTCTGGTGCAATGCCGGCTAGGGGGGGGGGGGGGGGCAAGATCAAATTGCCCCCCGCCCGCCCCCGGCCGCCGCGCGCGCCGGGCCCCGGGGCCCCCCCCCCCCCCCAAGATCATATTGCCCCTGGGCATAGCCCACAGAAAGAAATTTATAACGTGAGTATAGTGCGCTTAATGGCCGGGGCTAGTATGAATCCACTCGTATTACAAATTAGAAGAGTAGATATAGAGGTTATTATCAATCCCCCTCTCGTGTTTAACACCGCCGCGCTACGTTTTCTTCGTCTGTTCTCCCCTATGCATCCGAACCTAGAGACAATATTCACATCTCAAGATACCCTACGAGTATAGTAATATGAAGAGATCCCTTCCTTGAGATCATCTCGTTATTAGGGGTTGGTCTCTAGAATTGAAGCGTAAAGAATAAGAGGGAGAACCGAATATGAATACGGGGGGGACTAGGAGCCTTGCCTTGCACACATGTTCAGCCTGATGAAAAGGAATCACAGTTATCATGGGATATACAGGTAGAGAGCTCCACCCAGAGCTTCTTGGGGTCACCCTAGCTATAGAAAACAGTCTTATTATCAGTGTAGGAGGCGAAGCTCCAAGACTCTGACCGAAGGTCAGAGAGAACACGAAGGGATGGGCATAGAAGCAGAACCTGGGAAAGCTTTAAGCGAGTTCTTCAGGTTACAGCATGCCTTCACCGAAACGTATCATTACTTTCGTCTATGAGGTCAATGGACATATTCCTCATGGATTCAACCGAGCAAAGACCATAGGGTCAGCAAAGACTAGTGACCCACCAGAGTCGCTGTTATGAGAGCGAGGTCACATAGAGGAGCACAGAGGTGAGGGTTTCCCGTCGACGAATCTCTATCCCTCCCTTGATCTACTAGTCATTCTGGAAGCTTCCGTGTTTGCTAATAAGAGTGTGTCAGCGGTTTTGCAAATCGTATCATATCACCACAGGATCTACTGCACCTCGGGTGGGAATCTTATGGAACTCGTGTGTGAGCACAGAGGGGTTCCCCCCCGTGGCGGAGGCTGTGCTGTTTACGAAACCTCGTGGGAAATAGAGAGAAATACCGGTAATGAACACTACCATATGCTCGCCTACGTCAGTGACTAGTGTGCAGCAGCAGGCGGAAGAATACACTCCCGCTGCGGCTGCACTCCTGTTACGGTAGGAGCTGTGATGGTTGGGAATATCGCTATAGTGCCAGGAGCCGTACAGGGGACGTGTCCAACCCCTCACCTTGATTTTTTTAATTGGTAGAAGGCACTAACCAGGCTACCGGTATTCTAAAATTCACAAGCGATTGACTGAATATTTGCACGCAAGCTGCATCGGCTATGGGGGTTATACACTTGCCCCCTATCTCATCTCGTACCATAGGGAACTGGAGTTGCCTCTTCCAGTGAGGTCTGTTGTATATTCCTCTCTACCTGTCTTAGCTGAAGACTGAAGGAGAATACCGGTAACTTACTCTCGGTGTGCTTTCTCCCCTTGATCCAAAGCGGAAATTCTGTATGTCCTACAGTAGCTTCGTTCTCAATTATTCTAGTTTTTGCGGTATTTATCCGCGAGGTTCGCACTCCCTCCCAATTGGGGGAGTATGGAAGAGGGGACAAAAGGCAAAGACGCACGGAAACCGATATCTTCTCGTGGGTCGTAGTGCCGGAGCTTGCCTTGGAATTAGATCCGAAGAATAACCATACAATTTATTCATATCCCAGGTGCAGCAAATGATCTTCCCATCGCTTTAGAACTATACTTCGAGAATGGCTATGCAGCAAGTGGGTCGGGTTCGTTGGGGTGTCCGAGTATATTTTCCTCCTGGAGCGGCTCTCTTGATGGGTGTCTCGAAAATTGCAACCTCTAACGCTTTCCTGCACTGTACGAATCGAAGCAAAAAATCACATGTAAGCCACTTCACCCTTGCTCTGTTGTGGTTCAGGATGGTTGAGTAATTCCGGCCCCAAGACTCCGACCCTGGGACCGTTTTGCATGGCACTGCCTTCTCCTCCTCGGCGCCCCTCAGTGGCCGGCCACCGATACCTGTGACACCCATCAGAGATTCGTAGCCTTCAACCCCTAGATCTTCAAGGCAAGCGGATATATGGTACCGGTCCCGGAGACTCTCTTTGCGTTTCTGGATTTGGGAAACTAAAGACGCGTCACTGCCGATATTATACGGGTTCTGTGATAACGACGACGGAGGCAGCGGTAGTGGAGGAGGTCAAGCAAAAACGAGGCTAAGGACAACGCTATGATACATGGAGTTTTTCCGTGAGCATAGCCCTAAGTGCTTAATCTCATCGGCTCGAGGGGTGCCGTGTGCGCATGGATAGGTCGTCTGAGATAGCCCCGTTCGACTTGCGTGCTTGTGGAGTGATACAATAGGGCCATCATCAATAGTTCGCTACTCCAAACCTGTAGCCCTATCGTCAAGTTACCCCACAGCGGGGTTGTCCCGGTGTCGACTTCGGTCCCCGGTCGGGATCCAGCCCACTCTTATGCTGCCATTCTAGCCTAGCCCATGCCAAAGCTCAAGGGATCAGAATAGTCTCACACCTTTATTCTTAATCCTCACGGTCAACAGAATTGCGAGATGCGGGTTCCCAACAGCACAAGAAACTGCCCGGTCATATACGGGGCATCACACGAGTGGCTGGGCGAGCAGAAATGCATGGCTTACCCGTCAAAGCCACAGCCCCTTTGTGATATGCGAAATTGTGCAATAGTGCCGCACAGCTGAGCAAGCACTGTACTTAACCTAGCATCCCGCCTCAAGGTGTATCGCAGCCTCGCCCGACAACTTCGAAAGTGCGAAGGATATCGCTGGGTAGGCGGGAAATTCACTATCGGAAGAATTACTCATGGGAACGGCAGATGATCAAGGAAAGAAGTAAAAAAAGCCACACAAGTTAGCCGGCCCATCCGGGCCCGGGCCCAGAACTCACGGTTATCTATAGGATAGCGAGAGCGAGAGGGCTGTGTTAGACTTTTCACAAAAACCTCTATCAACTCTTGACCCGCCTCCGTAACTCGAAAAGGAGACATGAGTATCCTCCACTCTACCCCGAAAGTCAGCCAAATAGCTCATCCTCGTACATTGAAACTTCTCGGTGAGATACCTCCCCATAGGAGTCAGGCAAGGTATGTAGGGGGCGGGTAGATAGCTGAATCTAGCTAATACTACCCCTACCCCTCATTCTAGGACTCTTGGGCTTTGTATTTGTATGCTATTTGGGTTTCTACTTAGGGATCAATGAGCATTGATAAAGGGTGAGATTCGTGCTCGGTGGCGGTGGTGGCAGTGGTGGCGGTGGGTAGGAGCGATACTAAGGGGTGGATTAGGAGCCCAAGCTCAGGGGATTACTATTCTACTTGAGGGGCTTCCTTGTCTAATGGGTGAATTTCATGTTATCTGGATACGTGTTTTAGTGTTGCTACCTTGTCCACTAGTACGAGATGCACGCAGTAATAGTATCTTTTTTCCCTCAAGTCTATCTTTCCCATAACTCGGTCATTGATATTCGTTCATACTCTCTCACTCGATTGGTGAAATCACACATAGGATAGCCAGGTGGATTTGACGAACGGGACAATTTGCGAATCTTTGTTCTTTGCAAGGCTTATCAAATTCACATTCCCGTAACCACGAATGCATAATATCCTATGACAGTGAGACTGCAAGATCGACCTTTCTATGTCCCAGCTACAAAGTTATTGCGAAGTGGAAGGGTGGAAATACATGTAACAAAAATAATATTAAATCTCGTCAGATAAACAGTTATGGGATCCCATGTGGAGGATACTATCAAAGGACTAAACAGGCGAGTCCCTGCTCTCCCGTTCAATTTCCTTCTCTCCAATTGCGATATCCTCAGTCTTATGATCGCTAGCCACTTCTGCCTCGAGCGTAGTGCCTAGAGACGCATCCACCTTACCGGGCGGTAACACCGCAAACTCCACCAAGCTCTCCGTTGGCGGCGAGATATAAGTGCAGATAATATAATACGACGTGACTGCAACGGAAAATCCGAAAAGCCATGCGAATGTATAAAGCTAGGCATCCGTCCGTTCCTCATTAGTATGACTGTAGAACAAAGAGAAGGCAGGTATTCAAACCTTCCAAGCATCACCAACATCGAGTGTCTTCTCGATGCTGTGTGCGAAACCAGGGAGTGTTGGCAGAAATCCGAGGAGAAATGATGTGAAGGCTCTCCAGTTGACACCGCAAGTGTACCAGTAGATTCCATGATCTTTGTAGAGTTCACGAACATCCAATTTGCGCTTGCGGATTAGATAAAAGTCACACACTATAGTCCCAGCCAGCGGCCCCATCATACAACTATACCCCGAGAGAAAGGACAGCAGGCCTGTGGCATTCTTGATGATGTTCCAGGGTGTCTATTTGTGTGAGTATAACTGTAGTGAGGAGAGGTAATGTAGGGTTACTCACAGAGATGACGCAAAAAATCGACATGAATACTGTTCCACGGAAGATGTTGATGTATTGCGGTGCCATTCCACTGACGTCTTGCTTCTAAATCAGTATCCATTCCTTCTGAGTGGCGAGTGATGCTTTGTCTTTATAGATATAGCTCAGGAAACTTACCATTCGAGAAAGGGAAAGAACTATAAAACAAGTGAGCTGTCAGTATTCTCTCGATTACAAACTATTTTTTTTACACATTCGCTACATGCCCCCCGCACAACTCTCGGCATATCAAAAGGGAAGACCTACCCAGCAGCTATCTGATTCCCGATTGTAGCCAATATAAAACTGGCCCCTGTGAAAAACTTCGCTGCTCGACTATCAAATTTCGCAATGACTGCAGGCATGTACCATTCGAATGTACCCCAGATCTCGGAGTGTGCGGAGGTAACAAAAATAGGCGTTAGTGCGCCTAAAGTTCCAATGATCGGCAATGCAAAATATTGGTGACCTCCGGCAAGACCGTTCTTGGAAAATCTGCCAAAATCAGGCATGTTTACTGCCATAGAAGAAAAAAGGCCAATCATCACGTTGAGTCCGGTCAGGGCGGAATAGGCCGTATTCATTGGTGTTGTAAGGACGTATTTACCCGTTACAAGGGGGCCGCCGCCATGTGTTTTTCTATAAATTTCGTTAGATATTGCAAGTAGGAAAGCACCTAATGCGAGGGACGAACATTACGGCCCATAGAAAGAGAGCAACGAAGGTTGGTGGAACGATGATGGCTTTTGCTAGGAACAGGAGCCGGAGCCTCTGGATAGGCATCAAGGAGAGAACAGTCTGGATCATCCAATATAGAAAGAAGCAAAGCAACCCAGCAGCTATATAAAAGTGCAATCAGAACCATCCCTGTTTCAACGGTTCGTACTGGACAAAATGACTTACAATCAATTCCGGCATTTTCGGGGAGGTGATTGGGAAATGTCTTGAAGGAGGGCCAAATGGCTTCTATGCAGTTCTGTAGGAAGGCGCCGGCTTGTACACAGAGAATGGCAGTCCACATCATAGCCACAAAAGCTATCCAGAACGTCAGCTACATCGTCCCCAAAGCTTTCAAGAAGTGCGCACCTCTAATCACAATAGCAGGATAACTTCCAATCATCCCGAAGGTAGACCTCACAATTACTGGATACGCTACGTGATATGTCGCACCCATCTTCATCCCCATTCCCTTAGCCAGTACTCGCAAAAATTAAAACTTGTGACGAGGGAACCAGACCTTGCCCGTCAGAGTGACCACAACACTGCAGATCATGAAGCCGAAGAACACGATAGGAATGGTTTCTCTCGCAGTGAATCCGAGTGACATTACACTGTGAATTTACTGCTTAACATCTCTCAAGAATTGTTTTAGGGGAGATAACTCACGTGCTAACTGTTGCCGCAAGCGGTGGTGCAAGCATGTCAGAGCACCAGTAGGCCCAGTAATCGAGACCTCCCCATGTCCTCGATTCCACCGGGACTGGGTCGAGATCTATTTCGAGTTTCTTCCATCAATCAATTGGACTTGGAGGGGGAGCAAAGACTCTGACCTTTGTTGCTCCATCTGGGGGTTCCATATGCCCCAGCTTCGTATGGGACACGAATGCGGCGCTTCACTGATGCGTATAAAGACATTGCTAAGGTTTAATTCTTCGGATACCGTGTCCGCAATTTCTCTTGAACGATCCGAAGTTCAGAGGAGTTCGGAAGAACGCATGCAACTTAAATACAAGTCCTTTACAGATGTCTTATTTCTTTTCTCGCTCTATCGGTCTTCGTCGCGACCGTTCTCGACCCCACCCCAGCAACGCCACTCACACATATTCACTGAAATGCCCTTGGTAAAGAACTTCAAAAAGCAATCCCTGCTGTATCTGGGCGCAAGAAAACGCCAATCTAAGCTTCACAGCTTTTTATTCGCGGCGGGAAGTGCTGGGATCAGACCTGATCGAGGGGGTTCTTACCCAAGTGCCCACCGGCAGCCCCGCGGCAGGCAAAGCTCCCAGACCCGGCGGCCCGGTTTGTGAGGGTTGATCTAGTCGACTTTTTCAGAATCGTGGGGTTTTATTCATTGGGCGTCTCATGTGATGAGAGAAAAACCCGCCCAATTCGCCAATCTTGGGTTAGCCTCGCTTAAATCGAGGTACTCGAGTAGCTATCGATAGCATCCCCCCGCACCACCAATCAAGCCTTCGGCCCGACGGGGGGCCTCAGACTACAGGTATCACACATGCATTGGTTGTCATTCAGGTCCTGCTCTCGGCGGCCTTTTTTCCCTCTTTTACTCCGAGACAACCCCTCCTATGAATACCCCCATCAACTACCCAGGCCCACACATCACGCGACGCTCAAACAGCTTGTTATTACCGTTCAATTCTTGGGAGAGCAAAGTGTGAGGTTTAAATCCGCCCAATCAGTTTGAGCCCGTGGTTTCCAAACGTAAAAAAGTCACCTTTTACGACGATAAGCAGAGATACAGGAGCTCCAGGAAAGAATATCATAACAACTCCGCATGGCAGATACTCTGCATGATGATTCTGTATTTGTGGACCCTAGCCTACCACCGGGTGCCTGTTTGCGCCGGTTTACCCCGCTGCTATGTACCCCTTATTTTCTATATAATTGGCGACCACTTTTTCTACGCAGTGGAGGAAAACAAGCCGCTTTTTCTCCAGGAGCCTAACATCGGGTGAATCGCCATCAAAGATAATTCAAAATTGGGTCCCCACATTCCAAACCCCATCGGCAGGCCTTCAGGCCAAATAAAGTGATGGAGGCTCTCCCGAGAAATATCACAATTGAAGCAAAGCCCTACCCATTCACCTTCCCACTCTCATCAACTGCTCTTCTCTTAATAGACCTTCAACGTGACTTTATCCTCCCGTCGGGGTTTGGCGACATACAGTCTGGGACAAATCTCACAGAGGTAACGGCGGCAGTTCCTAATTGTGTTCGAATTCTTCAAGCATTTCGTGAATTGGACCTTCCTATATTCCATACCCGCGAAGGACACCTCCCAGACCTTTCCGACTGCCCATCATCAAAGCTGAACCGCCAGGCGTCAGCACCTGGAAGCAATCACTCAAAGGTTATAGGGGACCCTGGGAAATTGGGCCGATTACTGATAAGGGGGGAGTATGGGCACGATATTGTGGATGAGTGCCGACCGAAGCGGGGGGAGATAGTTGTGGATAAACCCGGAAAAGGAGCATTTTGGAATACGAACTTATTGGAGGAGTTGGTCGGATGGGGAATCACACATTTGGTACGTATTTCTACAACTTGTCGTCATGATCATAATATTAACGGAAGTAAGATTGTCGGGGGTGTCACAACCGAGTGCTGCGTGACAACCACGGTGCGGGAAGCCAACGATCGCGGGTTTGAGTGCTGTAAGTCACCAGAGACCAGTTGTGAAAAATTGGGACTCGAGAACTCACAAGAAATAGGCATAATTGAGGAATGCGCCGCCGGATATAATAATAGCTTCAGAGCTCCATCTTTGGACATGATACATTGGTCGCAGGGACTCTTCGGCTTTGTCTCTACTCTTCCAACCCTCTTAAAAGAATTAGCCCCAGCACTCCCCTCCCCGAGTGTTCCCGCTCCAGATCTGGATTTCGAAAGCCCTCCATCAACACCGCCAGTGTGGGATGGGCGCCTAACCCTAGCTGCTCTCCGGAAATCCTACAGATCTGGACTATCCCCCGTGACAGTTATTACCAGTCTCTACACCAGAATTGAGGAATACAGTCAAACAAAGTCAACTTTTATACGCCTTGTTGACCAATCAACCTCTGTATCCTACGCCAAATCGCTACAAAAACTCTTCCCAGATCTCACCAATCTCCCACCCCTATACGGTGTGCCTTTCACTTTGAAAGACTCCATAAATGTTGCTGGGATTCCTACAACCCTAGCGTGCCCTCCGCTCATCCATATCCCATCGCGCTCCTCAAAGATATATTCACGATTAATATCCTTGGGTGCAATCTACATCGGTAAAACCAACTTGGACCAGTTCGCGACAGGCCTAACCGGTTGCCGTTCCCCGTATGGTACCCCCGCTTCCGTTTACAACCCGGACTATGTCTCCGGCGGGTCCTCATCTGGAGCCGCGGTTTCAGTAGGGGCGGAATTGGCATCTTTTGCTATAGCCACTGACACTGCCGGGTCTGGGCGCGTTCCAGCGGGCTTTAACGGTGTGGTTGGATGGAAACCTACAAAAGGCACTGTTTCCTTCAGCGGAGTTATGAATGCCTGTGAATCGCTGGACTGTCTATCATTTATGGTCACGCCGGAGGGGGGTGTAAAGGATGTCCGAAAACTCTGGAATCTTGTTAGAGGATATGATCCAGATGATCCATACTCAAAGACACCTGGTTCACTACCGTTGCCGATAGTAAATGCGTTGGGCGAGAAGAAGTGGAAGTTTGCCCTCCCGGATAGAAAGGCTGTGGCAGAGTGTTCTCCGGAATACCGGAAACTATTTTATCAAGTTATCGGGAGTCTCTACGAGATTGGGGGGGAGGTCAAGGAGGGTGATTGGGGGCTTTTTGAAGAGGCTGGAAAGCTCTTATACGACGGTGCCTTAGTGAATGAGCGGCTTGCGGCTTTACCAGACGGCAGGTGGCTAGAAAAGGAGAAGGATGAGCTACACCCCGTAATCCGGGAGATCTTCCAGAATGCATTAGAAAAGGGCGTGAGTGCCGCAGAAGCATACAAAGATCTGAGAAAGATGACCACGTATTTATTATCCCCCCTCTCGATTATGTCCGGGGCAGTCTAACAAATCCTAGGCTCACAAGAAAGGTCAACACCACACTTTTCAACCCCTCCCACCCATCATACATCGACGTCCTGATAGTTCCAACTGCCCCATTCCACCCTCGGATCTCTGCGGTTTCGAAAGATCCCATCGCAATAAACTCTCATATGGGAACATTCACCCACTTTGGCAATGTCTTAGATTTGTGTGCCATCGCGGTACCGGCAGGACACTACATGGATGAAGAAAAAAAGATGCCGTTTTCAATTACTTTCTTGGGGAGGGGTGGCTCCGATGCACGGGTTTTAGAAATTGCGAGCCTGTTTGAGGGACTTGTTGGCGTTGGGGCTAGGGACTCGGTTTAAGATGTATATTGTGGCTGTTACTTGAGTATAGCTAGTGGTTTATTTTAACACAATCGCGGTTTATCACCCATGGGGAAAACTCCATTCGTAGGACATGCGCCACCAAACCTAATTAACCCATTGCTCAATCGTCTTGCATATTCGGGAGAATACGGAATATTGAGCCAACGGGCCGTGCTCGATGAATTTCTGGAGATCTTCAGCAGGGATTTCACTAATCTTCCCATACTGCAGGATGTCTGTAATTTCTGTGCTGTCGGTTTTTGCCGTATTAACCCAGCATCGTGCGGAAAAGTTAACGGTCAATACACCGCTTAGCCGACACAAAAAATCACTCGATACTTTCCGCCGCTCTGAGTGAGAGCTGGGTAATTATTCCACTCCCTTTTATCCTATGAAAATCAACCCTCGGGACTTAAAGCGTTATTCCTTGAAATACCGGTAAGATTGGTAACTATCCCACCCTCGCACACTCCCTACTGTGCCTTATAGGATTCTGTTGGAAGATAGGCGAGGCTGTTATTTTGCGCTACACCTACGAGTATTTATATCACTAATCGATTAAACTCAAGCGCGATAAGTATCCCTTCTGGTGTCACACGTAGCATTAGTAACAATTTACATAATAACCTGCGCAATCCCATCAACCCCACGGCAGTCCAAAACTGTATGATACTCGTACTCTCCACTTATCAATCTACCAGCACAACGCCAGCGATATTCCGGGAGCATGGATCCCGGGACGGATCAGCGCACGCAGTTCAGTGGCAATAGCAACTGTTTTAACGTATCAAATATTTACAACACAACACCATTGGATCAAAGGCCGCGAATTTTGAGGTGGCTATCACCGTTAGAACCACGAGAACGTCACCAAGATGTGCGCATTCGTCGGCTGGACGGTGTAGGGGATTGGCTTCTACAAATGAATGAGTATACTAATTGGAGAGATGGTGAGCACGGGTCCGAGAAGGCTACTTTTTATTGCTCTGGTGATCCTGGTGTTGGAAAGACTTACCTTAGGTGGGGAGCACGATTCGCTGAATAATTCCCCCCCCTTGGAAAAAGATTCTTTTGAGGCTAAATACCAGCTATGCCGGAAATTTAGCTCTCTAGCGATCGACGATCTGTGTAATAAGTTTCGCGGACAGGAAGACGTCGTGGTTACTTGCCTGTACTGCGACTTTCTTACCCAGAAAGAACAATCGACAACAAGTCTCGTCGGCGCACTTCTCAAACAGGTGGTGGCAAGGCTAGAATCGGTGCCTGCAGAAATAAGTGATGCTTTTTTGGAAGAGAAAGGTAACCTTGGGGGAAGAGGTTTACTACTTCCCGACATTCTCAAACTACTAGAAATGGCTCTCGCATCCCTTCGCCGGGTCTTTATATGTGTCGATGCGTTGGACGAATGTTTGACAGGCCGCCTTCCAGAACTTCTTCGCTCGTTAAGATCAATTGTCGAGGCTTCATCAGGCGTCCGGCTATTCGTTACGGGGCGGCCACACATTCTGGGGGAGATTGAGAAACACTTCACTCAAGGCGTGCAAACCATACCCATCAAATCGGCGAAGGAGGATATCCGAAGGTTTATAAGCCGGAGGCTGGAGGATGACCCAATCTCTGGAGCGATGGATGGGGACCTAAAGGCAGATATTATGGATACTGTACCGAAGACCGCTTCGGGGATGTACGTAGCAGAGCCTAGATCTCCAAGCGGTAGGTAATTTGCTAATAAATATGTTTAGATTTCTCCTTGCTTCTTTAAATATCACCGCGATTTTGGGAGAGACAACTATCTCTCGGAGGAGGGAGAAGCTTAGAAAGATGTGCACTGGGCTGGGCCTTGGGGATGCATACAATGCTACGCTTGTTCGAATGAAGGAGCAAATCGGGGATCAACCAAGACTTGGGATAGCGGCCCTAATGTGGATTTCGCAGTCCGAGCGGCCACTACGGACCGATGAGATATGTCAGGCCCTGGCGGTGGAAGCAGGAGCCACGGATATTGACCCACAGAATGTTCCTTCTATAAAAACACTGTTGAGCTGCTGCTTAGGGCTTGTTACCGTCGATGAGGAAGCATCGACCGTGCGCTTGATACACTCTACATTGCAGGAGTATCTCAGCACCCGTTCCGACCTTTTTCAGAAATCCCATTCGACAATCGCAGAGGCTTGCTTGACTTTTCTAAACTTCCAATGTATCAAGGAGCTTCCGTCTACTCTCTGTGTAGCTCCGAAAACGGCGCCATTTCTCGAGTACGCCTCCTGTTATTGGGGAGTCCATGCCAGGAAAGAAACAACAGAGCGGGTGAAATCGCTGGCGCTAGACCTGCTTGAGAGATATGATAGCCATATATCTGCTAAGCTCCTTTTAATGGAGTGGAAAGCCCTGCCGTGGTACTCTGATTTAGGGGATCACCCGGAGGGATTCACAGGGCTGCACTGTATAGCATTTCTCGGAGCCAACGAAATTGCAACTTTTTTAATGAAGATGAAAAGTTGGGATGTCAACAAGACCGATTTTACGGGCCGTACACCACTATTGTGGGCTGCTGAGTATGGGAATGAGGGGGTAGCCAAGGTGTTATTACAACGGAAAGATGTTAATCCCGACTCACCATATGTCGATGGCCGAACACCACTTTCTTGGGCTGCTCGATATGGGTTTGAGGGCATAGTAAGGCGGCTATTGGCGCGGAAGGATATCAACCCCGACTTACCAGACAACAATGGCCGAACGCCGCTCTCTTGGGCTGCCCATTATGCGCGCGAGGCAACAGTGAAGCTGTTGTTGGAACGAAAGGACATCAACCCTGACTCGCCAGATAATAATGGACGAACACCACTTTTTCGAGCCGCTGAGTGTGGAAATGAGGGCGTATTGAGATTACTACTAAAGCGGAAAGATGTTAATCCCAACTTCCCAGACAAAAATCGTCGAACTCCCCTTTTTCGGGCCATCGAGTATGGGAATGAGAGTGTGGTGAAAATATTACTCGAATGTAAAAATGTTGACCCCAATTTCCTTGACAAGGATCGTCGAACACCACTTTCGCGGGCGGCCGGGTACAAGAACGAGGGCATTGTAAAGCTGCTGGTAGCGGACAAAAATGTCAATCCCAACCTCCCAGATGGAGATGGCCGAGTACCGCTTTTTTGGGCTGTCGCATTTTTCGGAGCCGAGGGCGCGATAAAGGGGTTGCTCGAACGGGAAGATCTCGATCCTAACTTGACAGACGAAAAGGGTCGGACAGCGCTTGTATGGGCTGTGAGCGCTGGGCGCGAGACAATCGTAGAGCTGTTATTGAGGCGGCATGACGTCAACCCCAACTTGCCAGATCACAGCGGCCGGACACCATTCCTATGGGCCGTCATGGCCGGGCGGCAGAATGTAGTGGAGCTGTTATTGGAACGGGATGACATCAATACCCACGTGCCAGATAACAACGGCCAAACAGCGCTCGCGTGGATCTCTCAGAATGGATCCCGAGATATGATGGAGCGCCTACTAGAGCGGAAAGAACACAATCCGGCCCCTATGGCAGCCGATAGCGGTGTAGTGCCGCCGCCCCGCCCTTTGACCGCTCCCAACAATTCCGAGGATGCGCGAGCGATGCAACTGCAGGAACCTCGGCCTGATTCTCCCGGCCCGTACCCGCGCGGAATTGCCCCCGCCGTCGCTACGGCCCATTCGATCACCATATCTAGAGAGCTCGCAATGATACCGCGTTCTCCTCTTCACAGGGTCCGGGAGTTTTGGCGCTATTTGAAGCCTAAGGACCCAAACCCTTCCCTATACCGCCGGGCATAACCATGATATGATAACAGCGACGGCGGTGGTGATAATTATGACCAGCTGCAGCTCTCACTCATTCCTGTTTTGTGGGAATATTCCTTTGACTTGTCCTGTCTCTTGGCTCAGCTATTCTACACGTGTACCGGGGACGCACGCGCTTGTCGGAGCTGCTCCTAGTCTCTAGAGCCTAACCAGCGCACTGCCGGAAGTGGTGATGGAAGCTATGCGATTGGAGCTTAAGAGGAGCAGAGAACCATCGGGTATTCCCGGCACGTGGAGATCTCGACTACTTTCCAAAGCATCCCTCTGCGCTTCCTATATTCCGAAGAGGTGCGTTTCGGGGGGCAGAATAGCGAGCTTCTTCTCTCGGACACCTGCTCGTATTCTAGACGTTAACCCGGGTGTATAACAAACTTTTGTACATCCTATATACGGAAGTACTAGTGGTGAGAATCGGTGAACGATCCGAGAGGGTACTTACCACTAGAGCTTGTACCTTGCGTCTAGCGTCTTCCCTACCCGGAATTCCAACAGGTTATCGTACATCACACAGCATTTAGATACTTCCTCCCTCTCTTCTGTTTAGTGTGTATTATAAAACTATAGATAATAGTATTCTACAGAAAACAAAGTGGCACTCTGGCCGGTAATTGGTTTAATATCTGTAGCAATTCCTATTCCAATTTTTCCAATTCCCCCCCTCTTCCCCCTCCACTTCGCTCACCCGACAGTCTTACTGATCCCTTGTTCCGATTTTTTCGTCCCTACCCGAGTATTATACATTCTTGCACTATATCTCCTCACTTTCTACATAATATTATTTTAATTTTTAATTTTTAATTCATACATTTTCTGTTGGTTAGGATTTAGGGTTCTTCTTTTTACATTTCCATTTAGGTCGAGTAAACAGATTTATTGCAAAAACGGCCATTAAAGTCAAAATATCACGATATTTGTGCCATGCCAAACAGGACCTATGTTATTTTTGGGCAGTGCAGTGAATTACGTACCGGGTTTAGTTAGTATTAGTTAGGGTCCCTTTGGGTTAGTAGAGGTGAATATTCTGCCAAGTGTTGCCAAGGACAGCTGTCCTAGAAAGTTATATAAGTAGCCTTTCCTGCCCTTCTTTGCTCTGCTAAGTGTGCTGCTTTAACAACAAAGATCAGGGTGACAACGGACACCTTCTTGAACACTGCAGTCACATTAACTGATTACTGGCTCACTTTCTTCCTTTGTCATTTTCTGCCTGAACCTCGAGCGGCCTATTGGCTTGGGGGCCTATGGTTACTAATCCTGCCAGCACGTGGATTATATTTCTGTGATTGTGTTGATTACCCACCTTTCCTGTTAGTGGGTGAAGCTTGTCAATCGTTTGTCTTCTCTTCTCAGCCTCATTTGGTTCTTTGAGTATAGTCGCTAAAGTTAGAACAGGAGGACAGCGTCAACACCATTATGACCGACAATTGCCAACGAACACCACTCTCGTGGGCTGCTAAGGAGGGGTATGTTGAAGTAGTAAGGCTACTGCTGGGACGGGAAGATGTCAACCTTAACATGAGAGACAGAGGCGGCCGAACTGCGCTCTCATGGGCTGCTCATCGGGGACATGATGGAGTAGTAAAGCTACTGTTAGGACGGAAAGATATCAACCCAAATATACCAGACAATGATGGCCGAATACCAATCTCGTGGGCCTTCAATTATGCAGTAGTGAAGCTGCTGTTGGAACGAGAAGATGTCGACCCCAATATGCCAGACAATAATGGGCAAACACCGATCTCGTGGGCAGCTGGTTATGGAAATGATAGAGTAGTGAAGCTACTGTTGGAACGGGAGGATGTAAACCCCAATATGCCCGATAATGGTGGCCGAACACCGATGTCGTGGGCTGCCGATTATGGGTTTTCTATAGTAGTGGAGCTACTATTGAACCGGGAGGATGTCAACCCCAATATGCGCGATAATGAGGGCCGAACACCGATGTCGTGGGCTGCTACCTTTGGGTGGGATAGCGTAGTGAAGATACTGTTGGGATGGAAAGATATTGACCCAGATATGCCAGATGGTGATGGCCGAACACCGATCTCGTGTGCTGCCGAGGACGGACATGATGGAGTAGTGAAGCTGCTGTTGGAACGAGAGGATGTCAACCCCAATATGCCAGACAATGATGGCCGAACACCCATCTCGTGGGCTGCCTATCACGGGCGTGAGGGAGTAGTGAAGCTGCTGTTGGAACGAGAGGATGTCAACCCCGATATGTCAGACAATAATGGCCGAACACCCATCATGTGGGCTGCCTATCACGGGCGTGAGGGAGTAGTGAAGCTGCTGTTGGAACGAGAGGATGTTAACCCTAATATGCGAGACAATAATGGCCGAACACCGATCTCGTGGGCTGCCGATTATGGGTTTTATAGAATAGTGGAGCTACTATTGAACCGGGAGGATGTCAACCCCAATATACCCGATAATGAGGGCCGAACACCGATCTCGTGTGCTGCCGAGGACGGACATGATGGAGTAGTGAAGCTGCTGTTGGAACGAGAGGATGTCAACCCCAATATGCCAGACAATGATGGCCGAACACCGATCTCCTGGGCTGCCGATAACGGGCGTGATGAAGTAGTAAAGCTACTATTAGGATAGGAAGATATAACCGACAGCTGTGGGCGTACACCTCTCGGGTTGGCTACCAAGGGAGGGTGTCATGAAGTGGCAAAGCTATTGTTACAAAGGGAAGATGTCAACTCTAGTAGGTTGTGAAACGGTGGTCTGACGCCGCTCTCATGAGTTTCGCAGAAGGGGTAGGTGATGGTAAGGAAATCCCCGCAGTGGAGAGTTGTTGTATTGGGAGCGGAGGAGCATGGTCGTTTGTAGTAGGGTATGAGGGAAACTTCATATTGTCTGTGTCAGTGGGCGCAGTCCCAAGTGTTGATGTGTGGACAGCAGCTTGGCATGTCCACAACTTTGTATATATATATAGAGGTATCATAGATCTCCACTCTCAGAATGTCGTAAGCTTTCCTCAATCTCTCCGACCATCATTGCAGTTCCGTGCTCCAACCTGTGTCTGTGTCTGAGCTACTCATCACCTCCATTACAACCGCGCGATTTTCTCAACTCTCTCAGTATGCGGGAGTGGTAAAGCTACAGCAACCTACCAATACCCGTACGGCAAAATTGGTTGACTCCAGAAAAACTAGATCTTTCCTATCACCCTTGAAGCCAGTATGGTCTGCTTTCCTAGAACTTCCCTCCACCTCCATATATACAGACTGCCAGCCAATTCCCTGTCCTCTAAACTAAACCATTTGCACCTCTCCCGCGGGATTTCCAACTACCCATGAACATCACTGTCTTTCCTTTCCCCGCCTCTCCTCTCGTTTCCTTCAGTATTCAACTTTCAAGTTTAATTCTTCCGCGGAGGTTTTCATCAGCTCCGATTGAAGCCCCAAAACTACTATATGTATGCCGGTGTGCGTATTTGTCAGCGTTAGTTGTTGGTTGGTGGGGGATTCCTGACATCTTATTAGAGCTCAAGCTGTGGGTAATACTGGTACCGCATTAACTGGGAAAACTAGAAATGGCGCTAGAGCAGTCAAATAAAGTGATTGTCAGGATCTAACCCTAGCGGGCAACTCCCTTGTGAATTTCGCTTGCCTATTGTGATAAACCTTGCGTGGCTGCTCTACAAGTAGCGCCATTTCCAGTTTTCCCAGTTAATGAGGTACTTTTCTTGTAATTTTCAACGCAATCTTCAGACCCTGTCCCTAATTTTACTCCTAGTTTGGAGGTCACGCTGGGCCTTGTTCCCCACTGTGACTTGCCCACTTGGTCGATAACTTGGTCCAGTGAATTAAGCGGGTCATCATCGAGTCAAGCTACAGTACTACCCATTTATCATACGGTTTGGTTGAAGGTCACGCCGCAGGCGACACGAGACGGATACAACTTGCGCGACACAGCATCCAACTAAAGGGCGGAGGAGAGAGCCCAACACCTGTTCCTCTTTGTCCCACCCAAGCTCTGCAAAAACTTTGTCTCACCACCCTCATTACTTCTATTCTAAGAGCTATTTAACAATATACGCCTCACAGAATTCCTGACCTCCCGCCCACACCACTTCTCGTGTCACTTCCTCTGATTACGATTACGAAAATAACCAATACCAACGATGCCTACAGATCGCTCCATCCCACGCAATATCTCTTTTTATGATGCTACCCACCCTGATGTGGCTCTTGGAGGGTTTCTCCAGAATGGGTCTGTA